>Ga0307509_10005865_pt1 | contig 16843 bp, 26 predicted proteins | sample 10_EM_MG_FD_202245 | JGI IMG/M metagenome (GOLD analysis project Ga0307509, IMG submission 202245) | Populus trichocarpa ectomycorrhiza microbial communities from riparian zone in the Pacific Northwest, United States - 10_EM | ecosystem: Host-associated > Plants > Roots > Unclassified | place... | reverse complement strand
GAGCCCGAGGTGCTCCCGTCCTTCACTGGAAAACACGAGAGTCCAATGTCGCCGCACAGTCAATGTATGCTCGGTTCGCTCAGCGCTCCGAATTCGTGTCATTTCGTCTTCCACTGTAGAGAATGAGCGTGCATCGCCAGCGGCCTAACCCTTCCTTCAAGCGGACCCGCCTTCGGCGGTCCGCTTAAGTCAAACGTTAGCTGGCATTCAAATGCCCCACATCGATGAACCCGTTTGCGTCTCCTTGTACCAGCCTGAATGGGTGGGCGAGTTCGCCACGGAGCATCGGCGCATAAGCGAAGCACTTCGTACTTCTTTCGCCGATCTGGAGCACATCGGAAGCACGGCGGTTTCCGGTCTTGCCGCCAAGCCCATCATTGATCTGATGCTCGGAGTCAATGGCTACCCACCCTCGCCTGCGCTCTTGCAAGAAATTGAGCGTCTTGGCTACGAATCTCTCGGCGAAGCAGGTGTTCCGGGTCGGCTGTACTTTCGCCTTCGAAGTACCGTGCAGGCAAACCTGCATGTTGTGCTCAAGGGCGGCACGCATTGGCTGAGCAATTTGGCTCTTCGGGAGTATCTGCGTGCCCACGCTGGCGCACGTGAGCGTTATGCTCGGGCCAAGCTGGCGGTCATTGAGGCTGGCGCCACGTCCTTGCTGAGTTACTCTGCCGCCAAAGCAAAGGTTCTGAGCAGTCTGCTTCAAGAAGCTCTTGCCGCTCAAAATGCCAGCTAACCCTTCCTTCAAGCGGACGTGCCTTCGGCACGCCGCTTAAGTCAAACGTTAGGCCTCAGAGAAAGCAGTCATGTCGATCGAACGCTGTCCGAAGAATGTGCCCGGCGATTTTTACACCACCGGTGAATGCCTAGCCTGCGGCCTTCCTGAGCATGAGGCGCCCGATCTACTTGCCTCCTTGGCAGGCGAGAACTATGAGACCTACTTCATTCGTCAACCGATCTCGCCGCATGAAGTCGATCGAGCATGCAGAGCCGCAGAGGTGTGTTGCGTAGATGCAATCCGCTACAGCGGTAGCGATCCCCTCATCCGAGCTCGGCTTGGGCCGGAGTACTGCGATGAAACTTCCGAAAGCCACGCGCGTGACCGCAAGTACTGAAGATGAAGTAGCGTTTAAGCTTATGGCTGCGGGCGGTTCGCCACTCGGGTTTCGCCCTCAGCTATGGAAATTCCAGAGCCTGAGGCCTAACCCTTCCTTCAAGCGGACCTGCCTACGGCAGTCCGCTTAAGTCAAACGTTAGCCATCTTGCGCACTCCCATGAAACACCTCTTCGCCGCCTTGACTCTTGGTCTTTCGACATTGGCCAGTGCCGAACCGCCTCAACCAAACGAGGCGCTTCGCCAGATTACGGCAGCCGATCAGGCGGATCGCGCGGGGCCGGCAAGCTCATTCGACGGATTGAAAACCTCTCCACGCGATGCCGAGCGTCGAAAGCAGGTCATGGCAATCATGGCCAAAGGTGAAATCCGGACGGCAGAAGACTTCTTCAATGCCGCGCTCGTGTTTCAGCACGGCGACACAACCGACGATATTCGTCTCGCCTACGCGCTCGTAACGATTGCATCAGCTATGCGCCCCGAACGTATCGGACCAAAAGCCGCCGCCTGCTCGTCCTGGGATAGGCTACTGGTGCAGATGGGCCGTCCGCAATGGTACGGCACGCAATACACGAAGTCCAAGTCCACAGGGAAGTTTGAACTCTCGCCCGTAGATGAAACAGCCGTCACCGATGAGGAGCGAAAGTCTCTCGGTCTTCCAACACTGAAGGAAGCGCGAGAAAACGCCGCGCAGTTCAACTAGATGGCTAACCCTTCCTTCAAGCGGACCTGCCTTCGGCAGGCCGCTTAAGTCAAACGTTAGGCGTCACTTCCAATGCCCCTCCGCGAAGATTGGTTCGAGTTTGAGAGGTTGCACCGAGCGGCCGCCGAAGGTCCTATTGAGGAACTTCGCAGCCTGGTGGCCGCAGGCTGCGACGTGAATGCGTTTGATGACATGAGTCGAACGCCGCTGCACTATGCAGCCGAGGACGAACACTACAAGGCAGCAGAATGGCTTCTCGACCACGGCGCAAGCGTGAATGCTTACGAAGAGGAGAAGATTGGCGAGACGGCACTCTGCCTGGCGGTCGGCCAAGACTATCCAGAGATGGTCGAACTACTCTTGAAGCATGGCGCCGATCCCGACATCAATGGGTGGATGGGTCTTACCGCGAGAATCCGTGCGCACGAGAGGAAGGACGAAGACGGCCACAAGATTGCCGCCCTCATCGAGAAGTTCAGACCGCCAAAGCCAAACCCAGGAGCCAAGCGGTGACGCCTAACCCGTCGGTCAAGCGGACCCGCAACGGCGTGGCGCACTTGGCCCTCATTTCATTCTGGGCCAAGCGCACCACGCCGCTGCGGTCCGCTTACCTAGAACGTTAGCCATTTCTGGAGGTCACATGGGGTACCACCAAGGCCGTCTGCTCGATCACGTGCACCTTCGCGTCAAGGATCTCGAAGCAAGCAAGCGCTTCTACCGAGCAGCACTTGGTGCCCTAAACCTCTTGGAGGCCTACGGCGAGGGAGACGGGTACTTCTATGCCGATGAGTTCTACGTTGATCGCAGCGACGCTCAGGTTTCGCACATCCATCTCGCCTTTCAAGCCGCAAGCAAGGCCGACGTCCATCAGTTCTACGAGGCCACGCTCAACGCAGGCGGCAAAGACAATGGCGCGCCCGGTCCGAGGAAGTACCACGCCGCGTACTATGCCGCGTTCGTACTCGATCCAGATGGAAACAATGTCGAAGCTGTGTGGCACGGGCCTACAAGTCGTTCTGCGGAATCGGTGTTCGTGGAGCGCAAGCAAGTTCCGCAGCCAAATGGCTAACCCTTCCTTCAAGCGGACGTGCCTTCGGCACGCCGCTTAAGTCAAACGTTAGCCATCATCAATACCGTCAGGCCAGCGCCGCAGCAGGAATGGTCACCAGCACAGTGCGAACGCCAGTCCCTGAATCCATGAAGGCGCCTTCCGGCAGCGCTTCAATTGATCCGCCGCGCTCTGCAACAAGCTTGCGGAAATCCGTCGTCATCTTGTTGTCTCGAAACTGAACGCCGGCCGACATCACGGCAGCGAGTTTTCCCGTTGGCTTCAAAAATCTCAGGGCATGCATAACGTGTCGAATGTCGTCCTGTTTTGCGAAAGGCGGGTTCATGACAACGCGGTCGTAATCTGCTGCGGGCTCGATCTGCAAAAAGTCCGCAACTTGGGTTCGGCCCAGCGGCACTGGTGCCCCCATCGCCATCAGAGCTGCGTTGCCTTGCTGAATCTCGTAGCAGTCAACTACCGCCCCTGCCGCAGCACAGTGGTAAGCCAGTCCTCCAGTGCCAGCGCTCGGCTCAAGCACTTTCATTCCCGGCCTGATCTCTGCAGCGATCAACACCCGTGACGCCACAGCGGGTGGCGTTGGAAAGAACCCATAAAGCTGCGCCACTGACTTCGACGACTTCGCACAGTCCACCTCGCCCGTCAGAATGATCTGCTCCATGCAGTCGGCGGCATCAATCGAGAATGCATGGGTTTTCGCCTTCTTGTTCCACTTGCCACCAGCGGCCTCAAGGACCTTGTTCGTGCGCTCATACAACTTGCGGTCAAGATGCCCTGTCAGCGTCAAACTGCAGCCGTTAGTCTCTGCCCGGCTCAGTACGGCAAGCACGTCGTTTTCTACTTTCATTCAAATTCACCTGTTGTTGTCTAGCATTGACACACGGCGCTCAACGTCGGCGCGCTGCGTGGCGGCGGTGGCGCGTCGCCGTTGTCGAACGGCCTGCCGTGCCATGCCTCGCGGTGCTGCGTTGCCTTGTCGAAGGCGCGCAGGCAGTCGGCCAGGTACTGAGCCAAGATGAAGTCGGGCGTGTTGGAGCCGTTCTCCATGCTGTGGCAGTTGATCGCTTGTTCCAAACCCTTGCGGAACTCGGAGTTGTCGTTGTCGAATGCGGGTGCGGGTGTTTCCATGATTCCCTTTCGTGCCAGCGTTGCGCGGGTGCTGGCTAACCCTTCCTTCAAGCGGAAGTCCCTACGGCCCTCCGCTTAAGTCAACCGTTAGGCGTCACGAGACAACGTCCATGCGATCCATCCCAGCCCTACCAAGCGACATTGACGGTCAGATTGGATGGTTTCACGACTTGACCGCGACCATGCCATGGAAGTCCGACGAAGTCCTTGGCTCAGAATTGCGCACCTCCCTCACGTCGTTCGTCGCCGTTCACTTGCCCGCGCACGCATTGCCGAAGGGAATGAGCGACCGCGAACTCGCCGACGCCATACAGTCACTTAGAGAGAACGAGATCTCCTGGAATCGTGCTCTTCAGGCAGCACTGATCGCGGCCGATGACCGCTTCCAAGAGCAGAGCCCAAAGTTGGCACAAGAGTCACTCAGTGACTTCGCTGCGACATGCCCTTGGAAGTTCTTTGCTCAGATCGCACTCGATCAAGCTACGAACTATTCTCCATGAGAAGTACGTAAGAATGGCACCCATTACCGAGTCATACGAATGCAGCCGCCGACGCCTAACCCTTCCTTCAAGCGGACCTGCCTACGGCAGGCCGCTTAAGTCAAACGTTAGGCCGCACAAATTCATCGCAAGTGAAGTGAACTGCGATCGCACCAAAGACCAAGCGTCATCTGTCGCACAATCCGGTCTATTGCTCAAGGCGGCAAGAATCTCATCGCCTCCAATCGGTTTACGACATCTCACTACGAAACACGACGCATGATCTCCGCCGCATTCATCTGGGAGCCAGGAACCTACAACGCTGAGTTCCTCGCACTCAACGCACTTATCGAAGAGGCCGCGAACTCTGTTCCAGGGTTTCTCGGCGTCGAATCCTGGACGAGCGAGGACGGGACGCGAAACAACGCAACGTACTACTGGAACAGCATCGACAGTTTGAAGCTGCTTTCAGCTCATCCCAAGCACATTGAAGCAAAGCGGCGCTACGCCGAGTGGTACAACGGCTACCACGTCGTGATATCCGAAGTGATCAAGTCATATGGCGATGGCGCGTTTCCGCACATCACGCACTCTGCCAAGAGTGCGGCCTAACCCTTCCTTCAAGCGGACATGCCTACGGCATGCCGCTTAAGTCAAACGTTAGGCGTCAAACCATGTCGTCGTTGTTCGGCTCGCCATCTGGAACGATGATCGCGTTGTACAAACGCTCGTCGAGCAGGTCGTCCATGAATCGTTCGAGCCTCTTGTCTGTCACGTCGCCAAGCAGAGCTTTCGCCAGCTCCGCAATGGCTTTGCTGCGCGTAACCCGCAGTGTTGAATGTGCACCCATGTGCATCTCCTTTATTTGTCTGCGAGCACCCGGTCTGCTTTCAAACCACCGGCTCAGTGCCCGGCAATCGTCTTGCAGCAATCCGGGCGGCCATCCTGTCTTTCCACCGTCCATGACGCCTAACCCTTCCTTCAACGGGACGTGCCTACGGCCCGCCCGTTAAGTCAAACGTTAGGCCTCTTGCTTCCTTCCAATTGACAAACTGATCCACCACCTATCATTAGCCTGCCGCCTCGCACACATCGACATCGGAGAGAAAATGGCATCGCGTCTCGAGCTCCAAGAATGGGTCATCGCAGCTCTGAAAGCAAAGGGCGGCACCGCCACGATCGTAGAAGTTGCAAAGCATCTTTGGGCAGAGCATGAGAAGGAGCTCCGAGCGTCTGGCGATCTGTTCTTCACCTGGCAATACGACATGCGCTGGGCCTGCACACGTTTGCGAGAGAGAAAGATCGTACAAGCTGCGGAGATATCGGATAGAGGCCAATGGAAGCTAAACCCGCAGCAACATTAGAAGAGAACTGACCAAGCTCAATTTCAGGTCAAGGCGAGTGAAATGAAGAGCCAGCTACCGCGGCATCCGTCATCTTGTCGTTCCTCTATGCCGAGGCCTAACCCTTCCTTCAAGCGGACCCGCCTACGGCGGTCCGCTTAAGTCAAACGTTAGGCATCAAAATACACCATGACCACCGCTCTTCTCATCATCGATGTCCAGCACGGCCAATGTTCCGGCGAGTACGAAGCCTTCGAGTGCAAGCGGGTCATCGAGCGCATCAACGTTGTCTCCCGGAAGATGCGCGAAGCCGGAGCATCTGTCGTTGTAATTCAACACGAATCGCCGGATGGCCTGTTGGAGTACGGAACGGAAGGCTGGAATCTTGCCGCTGGACTTGATGTTCAACCCACCGACATCTACGTCCGCAAGAAGGCGTCGGATTCATTTCACAACACCGACCTACAAGCCATCCTGCAAGCGCGCGGAGTGAAGAAGCTGGCAATCTGCGGTTTGCAGAGCGAGTTCTGCGTTGACACCACGACACGCAGAGCTCTGGCCCTTGGCTATCCTGTTACTCTCGTCTCGGATGCCCACTCAACCATGAACAACAGCGTCTTGTCGGCTGCGCAGATCACGGCACACCACAACGAGACACTTGTTAACCTCACCAGCTTTGGGCCCCGCGTCACGGCTGTACCTTCGAGCGAGGTGAAGATTGATGCCTAACCCTTCCTTCAAGCGGACGTGCCTACGGCACGCCGCTTAAGTCAAACGTTAGCCGTCAATTGCCCAATGCACATCCGTGTGTTCCAACTTGGCGACGAAGCGGGTCTGTATGCCGTTTTCCTATCGGCCATTCACGAGCTCGCGAGCAAGGACTACACGCCCGAGCAAATTGAGGCATGGGCGCCCGCGTCATCTGATCCTGAAGCCTGGGCGAAGCGAATGCAGGGCATCCGCCCGTTTGTCGTCGAGTCCCACGGAAGGCTCGTCGCATACGCCGATGTTCAGCCCACCGGGTACATTGATCACTTCTTTGTCTCTGGCCCCTTCGCTCGAACCGGCATCGGCACCATGCTCATGAACCGAATCCACGAGACCGCATCGGCTCAGGGCATCAGCGTGCTCACGTCCGATGTCAGTCGCACCGCTCAGCCATTCTTCGCACAGTTCGGCTTTGTCGTCGTTGAGAAGAGAGCACCGGTCATTCGAGGCGTCACGGTCCCCAATGCCCTCATGCGTTGCGAGGTGACGGCTAACCCTTCCTTCAAGCGGACCCGCCTACGGCGGTCCGCTTAAGTCAAACGTTAGGCATCACACCCCGCTCCAGATGACCGTCCTTCGCTTCCCTGAGCACTTTCCGCCCACCGATCGCTGGAAGAAGTTCTTCATTGGCGTCCGGTGGATCGGGCCCGATCTTTCGTTCTTCAAAGACTTGAAGGCTACGCAGTCGCAGAGAGAAGAGACGACCATGACACTCTGGGGCGGTGGGCCACGGCAAGAAGTAGCCTCCGCGGTATCCAAAGTGCTTGCCCAGCAACTTGGCTGGAAGACAAGCTACTTCCTGCCAGAAGACTCGGCGGCCGTCGCCTTTCATGGCCCAAGCTTCGACTTCTCAGATCCTGAGTCAGCTTTTTGCGCCGTCCTAGAAACTCTCAAAGACGAGTTTCATATCTCGCCACCCGACAGCTTCTGGCTGCAACACGGCGAGAGCACGATGGGGTCACTCATTGATGCACTTCTCGAATACAGTGATGCCTAACCCTTCCTTCAAGCGGACCCGCCTACGGCGGTCCGCTTAAGTCAAACGTTAGGCGCCTCAAAGAGGTTCACCGATGCATTCTTCTCCTGTCGCGTGTCTCATAGTTGCAGCGCTCCTTGGTGCCGTCCCTGCCGCGCAGGCCGCCGGAGAGAATCCTGCGCCATTCGATGGAATGTGGAACGTCACGCTTACGTGCCCACCCCATAACGATGACGAAGACGCGAAAGGCTATGTGCATCGCTTCCCGGCGGAGGTCAAGGCCAGCGAGTTCCGGGGAACGCATGCAACCGAAGGGCAGCCTGGCTGGCATCTCCTCACTGGAACCATTGCCCAAGACGGCAGCGCGGATCTCACGCTTGAGGGTATCGTCAACAATCCGAACTACGCGGTGAACCACGCGTTTCGTGGCAAGCCATACTCCTATCGCGTTCGAGCCAAGTTCGAAGCATCAACGGGTAGCGGGCGTCGCATCGGCAAGCGCAAGTGCGACTTTGAGTTCAAACGCCAGTAGTCACGTCCGTCAGGCGCCTAACCCTTCCTTCAAGCGGACCCGCCTACGGCGGTCCGCTTAAGTCAAACGTTAGGCCACACGTGGAAGCATCTCGGTGCACCAGCAGAGTCCGCGTCTTTCGGCGTGGGTTGAACAGCCACAGCGGAATGAAGTCACCGGCTGCTTACATGACGAGGAAGCTTGCAGCCCTGCTGGCGGCAACTTCGGTCAATCACACCCCAAACGCTAAAATTCCTCGACCCCGAATGATGGGTACTGGCAGCTCTACAAGTCGAGCGGCTTTCACAAAGGTTGAATATGGAACAGAGCAGCGTTGCCGTCGGAGCTTCACACGATCATCAGGTTCAACCGCCATTGCCAGCGACGTTTGGGCTGGGAGAACGCGTTCGCAAAAAATCGGGCGCTGCGTGGCAAGGCCATATCGTCGGCTGGTACAGCACGAAACTGACGCCAGAGGGCTACGCCGTCGAGTCCGAAGCACATCCAGGCTCGGTGCAGATTTACCCGGTCGCAGCGCTTGAGCGCGTGGCCTAACCCTTCCTTCAAGCGGACGTGCCTTCGGCACGCCGCTTAAGTCAAACGTTAGGCGTCGAGCCTCGAACACGTCGAAGCTCAGTGCAGTTCAAACGCGCCTTCGCCCAGGTGGTCACTCTGCTCAAGATCAATCACACCAAGCGTTCCAGCCGATCGAGCCACGTCAAATGAAGGTCCGTGCCACGTCGAACCGTTGCTGATGAAGAGCATTCTTCCCGTCGCCCCACATACGTCGAAACCCGAGTCGCACCTCAGGAGCAAGGCGGTGCCCTGCTTTCACTTACCGCGCCTCCGGACCGTCGTGCACAATGAAAGTCACTGAAAGTACTGCTGCGAGCTTCATGTCATCGCTTCCTGCCTCAACCGCTGAAAGCCACACCTTGCCAGCGCACCCGACGCCTAACCAGTCCATCAAGCGGACGTGCCTTCGGCACGCCGCTTATGTCCAACGTTAGGCGTCTATGGTCTCATCGCATTCGGTCCTCGCCCACAGTTCAGGTTGCCATGCTCTCGGGAAGTCATCTTGCTTTGCGAAGCTCGCCTACTCGTGCGCCACTCTTGTTTTGTCGTCGCGTTGTCGGTCATGGGTAGCGCGGGCTGTCCGTCCCGCCCCGCTGGCGGCCAGCGCACGGCACTCGGTCTGCCATCAGTCTCTGGTCAAGGTCGGTGTGCTATGCAGCCAGGCTTGGGCGTGCCAGCCATGTAAGACCGCGAGCTTCGGTCACACAGGTCTCGCCGTTCCAGCGTCTGTCTTGGAGCACTTCATGCGGCTTCCAGCTTCGCAGCGTTTGCAGCCACAATGCGTCGTCATGCCAACGCATTCAAACGCCAAACTTTCTGCCAGTGCCGCCAGAGCCTCGCCATCCAAGGCAGATAGGTGTGTTGCCCTGCAGACGCCTAACCCTTCCTTCAAGCGGACCTGCCTTCGGCAGGCCGCTTAAGTCAAACGTTAGGCGTCTATGGGTTCTTCCCGATCTTCTGTCGTTGCAAATTCGGGTCGCGCCTCGTCCCCGCTCTCGTCTCGCTCTGCCCAGGTAGCCCGCATCGACGCAAAGTCCAGTCGGCACGGCGTTGTCAGTCACGGTCGGCGCGGGCTGTCCGTCCCGCTTCGCTGGCGGCCAGCGCACGACAGTCTTTCTGTCATCGCTCTCCAGTCAAAGTCCGGCACATCAAGCAAGCCTGGGCGTTTCGCGCAAGCAAGATCTCAGCCTTCAGTCACGAGACTTTGGCCGCTCATGCGCGAATCTCTGAGCACTTCAAGCGGCTTCCAATCTCGCGGCGTTTGAAGTCACAATGCGTCTTCATGCAAACCCGTTCAAGCACCGAGCCTGCCGTCAGCACCCTCACTGCACCGCTCAAGGTCACTCGTTTTCAGCCTTGGCGTCCGGTCATAGAAATCTCAGCATCCAAGGCAAAGCGGTCGGTGGTCCGGCAGACGCCTAACCCTTCCTTCAAGCGGACCTGCCTACGGCAGGCCGCTTAAGTCAAACGTTAGGCATTCCCCGCACAATTTCGCCATGCCGCATATCCGTCAATTTCAAGAGTCCGACTCGATCACCGAACTCACGTCGTTGCTCCACCGAGCATATGCTCGTCTTGGCAACATGGGATTGAACTACACCGCAGTGGATCAAACACCCGAAGTCACTGCCAAACGCATTCGCGGCGGCAACTGCTTCGTGGTCGCAGCCGACTCCAAGCTCGTCGGAACAATCGTTGCCCAGCCCACCTACGCCGAGAATGAGTGCGAGTACTTCACTCGCCCTGGTGTTGCGGCAGCACACCAATTTGCAGTCGACCCAGAGCACCAGGGCGCCGGTATTGGCCGTATGCTCCTTCAACGTGCAGAGCAATGGGCCAAAGAATCCGGCTTCATCGAACTCGCTATGGACACTGCCGAACAAGCCACGCATCTTATTGAGCTCTACGCTCGTCTTGGCTACCAGCATGTCGGCTGGGTTCAGTGGCCTGGCAAGGTATATCGCAGTGTGGTTCTCAGCAAGCGCCTCGCCACAAATGCCTAACCCTTCCTTCAAGCGGACTGGCCTTCGGCCAGCCGCTTAAGTCAAACGTTAGGCGTCGTGAACCGTGAACCCGGCGTACCTTGGTGACTCGTACGATCTTGTGAAGCGGTTCTTCTGCTGCGAGTTGTCGCGCCTCGGCTATTTCGTCAGCGTCGACGCAATGCTTACCGGCGACTGGACCACAGATGCAGGTGAGTTCTATCGTCTCATCGGTGCTGAACCGCGAGATCCGAAGACGCCAATTTCAGCGAGAGCCGCCCTCTTCCTCGATCCAGACATCGGCATCAATACCAAGGGCGGGAAGCAACATGCATCGTTCGACCGTCTGGCTCTTGAGTCTAAGAACTACGAGCTTGTCTTCGCGTTTGATCAGTCGTTCTCGCGTCAAGCGAAATCCAAGGATGTCATCCGTGAGAAGCTCTCTGCGCTTCGAGCGAAGGGCTGCCATGGCATGTACTACGATTCACATGCTCGGTTCGTATTCGTAGCAAATCAAAGGGCTGTGCTGAATGAATTACGAGTCCACCTCATTACGCTTGGTCTGCCGCAATCGCGCCTACTCACAGCCGACGCCTAACCCTTCCTTCAAGCGGACCCGCCACGGCGAGGCGCGCGTGGCCTTCATTTCATTCTCGGCCAAGCGCGCCTCGCCGCAGCGGTCCGCTTAAGTCAAACGTTAGGCCGCACTTCAAGCCTCATCATGAAAGCACGTCTGCCATTCATCGCGCCACTCGCGCTTTCGTGCGAGGTACAGGCTGCCGCAGGCGTTTCGTGGTCTGCGCGTCTGCCCAAGGCTGTAAACCAAGGTCGGCTCGGGCTGCCCGTCCTTCGGCGGTCAGCGAATGACCGCACCGGCTCGAAAATACAAACGAGTCTCAGCTTCTGTTCCAAGCACCTCTCGCTCTCAAGCGAAACGTCAAGCTTCGAGTCAGCTTCATTGCATCCGCCGCAAGCTCTGGCGCTATCTCGACGGCCAGTGCAGTTCTGGCGCCATTCGTGCAGCTTGCCCTCCAGCGTTGGTATGCTTAGCCATCCAAAAAATACAAAGCATGGCTGCGGCTCCTCGAGCGCGGCCTAACCCTTCCTTCAAGCGGACGTGCCTTCGGCACGCCGCTTAAGTCAAACGTTAGGCGTTCAATGAACCGCGCTCTATTCCTTCTCGCTTCTATGGGTCTGATCGCCCCCGGTGCAGGCGGGAGAGAAACTTCACTACATCTGGTTGGACGTTGAGGTCAAGACCTGCCAGAAGGAACCATCGGTTGCTCCGTCTCCACAGGCCAGTGAGGCGATTGCATCAGCACCGACAACGGTTGTCCGAGGAACTGTAGAAGCGGTACTCCTTGGAAACGCCGAACGGCAAGGCCGGTTTGTACCCAGCGGCAATGAGCTTCAAGGCCTTCCGCGCATAGGAGAGACAGTAGTTCTGTCTACACCTACGATCACGGCCAAGTTCTGCACCAATTTGCCAGGCAATGTAAGCAGGTTCGCGCTCGTCGTACCATGCGAAACAGTCGAGAAGAAGGGCACCTGCTATCAGCCATTTATTGCTGCCAGAGCCGTCGAAGACTACCCGTGAATGGCGAAATTCAGATTGGCTGGTATCGTGTTCTTCGCACCAACGCCTAACCCTTCCTTCAAGCGGACTGGCCTTCGGCCAGCCGCTTAAGTCAAACGTTAGGCCTCTCATGACACCATCCGAATCTCTCGCCTTATTCCAAGCATTCAGCAGTGCTTCAGGAGTAGCTCTAGAAACTTGCACACCCCGCGAAGGACTTGCCCAAATGTTTGCGTTCTATGATGAGGTCGCACCGGTCGGTTGCAGCGGACGTGATGGAGACATGCTTCTATTTCAATGGGGAACGTACGACTGGGGCTCTGGCAGAAACTTTGAACTGAACATCACGCGACAGTTCATTGAAGAGGCAGTTCAAGACGACGATGCGATTAGTCAACTAAGTCTGACGTACAGATTTGAGCCAACAACTGAACTGGAAGCGATCAAGCCCGGCAACCTGATTTGTGAAGGCCCGCAGGCATCAACCGTAGTGCGCGACTTTGCCGCCACCCATCTAGCCTTCGTCGCAGTAGCCGATCAAAAGCCGAAGGCCACCGAACTTCACCATTCGTATGTGTAAGCCGAGGCCTAACCATTCCTTCAAGCGGACGTGCCTACGGCACGCCGCTTAAGTCAAACGTTAGAGCGCATCAATGCCGAAGTTCCATGTACCTGAATGCTCGTACTACTCGCAGGCCGACGAAGCGGCCTTCTTTGCCTGGCTTCAATCAATTCCGGGCGTAAGGAGTGTTGTCGGTACTCCTACAGGGCTGGAGGTAACGCTCCAGTCCTCACGGCTGTCACAGATCGCTCTGCGCGAGTTACTCGCTCTGCATTTCCGCTATGGTTTGCCCATGTCGGAACTGGCACGGTTCGAAACCGCGCAGAACAAGCCTTGGTTCCGGGCGTCTCACATGTATTGGTACGAGAGGGTCTTCGGCAAATGAACATCGCCAATCCCGTCGTAAGCGAGCGTCTCGTTCAACTCAAGGCAAGCGGTGCCGCACCCGTTGCGGCAATCATGGCCATTCACCTGGAGTTTGACCTGTCGCTCGCCGAGGCAAAGCGGCTGTTCGCGTTGTCGCCGGTTTGGGAGCGTGAGGTGACAAACGGAGATCGACTACACCACGAACTCATTACTTCCCTGAGCAAAGAGCCCAAAGCGTGAGCACGCCTACCAATGCGCTCTAACCCCTCCTTCAAGCGGACGTGCCTTCGGCACGCCGCTTAAGTCAAACGTTAGGCCCAGAACAAAGGACTTCTCATGCGTCTCGCCGGATTGCTCGTTCGCAACTACAAACGCATTGGCGCGACAAGCTGCGGCATTCGAATTGACGAGATTGTCGTTCTAGTCGGGCGCAATAATTCCGGCAAGTCGACCATCCTCGACGCCTATGAGGCCTTTGCCTCTGCCGGCAAAGAACTCGATGAGAGCCACTTCAATGAAGCTAAGACTACCGACCCCATAGAGATCACGGGCATCTTCAATTGCGTGACCCCGGAAGATGAGGAGATCATCGGGAAGAAGTGGAAGCACAACGATGCCGAGTACGGCGCGTGCATCAAGGTTCGATGGGTTTGGTCGAAGCCAGGCGCGAAAGGACTGAAGCAATCACACAACCCCGAGACAGGTACGTTTGAAGATGGAGGAGTGGGAGGCTGGGATTCTTTAATACAAAGCCGGATACCTCAACCCGTTCGGATTCGACCTACTGATCCAGTTGACGCTACGCAAACCAAGATTGTTGCGATGCTCAAGGAGTACGTAAAGTCCAGCCTTAAAGCCGACGCGAGCAGCACGAAAGCCGCCTTTGATCAAATTGAACTCTTGGCGAAGAAGGTCTTTGACGCTTCGAAGACTTCCTTTGACGATGTTGCACAGCGGATCACGGCAAACGTCTCTCAGGTTTTTCCTGGAACCACGATAGAGGTTGTGCCACGTTCTAAGGATGCAATCGATGAGAAACTGATCGCGGCAGACTCGTACCTACGCATAGGGACGGCAGGAAGTAGCGTAACGCCTCTTCTACTCCAGGGTACCGGCTTGCAACGAGCGCTCTTATGGTCTGCTCTTTCAGTCATGTCTGAGGCGCCCGGGAAGAAGAAGGGAAAGGCGACCGGCGATGTTCAGAGAATTCTGCTCATCGATGAACCCGAGGCCTTCCTTCACCCGCCGACAGTCCGCAATGCCAGGGAGTCGTTGTACGACTTCGCGCTGAAGAACCCCGAATGGCAGGTAATCGCCACCACTCATTCGCCTATCTTCATTGATCTATCGAAAGATCACACGACGATCGTCCGTGTCGATCCGAGCGTCTCTGAGCAGCACTTTGTCTCTACCGATTTGGTCTCCTTCGCCGAAGATGAGCGTACCCGACTCCAGATGGTCCGCGCATGCAACCCGGTGGTGAACGAATTCTTCTTCTACGAAAATATCGTTCTCGTAGAGGGTCCAACGGAACACTTGGTCGTGAAGCACGTCGCCGACAAGTTGGGCATTGAGCTACACGTCATCGACTGCATGGGAAAGGGAAATGTCCCGCTTTTCGCACGCATACTGAACCACTTCAAGATGCCCTATGTCGTTATCCATGACTCCGACACACCAAAGTTCAAACGCAAGAATGCCATGGTCGCAAGCGGCACTTGGACGCTGAATGCGAGAATTCGGGCTGCCGCCTTGGAAGCCAAGCTCGGGAAAGTGTTCACACAGTTTCCTCATTTTGAAGGTCACTTCCTCGATGAGGAATTGACAGGTGGGAAAGTCGATCGCGTATTGGAGGTGCTGTCTGACAAAGATAGCGATGAGTACAAGGCTCTATTTGAGACGTACCGTCGTGTCCTAACGGGCGATACCAGTGTATTTAGCACAACTGAGGAAGCGTTCGAAGAACGACGGCTCGCGTATGTTGAGAAGAAGTCGCTGCAAAGTGATCCGCACTGGGCCTAACCATTCCTTCAAGCGGACTGGCCTTCGGCCAGCCGCTTAAGTCAAACGTTAGGTGGCTTTCTGTCTCTTGCTGCCTCGCCGTCCCTCGTTGCTTTGGCTTGTGTATGTGCGCGGCTTTGCTTGCTCTTCGAAGGCCCTGATCTTCACTGTCACGCGCACAATGCCTCCGCCTGCCACAGCCGCCTTGCTCCTCGAACCCAATCTCACTGGCACGGATGAATGGCCTGGTACCAGTGCCGAAGCCTCGCCGCACATTTGAGCTGCCGCAAGAGATACTTGAGCCCATCTCTGCCCGGAACGGGTCGAAGCGTTTGCCATCGCGCCTAACTTGAAATACAAGGACCGAATGCAAGTCAGTCTCTGCCGCTCGAAGCGAAGCCTCGCGCGGCGGCGCTCAGCCGAGCGTTCGGTCAAGCCTTTGAGTGGAGCATCATTCGCCGGCCACCTAACCCACCCTTCAAGCGGACGTGCCTTCGGCACGCCGCTTAAGTAGTACGTTAGGCGGCTTTCTGTCGCTTGCTGCCCCGCCGCCCTTCGTTGCCTCAGCTTGTGTATGAGCACGGCTTTACGCGCTCTTCGAAGGTCATGATCTTCACTTTCACGGGCGCAAGGCCTTCGCCTGCCACAGCTGCCTGCTCCTCGAACTCAATCTCACTGGCACGCACAGATGAAGAGCCGAGTATCAGTGCCGAGGCCTTGCCGCACATCGAGCTGCCGCCAGCGATACTTGAGCTCTACTCTGCCTCGCATCGGTCGAAGCATTTGTCATCGAGCCTAACTTGAAATACAAAGACCGAATGCGAGTCAGTCTCCGCCATTCGAATCGAAGCCTCGCGCCGCCGCGCTCAGCCGAGCGTTCGGCCAAGCCTTTGGGTGGAGCAGTAGCCACCGGCCACCTAACCCACCCTTCAAGCGGACGTGCCTTCGGCACGCCGCTTAAGTAGTACGTTAGCCCGCAGAGTCAGCCTTCGCGCGGGGCAGCTTTCGCAATCAACGTTACCTCTTGGCCCCCACGATCTCAGGCCGCCGGCGGCGCGCGATCAATGAATCCGATCACTTGGCAAATGCGCCCGTATTCGACCACCACAACGTCGCTACCTTCGATGGGCGGCTCGGCGCCGTCCGGGCCCAACGACCACGACAGCCTCACGTACTTTCCATGGCCATTCGGCGTACCCGTCAGCTTGAATTGGAACGCAGGGAAACGCGCGTGGACCGCACCGACAAGATCTGAGATCTTCTCGGATCCGTCGGCGCTCATGAGCGGATCGACGTATGTCGCCTCATCCGCCCAGTGCTTCTTCAGCAATGCCTGCCGCTTCGCGCCGTCGAGCTCGTTCCACGTTTCTAGGTAGGCTCGCGCAATGAACACTGGATCTGACATGATCGCTCTCCACAAATTCAACCGGGAAGTTCCGGTGATCCGCAGAGTACGGGGAGCCATTCGTGCGATCGATTACGCCTCAGGTCATGACCGCACTCACTCGACGCCTATCAACACTGCGGGCTAACCCTTCCTTCAAGCGGACTGGCCTACGGCCAGCCGCTTAAGTCAAACTACAAGGGCTTCCCCGTTTGTCAAGCAAGCAGAGGCCATGAGGAATTGCGGAGCAATTCCTCAATGGGTCATTCAGACGTTGGACTACCGCAGTGATGTCGGTCGCGTTGAAC
>Ga0307509_10005864_pt1 | contig 16850 bp, 18 predicted proteins | sample 10_EM_MG_FD_202245 | JGI IMG/M metagenome (GOLD analysis project Ga0307509, IMG submission 202245) | Populus trichocarpa ectomycorrhiza microbial communities from riparian zone in the Pacific Northwest, United States - 10_EM | ecosystem: Host-associated > Plants > Roots > Unclassified | place... | reverse complement strand
GACGAAACCCATCACCCAGAGTGAAGAAAGCCCAAAGGGATAAGCCTAAGGGGAGGGAAGTGTAGAGGAGGTATGACTCCACCCCCTAGAGCGAGCTCATGGCGGGGGGTGGAGAAAAGAAAAGTGGTGATAATCTCGTGGTGTTGAGATTTCAATCGCCAGGTGTGTAGAGGAGACGGAGGATGCCAGTGCCTAACCGTTGAGAAAGATCAGATGAAATTTAATTATACATTAAAAAATTAAAAATTAAAAATTAAAATAAGAAAGGTAACCAGAGCCAGAGTCTATCTAAATAGCTAGTATTGAGTATACCAGCCCTTTGCATCAATTACTGCTACCACTCGTGAAGGCAGACACCGCCAGAGCTTCCTACAGAAGCTATCCGGGATCGTCTCCCATACAAGAGGGAGGGCCTCGGCAAGGCAGGCATGAATTCTCTCTGGGCCGCCATGGGCATCCAAGATATCAGGATACTGTTGGTAGAGGCGTTGCGTGAGGTCAACGCAAGCATGTTTGATTTGGTTGATGTCTGGGGAGAGGGGAGGATGATCTTGAATATGAATATTGTTTCTATCAAACCATTCGAGTGTATCATGTGCGGTATGAATACACAAAGTGTCTTACAAGAAGACAGGTCTCCCACATGGTTGGTGATTTCTTGAAGTACCGGGGGTAGAGTTTCTGCCAAAAGATCAATATAGGCAAAGCGATTAACACTACTGTCTACTAGGAGGGCTCCAAAGGCCCCTGGTGCCCTCCCAGAAATAATCCCAAACCATCAGCCCAACATTGTTGTCCTTCCCACGTAGCTTAATGCACGCTGTAAGCTATTTCTCCTGCGGTGTCCAAAATACAGACTGCTCCTTAGGATTAGTAGACTTCCGAAAAGTACACTCGTCACTGTACAGAATTCCCTCAAAATCCTGCCTCAACCAATCCTTCCTCGCCATGGCCCAAGCAAGTCGCTTTCTTGCATGAGTACCATTTAAGTGTGGCCTTGTCTGTACCCAACATTTTTTTATGTTAGTCTCCTGCAATACCTGATCAATTGTGCAGATCGACACGTGAGGTGCATGGCGATTGCCAAGCTCCATCCAAGTCATGATGCGGGCTTTCTGAGCAGCACGAATAACTGTCCGACGTTCTTGCTGTGACAAGTGAGCTGGCCTGCCTGTCCGAGCATCATTTTCAATATATCCCCAGTGGCATGTCCAGGACACATTGTTTCAGAAGGTGGACCAGGGGTGGCCCACCAGTATTGCTACCACCAAAATCTTTTGGAAGACATAAAAGAATGCGAGTATCATTCCCTTTTCAACATCTGTCATTTTGCGTCTATTGGTTGTTGGCTTGTGGCAAGATGCTGCGGACTTCTTTTCAGCCGCATTTTGGCTTCGGTTACTCTTCTGCACGTGTTCGGTGTATTGGGGGTGGAGGGTGTGGTACATTTTCATAATATGGCTGACTCAGCACTTACTTAGCATTATCAAGACTTTGGTCTAGTGGCTGTAAGATATCTTCTCTGTTGCTTGATGATGTTCAAATGGCTTGGGAGGTACCGTAATATTTATATGCTGCTTCTTGGTCATTGAGGGCTATATCTAGTTCTCATACTAACTAAGTTTCTACAAACAATTCCCAACTCCTTTAAAAGGTGCGAATACCATTTGACCCAGACAATTTATGTTTATCTTACAGGACTTCCGAATCATAACCCCATGAATATTTCTGATGGTGCTCCCACACAGCAGTTCAATCATCACCATCCTTCTTGATCAACATAGAGTTGTGCTTACCATTATATAGGCATACTGGTTTTTATGATCAAACAAACAAAGAGGCCAGCTTTGTTATCATACCTCTTGTAACCGGTACAGGTTACCAGTTTAGGTATGGATTTGTTTTATGTATTTGTTTCAGGATACGAGTTCAGGAGACTAGTATGCCTTCTTAGTTTGTTTTATGTTGGGTTTTAGGATACGAGCTCAGGAGAGTCGTAAGCCTTGTTTTTTGATACTTGTAGTGTTTTAGGATACAAACTCCGGAAGTTCGTAAGCCTTGTTGATTGTTGGATTGTTTATGGGTTAGGTATCGTTTGATGCCTTAAGATTTGGTTATGATTGATGTGAGATGGATTATCGCAAGTGTATTTAAAGACCTGTATCTCTCCGGACTTAGAAAGATCAGACTTCGACAGACAGAGTTTTCAATATACTTGGTTGAACAGTTATCTTCTATTCCGTTCGATTCGAGAATCTTTGAGCTTTGCACAGGCCTAAAGCACTTGGCCTTCTCTTAGTAGTTTCGATAAAAGTAATAGAGTCTATTCAATTACTTGTTGGCGTCTCCGGTACTTGATCTCGTTTATACCACCGGTTTGGTTAGAGTCAATACCGATACCCCTTGCAAGACCGCTACCCCATGAGAAGCGGTTACATTTTTTTAACTTCAGCAAGTCAACGAAGACACCATTTCGAACCTAAAGACAAGGACAGGCAAGGAGATCTCTCGAGAAGAGCTCACCAAGCCAACTGAGAAGTCTTTGAGAGATAAGGATCGAAGAGAGCAGAAGAAAGCAAGCAAGCAGTTCGAAATTGACGAGGCTGCTCGACAGCTATCAAGAGACGAAGCACAGGTAGTGCTAACGGAGTCAGCGAAAGAACTCGAGAAGGAGACAGCCACCAGACTAGGAGAGTTCCCATCGACACCCAAGAAGAAAGGGGAACCGGCACCACCTGAAGACCCAGACAGTTCACGCAGTGATAACGATAGCGACAGTAATGACAACATGTCAGAAGCAGGACCGGCAGATCCTCCTGCACCTCCTCCAGACCTAGTACTTGAGAGGACGACCAGGTTAGCAGCAAAGCTACACCAGCCTCCAACCTTTAGTGGTGAAGGAGACGACCTCAAAGAAGAAGCCTTTGAGACATGGTATACTTCAGTTCGTTTATACCTGAACCTAACGGGAGTGACACCAAACGCTCCAGGATCTGGAGCCTACTGGATACTCTATACCACGGAGCGAGCACTAAAAGCTAGTCAGCAAGCATTTAGAGAGTATGGCGATGATATCACAAGAGACCAACTAGTCGGACACCTCAGGGACCTATTCGTTTCCACCTGCCAAAAGGATAACCTTTTTGAGAAGTTTAACGCAGTACAACAGGTCACCAAAGAAGGAAAAGTACGAAGGATCACAGAAGTTATTGTCAATCTCAAGATGTACCAGAACCAACTATCAGAAGAGGTGATAACCGATTATATATTCCGTCAAAGACTGTACAACAGCATGCATCCGAAGTTGAGACAACAGGCTGAGTTGATTTACGATGAAGATGATACCTTCAAACAACTCATCAAAGATGTCCAACGAATAGACGCAGTCCTTAGGGACACAGGGGTCTATAAGAACGAGAAGAGGGATTACTCTTCAAGCAGCTCAAAACCGAAGGATCGCCACAAACCAAAAGGCAAGTCAGCCAAAGGATACAAGAAGCAGGATAGAGATGACAGAAAAGGGGGACCAACATGTTACTCCTGCGGCGGAACGGGTTATATATCCAAAGAATGTCTTTCTAAGAAGGATGACAAGAAAGGCAAAGGAAAGGCGATCAAGAAGGAAGCAAGATCGAATAATGTTGAATATGAGCAGGACTCAATGGATGAAGTTTATATCCCTGCTCTGATCGGTCCTGACCAGTGGTCATGGCACAGGAGGGTGACCAGTGACTACCAGTTGTTCCGGGTGACCACTGGTCACCGCCAACACTGTGTGAAATGGACCGGGCTTGCATGGAGGCGCAAATAGCCCAAAAGAACTCCAAAACCAGTTAGTTTAGAATAAACAGTACTGTGACTGAGCCTGGTCCATTTCACAAACGTCACGACATTAGGAGTACTCAGCTCTCCAAACTAAACCTATCTCGGGCTAATGACTCGGTCTCCTGAAATCCCCAGATGGCGAATCATAAAAGAATTTACGGGTACTCGAGTACAGTATTAAAACACAGGTAAGTCATCCTCCGATCCTTCTATCACACACCATATATGTCCATTTCCTCCGCCTCTAGCATCAGAAGGACGATCTCGGCTTCCCCCTGATGCTCGCATCTTCCGCACCCAGCCTCCTCGGGACACTCACACCTACCACCCGACACTCCCAGTATACGTCCAACACTCCCAGCGAGAACGGTTTGGTTCCGGGGCAGACGACAAATTTGGGCGACAACTGCGGACGACGGCCGGACCCTAGTACTCGTCACAGGGAAGAAGTATTCAGACAATCGCAGGGACTTTACCATATATTTTTAATCCCTGTTTCCGGGTACATCTTGCCTGGCAGACGAGTAGATATGACACCTCGCTATGCACCCTGCCTGGCTCGCTCATGATCCCCTAATGCCGAACCTTGGAGTCTCATACCTTAGGCAACGTAGTACTTGAAGAAACTTGACCTTCTCGTCGTGAACCTCGGTTTACACAATTCACACACTTCCATACGAGTACAACTCTAAATCACGGGTTAGCAAGGTAACGGGGAAAGCGGATCGCAAGATCCGGGTGTCTCTAAGCGCCCACATTAATGGATCCTGATTCCGGGTACCTGGTGTGGGCGGATAGCAGTAAGGTAGATTGGGTTGGGGGTAAACACGAATAGTAGTCCTCTTTTACCAACATCACAACATTACGAGTAGGTGAGGACAGTTGTGAATGAGCCTGTCGGAAACCTACATCTCCCCCAACCCAAAGCAGCACAACCGAGTCCTTCATGTCGCCGGCACGTCGCAAAAAGCTCTTTCCCGTAACCTCGTACCAGATTCTGTGAATATACAGACGGTACTTTTTGATATTCACCATGGTGATCGAGCACAGGACGGGACAGTACTCGCACAATATAGCGCAGTGGGATCTCGCGATAAGCTACTGCCATTTCTATAACCGGCCCTACCTTCCTGAGGACTGGGGAGTTCCTCAAAGCCAAATCCTAGTTCAACAGCTAGGCACTTGCAGTCGGTAGTAATTCAAGGAGTCCCTGAATATGTTAATGAATAGTCTCTTATTAGAGCCGAGATTAATTTTGGATTCCAGTTCTTAGATAAGAACCGATTCGCCTTTGTTTTTTTTTCTCTGAAACTTCGGCAACTTTATTGCCTCTTCTTGTTCTTTTGCCGTGAGTGTCCCTATATCCAAGTAGATAGAATATTGAGATTCAGCAATTGTTTGGTTGAATCTTCCCATTACACGTCCCCGGTAGCCGGAGAAGTCGTTTAATTCTTCTCTTGAGATAAGCTTCACAGTCGGGGTCTTTGAGAGTTCTCTCGGTGAACATTCTCCCCCGTGTTGGGTCAATCAATACTGGGCCTTGTGTACCCAGCACACTGGGCATCTGTGAGCTCGGCATCTGGGTGGTACTATTGACAATGGTTTCAACTCCTCTAGTCACTACCGAATCACTGGATTCTTCTGTCATGGTTTGTGATGGTAATGTGTCCTGTCCACGTTACACTAAGGAACCTCTTTGTACCAATGGTAGAGGGTTTGTGAGTATCTGGGAATGGTTATCCAATTGACTTGGGGTTAAGCCTGAACAGCCGGCTTTCTGGGTCTGTGTTGGATGTAGGGTAAGGGGTGCAGTAGTCCTTGTACACCTGAGGAATTTCTTCTATCATAACTAGAAAGATATTGATTAATTGTTGTGAAGTAGGGATAATGTAGAATTTTTTTAAGGGCCTTTTTGGCTCGAAAGAAATTTCAGGTATGTAAGAGAGAAATGACAAGATGTCAAAGTATATTTGTATTTCTTCTCAAATAGTTTTTGAGAAGAGCGGTGAGGTATCTGGTTTTGGTTCAAAGTTGTATTCGCAGGGATTGAAGAACTGGAAGAATTTGTCTTTGATCATGTAGTAAGCCTTTGTAACAAGGAGAACAATGAATATACTGTTAGGTGGAAGCCTATCTCAAAGACTTAGAGATAACTGAGGCCAATAATCTGTATTTTAGACGGATATTGTGTAGGAAGGCTTGATGTTCAAAGTAGAGGTAGATACAGTGATATAAGATTTTCGAGCATAAACCTTTTATATTGATACAATCTCTTCTCTGTTTCTTTATGATTCCTCTAACAACTCGGACCCCTTAACCATACTTATACTTTTCTGAGAGTTCATTTTTCTCCAATACTATCTTAGAAGCTTCTGACTTTCGCTCTTGCTCGTCACATGTGGGAACCCTGTTTGACCCAGAGAATTAGCACACCACTTTGGCCTAATCATATTCAAGTCATATCTTCACGGAGGTAAGTGTCCTTATCTTCCAATAAATTGCCCTCGATCTTTACCCCAACAGAACTTAACCCACGTATGCAGCTTTAGCTTGCTATCATACCAGTCATTTCTTCCAAACCTGTCATGATCAACATTTCTCATGCCGGGTAATCATTTGTGCATTGCCAGAGTCGGCTAAGCACATATATGGGTTCGGGAAACTTTGAAGCGCCATAACCTCTCATCCAAACAATGATTCTTCACATCATGAGTTGCTATTCCAAGATAGGAATTGTAACATTACTATTGGGTGAAATCCCCTCGGTCGTATGACTTGTCCATAGGCATAGGGTCATCTGTGAGCGCAACCCAAGTTTGTCTTAGTAAACAGCACTATGCGAGGTCAAGGAGTTAAACATTTGACCTTACAAGATAAGGCATGTGCCAAAGCAACTGGGTAGTAGAGGTCTTTATTCGCTAAGAGAAGACTAAGCCTTCCTGTATCCCTAGGATGTATGAATGTTGAGGTTGTTATTGGAGTCTAGTGAATACCCTCCCTTAACAGCCAACTCCAATGCTTTCAGGCATGCCCTGCTCATTCCCTCTGCAAGGGCCAATTTACTATATTCTGCTTGCTGAATCTCCAGCCAGTGGTTGACACTAGCTACCTTCTCATTTGCCCATTCAAGTTGTGTCACAGTTATAAAATCTCGCATAGAAACCTTTGCTTCTGCAAACGCCTTGGTCACTTCTCGGAGTATATAAGTTTCAAATTGTTCCCTAGTGAAGTTGGCAAAGGACCTGGGTGTTCTTCTTTATTGAAGTATTCTCTCACTAACTGAAGGGTCTTGAGTGTGTAACGACCCGACAATAGGTAGCTACAATCACTATCACCTTAGCCCAAATGGTATACCAAGTGGTAACCAGAGGTGGTATGGTCTCGTATATATATTATACAAATGGCTGGTAAAAATAGGCTAAGGCCTAGGGAATAGTTGAGTAGCCTTGAGGTACTCTACTAGGCAGGGTAACCTTTCGGGACAAGATGCGCATAAAGTCAAGTGAATTATGAGAATGTTAGACGGATCTCCGTGACGACTTCTGTGGTCGACTGGAGGACTTCCTGAGTGGTTAAAGGCATAAGAGGGCAAAGTTACCCAATCTTGGGAATCTGGGCATTATGGGGATGGACCCCAGTTACCCTACTGAGGTGTCCAAGTTACCCTACCTTCACCGGCAAAGTTATCCTAGAACATAGAGGTCGATTGCCTCACATTCTATGGGCTCTTAGATGTTCTTGGGCGCATACGCATCTGCGCGGGGAGGCCCCACGCCTGTGTAATGGTGTCCCGAACATACTATTGAACTTGGGCGGGTTTAGCTAACACCCCCCTCTCGCCCCAGCATTGGGACGGCGCGTCATAGGCAGACGGCTGTGTAGTTGCTCGTTTGCTAGTTAAAAGAGGTCATTGGAGCAGCTGCCGTAACACCGTATAAGTTGTCGCCGTCCTTGCGACTGAATGTCGTTCGCAGGATATATAAGGGGAGTATGGGTAACCGCCAAAATGGGGGTCACTCATATATGGTCTCCTGGGCATCTAGGAGTCTATTCTAGCCTACGGGTTGTAGGGTAGTCTTCCTGGTAGTACTTAGGTAGTCTCAGAAGGCCAGGGTGCTTTCGAGACAAATAACTCAGGAACCCGCCAGGACCTTCTCCCCTTGATTTGTAGCATTACTATGGGTTGTTATTGGACTGTAGGGGTATCAGTCTTATCACGGTAGAGTATGTCCCGAGAGGCTGGCTATGTGTAGAGCCCATTTAGCCAACTATCGGCTCCATCTCACGGGGGGAGCTTGCATGTTAATTTATCACATTGGATAGTCGCGTAGATTAAATGATGGACTGCATAGCTTGTATAGACGAAACTACCACTGGGCCAGTGAGTCTACCACCTAGGTATTGGCTCCGGTTGTTGTCATGACAGTTTGCCACTGGTATGACTTCAATAGGAAGAGCTTTTCCACCTGCAGTTGTATTGAAGATGCATTGCAGAAACTCATATCCTATTGACGGAGTTAAATGTACCCGAGTTGGTCTGACGCTTCCAGCTGGATAATTCCTGATAGAGGGTAGACCTGGGACAAACCCTGAGCAGGACAGAGTGCTCGCACAAGGACGGAGTAGTGGTGAATGTCAAAGGCTTAAATTTGATATCTACTGAAGTTTCAGCGTTTGGCATTCTACTTCGATAACCAACTTTCCTCGAGAGAACTTATTGAGTGAAGCTTTCAGCTTAACGACATTAAGTTTAACCGTTTTGATTCTTCGTGAATTATTTACTCTATCTTTATCTTCTACTTTGAGTTTTTGGTACGGTCGCAACCTTAGATTTCACCCCTCTATATGGTGCCCCCGTTACAGTCTATCGTTAAGCGCGCTCGCTTAACTCTCTTCTGAGAATTGTTGAAATCCATTATCTTGACATTTGTTTGATTACAAGTTGCTGGTCTGGTACAAGAAGCATCGGGTGGAAACAACAATGTCTTCAGATATGCATGTAGTCGAGTATGACTATGACCTTTCCGGTGATAATGCTATTGCAGACCTGCTTCTAATATGATGGAAGTCCATAGAAGAGGAGATGGCCGACCTAGAACCCACAGATATCCCTGAAGAAGTGCAGGAGTTAGAAATATTGAACCCTGTTGCCTTTCTTCAAAGCTTCATGCATGACCCTTCGGTGGGACACAGAATCCCCCCACAAAGACGAACTCCCATGACCTTTGCCAACTTCACTAGGGACCTATTTAAACCATACATAGTAGGGGAAGTAACAAACAAGTTCCAGGAAGCCAAGACTTCTATGGGAGATTTCATCACGGCTACCCAGCTCGAATGGCAAAACCAGATGGTGACCAATGTCAACCGCTGGATGAAAATTCAGCAGGTAGAGTACCGTAAATTAACCCTTTCAGATTGAATGATCAGGGCACCCCTGACAGCTTTGGAGTTGGCTGTTCAGGGAGGGTACTTGATAGACTCCGACAACGACGTCAACATCCGGACAGCACCTCCGCTACCTCTCGCAATTGAGCCTCCCCCACAATACGCAGCCGAGATGGTGGCTGTCATGTTGCATAAGGAAATGGCACCAATTTTGACTCAAGTAGCTCAGACGGCCTTGGAATCGCAAGAGCGAGTCAGCGAATTGGGGTAGCGGTTGCAAGTGTTGGTCGTTCCTCAACCAGACCCGTTGACAGTGGCATTCGAAGAAGCTATCAGATCAAGAGGTGTTAGCCCTGTGGCAAACCTCAGGAATGTTCGAATCGCAGCTCAGCGGAGTTGTGTTACCAAGTCTAGAAGCCAAGCTTCGAGACAAAGCTCCAGGCAACCCTCGCCACAGCCACCACCTCGGGCCCCATCAAACGTACGTATCCTGCCGATAGTTGGACATGCCACACCAGCACCGGCGATACGGGTAGAAGCAGATCGGCCTTACACAGTTGCGGCTTCAACGCCAATACCCGCCACTCCTCACAATCAGGCAGCCTCTGCTTCGGCACAGGTACCACCGCCTCTGGCAAAGCCTTCTGGCAGAGCTGGATGGTCAGGTTTCTCAGACCAATCATGACAATTCGCTGCGAAGTATTGTAACGAAGGATGTCGCTTGGTTGGGGGAGACGGTAGTGAGTTTTATTTTTCGCATTGGGCACCCTGTGTTAAAGGGATGAACCAAGCCATCATCATGGCCCCGAAAGAAAACCCCGCCGTCACCACTAAGAGCCGTTGTACCTATTGTGAGTCGACCCGACATAAGGTAACCCACTGCGGGGATTTTCAGCGTCATTACCTGGGACCCCAACCTCAACAATCTGTCCGTCAACCGCCCCCACCACGTTCGCCGGACACCCACCGTCTAATCAGATGGATGAGTACAAGCCGGAGGAAGAACGGTTTGACGACTATGACATGCCTGGGGGAGGCCACTGTGGAAACACCACAGGCGCTGGAGGAGGACAGCCTCCCAGAGGCGGAAACGTTGCAGGAGGAGATGATCCGGCTGATTCCGGTTCTTCTTCGTCCGATAGTGATGGATCCGATGCCTTGCCCCGCGATCTGAGAGACTTCCTTGGCAGTCGCAAACGCCACTCGAGTCGAGAAAAGAAGGACAAGTACAATAGACGATATGCAGCTCTGAATAAGTTTATTGAGGAGTGTCATAAGGCTAAGAAATCATCTCATCGGCCAAAAAAGCCAGAGAAACTTGGAGTTGACCCGTTCACCGGGGATCCCAAGGACAGACAACGCTTCGTACATGATGTCGAGATTAAGCTGGACTACTTCCGTGATTCCTTGGTAAAGGAAATCGACAAAGTCAGCCTCGTCATCCCTCTCTTGAGAGATACAGCCAGAGAAAGGTATAACGCCATACACCCGCACATTAATAAAGATGCAGCCAAATGACGAGGGATCAGGTTTGATCCCAAGAATGAGTTGCGAACCTGGCAAGGGTTCCGCAAGCGTTTGGAAGGCAGCTTTGGCGGTCACTCATATAGGAATTGCGCTCTGAGGGAATGGAGCCAGTTGTGCATGAAGGACGGAAAGGTCGATCGCTGTATCGACGAACTCATCCGCCTTGCAGCAGTGTTAGGGTATAGCGGGGAGTTTGTGAAAGACAGGGCACGCATGGGCATGACTGACGTCCTCAACACTGCCAGGTCTATGAAAACCCCCCATCCAGTAGCATATATGGATTACCTTGACCTCTTGCGTGAAACTGGACACCAACTCGAAGATGCCTCCAATTTTCGTACACAGGTACAAAAGGAGCCGCACTCTTCGAAGCGCGCAAAGAGCGACGACAGGCATACTTCTGAGAGAAAGGGACAGAGGAAGGAGAAAAAGGCCACAGGCCCACGGCAGCAGAAGCCACGCAACCGAGCGCAAGGGTTTACAAAACCCGCAGAAACAGCCCATCCGAAGATGTACCAGAATGTGCCTCAGACTCTGATTGACAAGTGTAAGCGGCCTAATGAATGTTCCCGTTGTGGACAAGACGGTCAGTACTAGGCAAAGTGTCAATCCGCAGCCCCAGTGGTTGCGTCCTCACACATTAGGCGAAAACGAAGTGCTGGTCAGGCTGGACACGAAGCCACCCAAGTCCCAAAGTCGAGACGCATTGAAGCGGCTCCTAAACCTGCTGTGAAACAAGTTGTTGCCGAACTCCGTGGGTCACCCCCCCCAGATTTGGATATCTTGGAGGTTGATACCGACGTGGATGACTAGATAAGCTTTATCCTATGAGATCATCATGGATGGAAAGATGCTAAAACTTTACGCTAGGCCGAATGATGGGCATGCTAGGTGAAGATGAAAGATGTCGGTTGTATGTTCCCCAGCCTTAAGCGCCTCAAACTGAATCTCATATATCGTGCTAGAAAATGCATGATGGCGGAAGGTTTCTTTTGTGACGTGTTGGGATGGTTACAGCTCTTTCAATTTAGTTTTGTTTATTTGTTATGTGATACTGTAGAATGTATTGTTTGCTTATCTCATACTGTTTTCCATTTTTTGGAAGGAATTTGGTTGGGTTTTATTTTCATTTCGTCAGGCTGGACTTGACTTAGCAATTGAAGTTATTTTGCAAGTTTACCTGAGGAGGGTTGAATACCCGAAATCATGCTGGCGTAATAGTAAACACCCTAGCTATTAAAACCACGTAAATTTATCAAGCGATAAAACTATTCACGACCCGTTGTGGCCGCTCTTGTCTGGAAAGGCAAGAGATATTGACTTGTGATCGTAAACCATACCAAATCCTTCTAAGAAATACTAACCGAAATGTTTAGGGACAAGAGACCCCAGAAGCGGTGGAGGCTTGCAGGCCCACCGCCACGTACAAGATCTATTCACTTGAGAGTGAGATTGGAATGGAGCCAGAACCAAGAGAGGCTAAGTGGTGAAGCTCTCTTGTTGTTGGACAGTGGTGGTACTGGTGCTGTTCTAAGTAGCGATTGGGTTAAGGATGCCCAAGTACCTTGCGTTTGTCGGAAAGATCTGACACCTATTACAGATGCCAGTGGGAATCATATCGCAGGTTCGGGTCTCCATTATACTACTACGGTGGATATGTACATAGGAGACCACATGAATAAAATGCGATTTGAAGTGGCAGACATGCCGGCAGGCATAGTGAATGGTTACCTGCCAATGTCGTGGCTGAAGGACCACAATCCAGATATCAACTAGGAAAAAAGCAGTCTCAAGTGGCACTCTAATGATTTATACCCCACGGCCTTAGAAAGGAAAGGCGTATAGAGTTCATTACAGAGGAGGAACTGTTAGCCTAAGACCCAGACAACATCTTTGTCATGGGAATGGCCCTCTATACTGATGAGGACGGGGACGATATTAAGGTCAAAATCCTTCCAGAATATCAAGACTATGCAGATATATTCAGGCAGGAAAGGATAATTGCCCTGCCCGAGCATACTAAATATTATCACCATGTTGACCTGGTCCCTGATGCCAAGTTGCCAGATGGGCCTATATATCCCTTGTCTAAGAAGGAATTAGACGCATTATGGGAATAAATTAAGGAAATGGAGGATCATGGAAAGATCAGAAGATCTTCTTTGCCAATAGGCGCTCCTATCCTATTCGTGCCGAAGCCTCATAGTACGCTTCGGTTATGTGTTGATTACGGAGGGTTGAACAAGATCACTATTAAGAATAAGGATCCGTTGCCCTTGATGAGCGAGCTTAGGAATAGGCTCGGTAAAGCCACTATCTTCACCAAATTGGATTTGCAGAACGGCTATTATCTTATCCACATGGCAGATGGAGAAGAATGGAAGACCGCTTTCAAAAGCAGATACGGTCTTTATGAGTACACCGTGATGCCCTTTGGGTTATGCAACGCACCCTCAACTTTTCAAAGTATGATCAATGATGTATTCCGTGACATGTTAGATGTCGGAGACATTGCTTATATGGATGACATTCTGATCTATACGGAAAGAGTTGAAGAACATGTCGCCCTAGTTAGGCGAGTTATGGAAAGGCTGAGAAAGGCATGCCTTTGCGTTAGCATTAAGAAGTCAAGCTTCCATCAACGGGAAGTAGAGTTCCTGGGGTATAAAATATCCAATAGAGGAATCTCTATGACAAGTACAAAAGTCGAGGAGATCCGGGCATGGTCAACGCCCGCAAAGGTTGTCGATGTGCAAAGCTGGATCGGCTTTGCTAACTTCTACCATCGGTTCATAAAAGGTTTTAGTAAGATAGCTAAACCATTGACGGACTTGACAAAGAAAGGTATCAAATGGGCGTGGACTCCTTCCTGTCAGGATGCTTTTGACACATTGAAGGAGATGGTTACCACAGGTCCGATTCTGACACACTTTGATGACACGGGTCCAACTAAGTTGGAAACCGACGCTTGTGACTTTGCGTTAGGAGCCGTATGATCTCAACTCTTTCAGGATGAGAAATGGCATCCTGTAGCTTTCCATAGTTGGAAGTTCTCACCAGCAGAGATAGATTATGACGTCTATGATAAGGAGATGGCCGCAATAGTAGCAGCCTTTAAGGAATGGGCATATATGTTGATGTCGGTTGATGATCAGATATTGGTATACACTGATCACAAGAATTTAGAGTACTTTAACACTACAAAGACTCTAAACCGTAGACAACATCGCTGGGTAGAATTTCTACAACCGTTCAATTTTGAGGTTATTTATGGAGAGGGACGGTTGAATGAAATGGCTGATGCTTTGTTGAGGCATAGGGACTACCGCCCTGAAGGGGGGAGTAATTCCGAACCTTTTACGTTTTTTCGCTCTGGACAGTATGTTCATGAGGAGCCAGTCATCTTGCGACCACACGTGTTGCAGACTTACCAAGGTTTTCGGTTGCCGACAACCTTTCATTAGGCTCTTTTAAAAGGAGCCGATAATGATCAAACCTATTTAGCAACGGTAATGGCACTCCTCAAAGGCGATAGTAAGGTGGATAGAAACTTTAGTATCGAAAAGAACTTGCTCCTGTATAAGAACAGGTGGTATATTCCAAAGGCTGAAGGTCTAAGACGAACCATCATGGAGGCAGAACATGATTCAAAGATTGCTGGACATTTCGGAACATACAAGACCATTGGTAGGGTTAGGGCTAACTTCTATTGGCCAAAGATGGATGAAAACATTACTGAGTACGTGCGCTCATGCGACGTATGTCAACGTAATAAAGTTATCAGGCATAAGAAGTATGGACTCCTAGAACCCTTAGTAGTCCCTATGAGACCGTGGACGGCAATATCCATGGACTTCATTGTTAGGTTACCAAAGTCAGAAGGCTATACGAAGATATGGGTCATTATAGACAGGTTCTGCAAGATGGCACACTTCATTCCGCTGAAGACTGAGGAACATATTAAGGAACTGGCCTTGACGTTTGTGAAAGAAATCTGGCGGCTCCATGGGCTTCCTGAATCAATAGTCTCTGACCGAGATACCCAATCCACGTCTAAGTTTTGGACAAGCCTAATGCAGCTACTGCAAGTGAAGTTGAATATGTCAACAGCATTCCATCCTGAAAGCGATGGGCAAACTGAAAGGGTTAATTCGACGCTGGAGCAATACTTGAGGAGTTATTGCCCCTATCAGCAAGATGATTGGGTATCTCTGTTGCCGTTTGCGGAACATGCGTATAATACCTCAACGTCTGAATCCACCAAGGCTAGTCCCTTTGAAATTAATTATGAATTCGCCCCCCAAACGCAGTGGTCGGGGATCGTGTCAGATAATAAGGGAATACACCTAGACATTGAGCTTATGGTTAAGAATTGGGAAGGTACCTGGCAAGAAATTCGAGAGACTATTCAATGGGCACAGGAAAGACAACGGAAATGGCATGATCAGAAAAGACAGCCAGCTCCGGAATATGTCAGACTGGAGGATGACCTCCATCGCAGGGCTAAGAAAGCAGATACAGTAATGCTTAACCGCAAGAATCTCCGCACAAAGAGGCCCATGGGAAAACTAGACCACAAGATGCTGGGACCAGTTGTTGTCCTACGCAAAATAGGTTCTAGGGCGTATGAGATTGAACTGACAGACAGATGGGAAATCAATCCTGTGTTTCATGTCAGGTTGTTGGAGTCTTACCGAGAGGATCCCAACGGGAGACCTCAAAAGGAAATACCAACGCCGGATATTATGGACAACGAGCCTAGTTATGTAGTCTCAGAGATTGTTGACAGTGGGTGGTATGGGAATGCTAAGAAGATATTTCCCCACCGGTTTGGGCAGTACATGGTTGCTTCGGAAGGGTACGGTCCAGAAGAGAATTCTTGGGAACCATTTGTGATGTTAGAGGATACCTCCATGCAAGCATTGCAACAGTTCCATGAGAGGTATCCGTCTAAACCTAAAGACCATAGGGTTATAGACAATCCAAACCGGGGAACTGAGAGACGACGTTGACGGTCTGAGGACAGACCAAGAGAAGAGGGGAGTAGTGTAACGACCCTACGATAGGTAGCTACAATCACTATCACCTTAGCCCAAATGGTATACCAAGTGGTAACCAGAGGTGCTATGGTCTCGTATATATATTAAACCAATGGCTGGTAAAACTAGGCTAATGCCTGGGGAATAGTTGAGTAGCCTTAAGGTACCCTACTAGGTAGGGTAACCTTTCGGGACAACATTCGCATAAAGTCAAGTGAATTATGGGAATGTTACACGGACATCCGAGACGACTTCTGTGGCCGACTGGAGGACTTCCTGAGTGGTTAAAGGCATAAGAGGGCAAAGTTACCCTACCTTGGGAATCTGGGCATTATGCCCATGGACCCCAGTTACCCTACTGAGGTGTCCAAGTTACCCTACCTTCACCAGCAAAGTTATCCTAGAACTTAGAGGTCGATTGCCTCAGATTCTATAGGCTCTAAGATGTTCTTGGGCGCAAACGCATCTGCTCGGGGAGGACCCACGCCTGTGTAATGGTGTCCCGAACATACTATTGAACTTGGGCGGGTTTAGCTAACACCCCCCTCTGGCCCTAGCGTTGGGACGGCGCGTCATAGGCCGACGGCTGTGTAGTTGCTCGTTTGCTAGTTAAAAGAGGTCATTGGAGCAGCTGCCGTAACACCGTATAAGTCGTCGCCGTCCGTCCGACTGAATGTCGTTCGCAGCATATATAAGGGGAGTATGGGTAACCGCCAAAATGGGGGTCACTCATATATGGTCTCCTGGGCATCTAGGAGTCTACTCTAGCCTACGGGTTGTAGGGTAGTCTTCCTAGTGGTACTTAGGTAGTCTCCGAATGCCAGGGTGCTTTCAAGACAAATAACTCAGTAACCAGCCCGAACCTCCTCCCCTTGATTTGTAGCATTACTATGGGTTGGTATTGGGCTCTAGGGGTATGAGTCTTATCACGGTAGAGTATGTCCAGAGAGGCTGGCTATGGGTAGCGCCCACTTAGCCAACCATCGGCTACATCTCACCGGGGGAGCTTGCATGTCAATTTATCACATTGGATAGTCGCGTAGATTAAATGATGGACTGCATAGCTTGTAT
>Ga0307509_10005863_pt1 | contig 16855 bp, 16 predicted proteins | sample 10_EM_MG_FD_202245 | JGI IMG/M metagenome (GOLD analysis project Ga0307509, IMG submission 202245) | Populus trichocarpa ectomycorrhiza microbial communities from riparian zone in the Pacific Northwest, United States - 10_EM | ecosystem: Host-associated > Plants > Roots > Unclassified | place... | reverse complement strand
ATCCTAAATATAAACTTCCAACAAAGCAAACTAAACATAGCAATACAATAGCATAGGCTATCTGACTCAGAGACAGTGGCGGAGCTGAAATCAAATCAAATAAACCAAATATAAATCAACTAAACATAGGAGATCCTGAACTGCCCGCTCCTGTGTACCGTTACCGGAACATGTACACATGTTACAGAAGCGCAGGGGTGGGGGACTTGGCCTGATGCATATTGCGATCTTCTGCTGGTTGTGATTCGGCAGCAGGTGTGGCTACAGTGCCGTCGTGCCTACGGCTTGGGCCACGATCCGCTCTCCTCCTGCACGCCACACCTCACCAGCCTGTTCGGGTTGCAACAGCCTCTTTTTCGCAAGTCTTCCAGAGTTTTGCACACCACATATCCTTTTAAACAATAGCCCTCAGGATTCTAGACCGCTCCTGCTCAGCTGGCCTAGTGTCTGAATCATGGTATCGTGAATCCCCGGTACGTCAGGCTGCTGGATCTCCGACGGGAGAATAATCCCTCCCTGATGTGTTCCCAGACTCCAATTTACACCTGTCCCCGTTGTTGTCCTCGATATATGATTAGCTAAGACTTTGAATGAAAATAAGAGAAAACTAACTTTGTCACCTTGAATAATGTCTCTACGATGGCGATCAGGAGTGTGAACCTGTCCCGGCGGCCCCTGAGTATCGTGGTGCTGACAGTGATCCACATTGACTCTGTTGCGGCTGCCGCTGCTGTCTGCGAGACTCTCGTCGTCATCGTCGTCATCCCCAGCTCCGAGTTCATCCCACTGCCCCCACTGGTCCCAGGCCTTACAATTAAAAAATGGAGGTCGACCCGAGACTGGGCACATGGTTTAGTCTTGGCCCTCTACCTGATCCTGGCCTGACTCCAGCACTATGAGATCAAGAGGATCTTTGCAACGTTTAGCGAGCCACTACACCCGCATTTCATTGTCTGTATATAAACATCCGAGGTCCAAGAGGGGGAGGGAGTCCAGTGGTCCCCGGCGTAACGTGCTGGCTTCTTGCCCAGTTGCCCCGATGATAAATTGGAGATATTGGATGTGGTACTCCAAATACGGTCCCTTGAGCACGGCGAGTGTGGATTGCATATTCGGCGATACTATGACTCCTCACGCAAGCCCTCACCCCACGTCTTCATCGTACCTGGGCCCGGGGTAGTGTAAGAAGTGGTGCCCCGCTTTTGTGGCGCCTGTTCATCCAATAATGTTGATCGTGATCGCCCTTTGGGCGTACGCACTGGTTCAACAGTATTGGGCCATTGCAAACTCTGTGAGTACTAGTTGTAGAATCGTGTAATGTAAATGGTGGCGAACACTTACTATAAACATCACAGACTTGTGCATGAATTGGATCCTCTGCCCATTGTTCCTGCAGCCAATCGTTCGTTGGCTCAAGCTTCTTGGCTGTGTCCCTAACCCACATTCTTAAATGAGGTTCGACTACATCAACATATTGGGAGCGGTTGGTTGTTTTGATTAGTTTAATTCGGCCTTTGACAGGGGTGAGGGAGCGTCCGAAACTGAGTACTGATTCCATTTCGGTGCCAGTTGGACCTGTAGAGTTCTACCCAAGCACTGTGATGTATGCTTTGACTTGTTTGCACCATCGCTTGTATGCCGCTGTAGGCTCATGAGAATTCAAGAACCCCAACAAGCCATTAGCGCAGGATATCTCCCAATAGGGCCCCCTGATTCCGGCTGTAGTTAGGTCGCAAATTTCTGACCTATGGGTAGTATGTTTGACCGTCACCTCGAATCCTGCACGGCAGGCTCACATGGTGCTCTTGCACTGTATGTCAATGAACCACTATTGAACTTAAAAAGTTAGATCATATCTGGACATTCAGGAATATGTCATCATGCTAAGGAGAGAAGATTTCTTATGCCCTTGACGCCAGACCGGCAATGGCAGATGCATAAGGATGGATCTTTCGGCGTTTTGAGCTGGTGCCATCAACCCCTGGGGGCTGGATTGTTTGGCCTCTGGGAATAACAGAAACGTTAAGGTAATGCGCTCTTAAACTGATGAAGAGATAGTTCTTACTTTGACTTTCTCCCAGGGCATGCGCTTTTCTCAATAGAGCCTTTTGATATGAGGACGAGAGGAGAAGATGCGTGGAAGTGAACCCTAGGCAGATAGTGTAGAGGGGAAGGATGGGCAGTAAGTGCACTTGGTATACTAGGCGTAGACAATAACACTTGCGGTTCTGGGGCCGTCTTGCACTGTTGGAATTTCGCCAGACATTTGTGTATGTAAGTTTCTTTTTATGATAGTCCTATGGAGTACGATGTGGTGTGTAGTCAATCAGCATGATCCCCAGCCCTGATGATCACACAAGGGTTTGAGTCACCATAAGAGCCGTATTATCAATGGCTGAAGGTTAGGGCACAATAGACGACCTTTTGGCACAACTTCAGATTCTACACGTATACGGGACGGGCATACAATCTAGAAAGAATGAGACTAATCATCACTTGGAGCTACACACACAACAATCAAATGAAAAAAAAGGAATGGAAACAATTAATGACCCTTTGAAATGACAGTCCAGACAAGTAATCCATAGCTTATGTAGGTAGAAATTGCCGATAGTCGGCGCGGCATCAAATCCATCAGTTCTCCTGTCTGGTTCTCCCGAACAGCACCGTATGCACTCTCTTGGACTTCAGTCTTCTGTGCTCAGGGCGTCAAAACCATCCCGAGGTTTGCATTTTTCCTGGGATCTTCCATAAATCTTGATAAGGTAATTCAAACTGCGTTTTTGGTATGTATCCGCAATGCGAATATCCTTATCGCACTGTAAGCCATGCATCAGGTCATCTTTACCTTGAGCCCCTCAATGGAAGAGGTTTAAGGGTAGATGTGGATTCAGGTCTCTCAACAATTTGGCAAGAAGCCGGATACCCTTTTGTGGCCATTTAGCGTCTACTAGTGGCAGACGTGGAAATATCCAAAAGAGGATCTGAGTTCCAGGGGCAGAGTCTGACAAGCTCGACAACGACGGGAATACAGGAGAGGTATCATCCTTGCGCATGTTGTCCATATTACTACTCTCCCGATCAGCAGGTCTGTTGTCGAATAATTCTTGGGAATGCATCTGGCCTATATGTTGTGCCGCATCATGGCACTCTTTAGAAGTACATTTTGATGGAGAGTGTTGACTCGCCTCACCGGCGGTGTGTCTTGCCGCACTGAACGGCTATCACTGCAACAGTAGACTATGAGGTCCAGTCAGTTGTCGAGCACAGGATTTGAAACGAGCTAAGCTCTTACAGTCTTATCGCTGTCGATGAAGACATAATCCATACAATCGAACTCTTGCATAGGCGACCTACATCACCTTCTACGCCCTTAGGCTGTAGCGCCAAGTATGTAGCGGATTTGGTCATGAGGTACCGATCTCTAAATCATAGCTGACATTCCATGGATGTCATAGGAATCTACTCGGTAAACACTACCCATTGGACATCAATGAGACACCAATGGACCAAGTAATAGTTTGGGGCGACGTGAACATTATTCCTTTCAATCGGGGATGGTGTCAGACCACTTCTGGATGGCAGAATATACACAATACGCATGGCGCCCAGACGCCCAAGCATAGCTCTCCAATCGGTATCCCATGAGTCAGTAAGTCAAAACCTGAAACTGGCGCACGATTTAGGAATCGAGTAACCTGTGGGTCTACAGTTGGCAGGCGGCCAAAGCACCTAGGCCAAACCTTCATGTTAGACTGCCTCGTGGCCATTATGCGGTAGATCAGGTAACATTTGAGCCTGCGCCGTGTCATTATTCGCTGAACTTGAATCACGTACTATTTGTGGGTGCGCATGATCAGAACCAGGTTGAACGAATACATCCGGACCTGACCAGCCATAGGAAGATCACCCGGGTGAGCCTGTCCGAGCTGTCCGGCAGCAGGGAGGTTGACTTGTGCAGCAGGTACGTTTGGACCAGCAACACCCAGAGGAGGCAGGCCCAGTTGCTGTGCAGAAGGGCCATTGTCTTGTGCAGCCTGTACGTTTGGACCAGCCGCACCCGGAGGAGCCTGTCCGAGTTGTCCGGATGTAACGGGGTCTTGGCATTGGACGTTAGTTCAAGGCACACAACGACAGAAAGGTCCTAAACGATACCAGGCGTTTAGCATGAGGGTTCCGCGATGACAATCTCGGGTCAGGGCTGATCTTCTATCGGTAATTGTAAACCTCCTTCCTCACTATTACCCTAGCGGAAATAACTTGTATAATTATCCGCAAGGTATATGCCACCATTCGGGAGATCATATATCCGAACCCAAGCTTCCTGAGTAGGGACTTCCCGGAGGCAGTGTTCATTACGGGGCCGGGGGGGGCGGGTTTTCACTGCCCAGACCCCGCCCTCACACACGATCGCGGGGGGTATGTTTTGGGTAATCCCCACCCTGCCCCCGTCGGAGGCCCACCCGTACTCATTCCCTGAACGGGGCCCCGTTTGTTACCACATATTATTAACGGCGACACGTGTGGGGTATGGGTGGGGCGGGGGCCTGAGCGGGGACAGGGGCAGGAAATGCCGAAAAAGACACCCCGCCCCAGGCGGTTGAGTGGGGCGGGGCCGGGAGAAGGGCCGGGGCCCGCGTTCTTCTTGGCCCCGTCCGCCCCGTAACGAACTCTACCCAGAGGCATCTGGGAGACTACTCAGGAACCACAAAGAGTTCACATTTCAAGATATGGCTAACTGGTTGGAACGATGATTCAAGAACCAGTTCTCTACTCTTACTAATGGATATGCATTGTGCATTGATAGATGAATATCGGACTTGATCACTGGATATTCATGAAACTATTGCTTTTAGGCATGTAGACTGCATATTCCATTATAGTCTATCAGGACGAAGAGATCGAACAGTGACTACTGGTGGAGTGGGGACACCCTCAGAAGAAATAGCAGTCGGGACATTCTGTGAGTCGAGCTGGGCAAGATTTAGGGTCATACAATGTTCGCACTTTGTTCTGACGAACTGAATTTCTAGAAAGATACTTCTTTACCAGAGAAGTCAAAGTAGCGTGACCATTAGTATAAATAGTAGAGCTCTCCCCGATGGGTGAGAACATCATCAAGCAACGGAGACGAGACCTTACCAATATTATATGTTATTATGATATTCTTCTATTACTTTATCAAACAATTCTTCTTGAGCCTTCCTGACCTATAATCTGTTGTCTTGAATATTCTCGGCCTAGTTAGCATGGAATCCTACCTCATTAACCACCCCATAACACTCACGTACCTGTCCGTCAACCCAATACCTAAGCAAACACCAAAAACGCAACTCATGCTTAATGACTTGCCAACCTTGGGCAAATGATAGTATCAGGTTCCGCCAGGGTGGTGGAAATTGGGGACCCTCAACACAGCATCCTGGTCACAAAAGCGCGCGAACTGTGTTTGGTGGGGTCCAGCAGCGGGCACAGTATCAAACACGGAGGATGGCAATGGCAGAGATTAATAAGTATGGCAGCAATGGTCTGTACATAATTCTGAAGGAGGTATTTTTAGTCTTTGTTACAGGGTGGGGCGGGGCGGTTTTTCATCGCCCGACCCCGCCCTTACATGGGGCCTGGGAGGGTATTTTTGTGTAATCCCTGGCGCGCCCCTGTCCGGGGCCCACCCGCACTCATTCGCGGGACGGGGCCCTGTTTGTTATCACATTTTTTTAACAGGGACCCGCCTGCGGTATGGGTGGGGAGGGCGCTGGAGCGGGGACAGGGGCAGGGAATGCAGAAAAAGACACTCCGCCCCAGGCTGATGAGTGGGGCAGGGCAGGGACAATGGCCGGGGGCCCGCATTGTCGAGGCCCCATCCGCCCAATAATGAACTCTAGGTATTTTATTGTGTTTGCCAGGAGAGTGTCTCAGATTTGGCACTCGAGCCACAATTTTGTTGGCAGAGATCAGGGGTTGCATGACTCGAGGTGGCAGCGGAACAGTTCCCCTTGAACACAACGACCGGTAGGTTGAGTTCCTCTCCTGCTATAATTACCTGATTTACTAATTGTTTATTCATAATGTTAGTCCTAGGTGCAGCACTTGCTGGTCACATTAACCTCATAGTCCAGGACATGAGATGAGTTGAAGATGTCATGAACGTTATTGCTGGCCAGCGAGATAGTGCTACTCAGGAAGAGATAAGATGTTAGCTAAATCTGGCTAGAGATGGTCCTGCCGGTACACCTCCTCCGCCACCTCTTCCTCCTGCCCCATATGCCCCTCCTGCTCTGCCTCGTCCTCCTCTTTAGGGTACACCTCCTCCTTCTCGTCACCAATGTATTCCTGCTCCTGCTCCTCCCACTGGTGGACCTCCTCCGTATGGTGCACCTCTTTGTTGCCACACACCTTCTTCTAATTACTGACACCCTGCCCATGACAGTTGAAACAGTGATAGTGAGAACAGTGATAATCCCCCTCCTGGTGTATGCCATCACTTGTATGGTGGTACTAGGAGCGCTAGTGGGCATGCTGGGAGTGGTACTACGGGAGGTGCTGCTGGAATATTTAGACGATGGTATTTAGTTGGAGGTATGGGTTGTGGTATGGGTGATAGAAGGGGTAGTAAGGAAGGTGGTTCAAGAGGTGCCGAGAGAGTGTGATACCGGGCATGTGCATACTATGAGGGGTAGTAGCAGTTGTTGTAGGGTTGTAACCAGGGCCCTTCTTGGCATCCCGGCACACCAGGGCGTAACTGGAGTTTGTTAGATGGGGAACGGGGTCCCGATAAATATGTGCCCCCAACCAATTTCCCCAGCCCACGCAGGTTGATGGCCTGGGCCTGATTGTCTTTTTCAGCATTCGCTGCCCCTGTATCCGCTAAGGCCACCACCCAACTCATACTCCAGATAGGACTCTGATAAATATAGGTTGTGCCAAACATGGCCCTGTGCATGGAAGGACTGGTGGTGCCCTCCAGATTGGGCCGGAGTGAGGATTATGGAACAGACACCCGCCTGCTGCGTTGGAGGCCGGGGCAGCAATTACCGAAAAGATACCTCTCCGCACTGTTTAAGGCTAGAGCTTCTTGAGTGAAAACCGGCACCACCCCAGCCCATAACCGACACTGGCCAGAACAGGGCTGTCTGGGACTGGTTTCCATTAGTTGTACCTTAAGGACTCTACTTCAGCCCGGTCGTGGTAGGGGTGGCAGGCGTTGTAGTACGGCTAGTAGGTGCAATGTCAGCACTGGTGGGAGTGGTTGGAGTGGTAGTGGTGGTCGGGTGCCAACAGGCTTGTGGGGCCATCGTGGTAGAAGGATAGGTGCTGGTCCTAGTCGGTGGGCTACCACTGAAGGCTATTTTGGGATTTTCTTCTTCTGTGTCTTAATTCACCTCTTATTTTCAATTATTATGAGTTTCATTGTTGTGGTATTCTATTACTCTATTGTGTGGCCCCCATGTGGTAGTGGGGATGGGGCACTCTTTTCTCACTTTTACATAAATTATAACACTAATTCAAACCTGTGAGTCACATCTACCCTAGTATAATTACCTTTTATAGACCCTCCATTTTTCAAAATACATGCTTTGTTTTTGCTCATCATTTCGCTCTGCGAATTCTGAAAACAGTAAATCCCTAGCACAACTGTAGTTATGATTTAGGCTCAGGGTTCCGAATAGTCCGACCGGTCAAGTGTTGGAGGTAGGACCAGACTGGCCAGTCCTGGTTGATGTCGATGATTGGACCCGACTAACTTGGGTGGTCTGGTCCGGTTTGGACTCGTCCCAGACCAGTCTCTATAAAAGATCGTTTGAGAGTCAGAATGGTACCCAGGCCAACACTCGCTAAGAATAGATATGTAGCTATACTAGGATTTTAAAGCCGCTTGCCATGGGATAAATCAACAGGTCCTCAATACAGGTTGATAAAACATCCTGGAGAGGGTAGCATGTGGTGGAAATGCAATTACCCGATGGATAAGTCGCATTGAATACCCTATATAGTGGCAGTTGGTCATGTAATATCACTCACTTAATGCACCAAAAATAGTTTGATACTTGAGACCCTATTTTGTCCACTCCTAATCAAAGCCAGGCACTACCTCCACCATATAATCCATGGAAACAATAAGTTTTATTAAGAAAAGCTTTATTTGAACGTAATATATTGTGATAAAAATAGCATATCCTATTGCTTGGTGGGCCTGGTCGGACTAGTCCTGGTCGAGTCAGTTTCAATAACCCTGACTGTCCAGTCGGTCTAATTTACACCATCAGACTAGACTTGACTTTCGACCGGACTAGCTAGTCCAGTCCAGTCTCCCGCTGACCATTCCGCACCCTGTTTAGGCTTATATTTGGTTGAATAGCTTGGGCGTATGATTAGGGTATATGGCTTGGACATATGATTTGGGCGTAGGATTTAAGCGTATAGCTTGAGCATATAATTTGGGCATATAATTGGGGCATATGGCTCACACAGAGGAATAAGACTGGTGATTAGGACATGTAATTGGAACGTGGGAGTAGAGTGTATGAATTGGGCATATGAACTAGGCGTATAGCCTGCTAAGACAATATAAGTTACTAGACTAAGCAACTCGGGCATTCTATCAGTGTTGTGAACTATTCGGGTGCATGTTGGTTGAATCAATCTATGCAAGTAAATCTCCAGATATAATTTCAGGTATGTAGTTCTTGATATATGCTTACCTAGTTACTCATTCATGTATTAAAAGAGTAAGGTTCCAATGGGCAATATATACAGAGAGAGGTTCTCGTAGGGCAAAATTCATGAACAGAGGGTTCTCTAGGCATAGATCAGGGCGTGGGGCTTGAAAGGGACTGGGGCACCGGGTGCAAAGAAAAACAGGGCACCTAGAGTTTATTATGGGGCAGATGGGGCTTCAAACCCCACAGGCCCCCGGCCATTTTCTCCATCCTGTCCCACTTAATAACAGCCTGGGGCGCTGTCACCTTTTCGGCATTCTCTACCCCTGTCCCCCCTCAGGTGCCCGCCCTACGCATACTCCAGACACGTCAACGTTAAACATAGATGGTTCCAAATGGGGCCATCCACGGACTCAGTGCTTGTCGGCTACAGACGGGAGCTGGCTAGTGATTACCCAAAAACTACAGGGCCCGGGCACGATGTAATCGTGTAGTCTGACAAGTGAAACCCGCCCCACCCGCAGTCACGAACAGTACAGCCCACCTCGGGCCATTAACTGTTGTGGGACAGGGGATTGTTGTAAGGGCCACCCAATTTGACACCCCGCAGGCACTGTCACTAACACTATATCCATGTCTCTTCTGTATTTCTATCTTCCATGATTTCACACTAATAGAACATCGGCAGATTTCCATTTACCTGCCGAATTCTATAAGGTATATCTCAACTGATATCTGTCTCCCCATTACCTTGCTCTTGCTCTAACCTCTTGTAAAATGCAGTTCTTCACTATTTACCTCATGACGAATGAAGTTATGTAAGTCATCTTTTCCAAGAACTATATATGGCTGAGCCTTGAGAGAGTCCCCGTGTGCTGCATTAACGATATGCAAGGGGCAGCCTACAACTTGTAACATGTGTACATGTTCCGGTAACGGTACACAGGAGCGGGCAGTGCAGGATCTCCTATGTTTAGTTGATTTATATTTGGTTTATTTGATTTGATTTCAGCTCCGCCACTGTCTCTGAGTCAGATAGGCTATGCTATCGTATTGCTATGTTTAGTTTGCTTTGCTAGGAGTTTATATTTAGGATTCCGGGTATGGAATGGTCATGTAGCACTGGCGAAGGCTGAGCACAGTTTGTTTGTTTCTTTCTTTGGTCTTGCAGGATTACAGGATTCCGGTATGTACGCAGCTACTGGTAATGATCGTGATTGCAGGAAGGCTATCGCTCTTGGGTTTTATATTTAAACCAGTCTCCTGGCTAGCAGGAGACAGCAGACTTCGACAGACCTTCAGTCTAAGAATACACTTGGTTGAACGGCAATCCCTGAGTTCTATTTGTCCTTCAACTATTATCTCTTACCTCCAGTCCCTTGAAGCCTCCCTTAGCACCAGCGCTAGCAGGTCTATCGCCGGTCCTATTGTATTTTCGTTAGACAGGAATAAACCTGTTACACAACTCCACAGATTCTTTCAATCACATTACTCCACTGTGAATGTGGTAGATTGCATAATTCTTCATTCAGGTGTGGGAATAGATGAGCCTGTGTCTGCTAGCGTGGATAGTATCAGACTGTACAATATCGTGTAAGGAACCCTTATTGAAACCGATATTAAGCATAAGTAAGCTCCCCTTTACGACATTTGAGGCAGACTGCCTTGGTATTCCGGATTTTCCACAACCTGTGTATCATTTGTTTAACTCTCCCTTTCTTCCCAATCATAAAAGCATTCGATATTAAGGCTAAATTACCCAAGATATATTGACAGCTTGCATACGATTCGCTTGGATTGAGTGCTTACTATTGTCAGGGACAATCTGCCAGAATGTGTGTATCATCAATTGCACCACTTCACTTGCTAAAACAGGACATTTGGCCACTGTTCTTTTGCCTGCAGAAGGGAATATTATTTGGTGGAGGCCAAATGAAGGTTTCTGATAAGCAAAGATGTCCAAGTAAGCCTCAGTAGCAGTAACTAGACAATACGTACATACTCTATATTTAATATCATTATTACTGGAGTACTACTACATGTTCTTCCAAGGTGATACTTTGCCCACAATGTTGAAATTGTTCAGGTACCTCACAGCTAGTAGCCCCCTCACCTGCAATCTATAAATACATCATAGTTTGCCTCTCAACAAACATTATTCGACTTGACATAAGCAGCCTGCATGCTATAAGCCCATTACATATATCCACCACCGTAGTAATCAGCATACACACAAGTTCCATAACACAGCATTGATGTTCCAGAAAGATCTGAGTTGTATAGAGAAAACCTAAATAAGTTGAGGCATAGACTGGATGCATTGGCAGAAATAAATAAATATCAATCCCTGAACTAATGGCAATTGGGAGCCTTCTGTCAATGCTTGCTACAATGATCATCAAACTTGGATTGTTACTTTCCACGTATCACCCACGATCTTGATTCACTCTACACAAGCCATAGTTTTATTCCCATTTGCAATACTAACAATGCAGACTCGGAATTAATCTATTTAATAATGATCTCTTTAACACAAATTATTAAACATGATTTTTTCTTCTATATTTTTATTACATAAGAATTGCTTGTTATGGGAGTTTGAGAACGGAAGGCCAACTGTTCTGCTATGGCCATTTGGGAGCAGAATGGGTGATACATTTAATAGTTGCCACACAGCCGTTCCTACAAAACAGGCTTTTAGACAGTGATCAATTTTAGTCAGTTACCTGGCCTCTGGGGCCCTGAAAACTGCCCTCTGCCGGGTTCAACCGACCTGGGTGTGGCATTTTCTTTGCATTCCCTGCCCTTGTCCCCCCTCTGGCCCCTGCCGTACCCCTCCCAAAGAGGGGTCCCTGTTGAAAATGGCTGTTGAGAAACGCAGCTGTCAGGGCAATAAGTGGGATTACGACTAGCAGAGTGAGCGGGGTGGGGTTCACCCCCCAAATATCCTCCACGGTAGAGTGTGGGGGTGGGACCGTGCCAGTCAAAACCCGCCCCGCCCCCCCCTGTACCATCATCTGAGCATGCTCCTATTGTGCATTTAACTTACAACATGCACCGTGGTTGATGCAACAGGTAACACTCAACCCTATGAGAAATTAGGGCTTGATAGATTTAATGTATTGTAATATTAATATTATTATCATAGAATAAAATTACAGACAATTTATGTATTCACCCTCAGCCTCTATTCAGCCCCTGAATGCAATTCATCAATTGCGGTAAATATGTCAGATCTAGTTAATGCATCTACACTACGGAGTTTAGCAAGAAGAGAGCGAATTGGACTCACACGGTTGATCCCTCAAGTTGCCCAAGCAGCCCAACCAGGTGCCGCTTGACTTGAGCCTCTTATCCCCGCTGGTATTATTGAATCCCATCAGCCTCTTGCAGGAGCAATTCTATAGAGCCTAATATTTATATAACCAGTACTTCCTTCCACTCTGACAGTATGCAAACAATGTGCCCGAATGCGTGCCCCTGCCATAGCTGCTTCCGAGTCAAACAGCAATGCTGAATCCGCTCCACCCAGGCCCCTTGGAGAACTCGGCCACTTGGAGTCTATACCTGCCCAGTCTCCCATAGAGATAGAGGACCCTGCTACTACTCATATGAAGGCAGTTGCGAAGTGGCATTATAGGCCTGGTCAGAAGAGAGTCCCCTCAACAATCCGACTTGATATTCTGAAGGCTGCATTGAAGGCACTAGCAAAAATCGTGAATCCTAATGGGCGAAAGCTCAAGGTTCATGGCCTATTTTATACTTGGCATTACCAGGTTTTCCTCTTTTTACCCCTTCAAAGTCAGCAAGAGCAAAAGGCCTGGACCGGGCCACGCCTCTTTACTGGTATGATTCCTCTATTAGATAGCCGAAAAGTGCAGGCAAGAAAGGTTGTTACTGGAGGTGGATGGGGTACTTGGATATGTAGACGAATTATACGACAGGAAGTTTCCTGGGTAAGGAGAGATTCCATTCCTCAACCTAAGCAAGGGAACTATGGGAATATTGTAAGCATGCTTGAAGATGCTGATACAATACGGACTGTCTGTACTTACATCAATTCTATTGGAGATAGTAAGTCTTCTAGCAATTGCTTTGTACTTTTATTTATAAAATCTACAATGATAAAGTGTCGAGCTTAATGCTAATAAGAAAACATTAGAGTTAACATCCAATGGCTTGGCAAGGGCAGTTACAGAGTATTGGAGAGCACACCATGACGATATTGCCAACCCTTCAGTCGATAACAGAACAGGAGAGGTTGAAACAGCTATATCTTTTATAACAGCTACCCAATGGCTCAAAAAACTGGGTTTTATGTCGAAGGAGTATTGTAAGGCAGCAATGATGGCCATGAACACGATGATGTACGAAAATATTGAGATGAGGTTTTCCTACCTGTTCTAGAGTCATATAAGGATCGCTTGGTCACTTGGGATCAAAATCTACAAGAAGAACCAAATTATGGTCTCAAGTCTGGAGAAGAGCAACCTTTCATATTCATTACACAGGTAGAGGTCGTTACAGGGCGGACGGTGGCCCGAAAAACGCGGGCCCCGAGCCCTTTTCCCCGCCCCGCCCCACTCAACGGCCTGGGGTGCGGTGCCTTTTTCAGCATTCCCTGCCCCTGTCCCCGCTCAGGCCCCTGCCCAACCCATACCCCAGACGGGTCCCCATTAAAAATGGGTGGTAACAAACGGGGCCCCGTCCAGGGAATGAGTGCCGGCGGACCCCGGACGGAGTGGGGCCGGGATTACCCGAAACATACCCCCCCCGGCCCCATGTAACAGCGGGGTCTGGCCAGTGAAAACAGACTCCACCCTGCCCTGTAACGAACACTATACACAGGATAAGTGTACCTTCAATACCCATGATGGCACACATTATATTTGGGTCCATCCGGAGCACCAACCTCTAAGGAACAAGGGTCATGGCAAGGGGCTTCATGTTTCCGATCTTTTGACACCGATTGGAAGGCTTGGACGTGGTAAAGTATGTGTGACATTAGCATGTGGGGGAGATATTTGGCAGACTGGAGAACGCCTGCTCAAGCAAGGTACAACAAAAGCAATCCCAGCACTCGAGGCCCAATTTCCCGGATGCCAAGCACTCTTTGCTTTTGATTACTCCCGAAATCACCTCCAGTATGGCGATGATGCTCTCCGCATATCAGAAATGAACCTAGAACCTGATGGAATCAACCAAAAGGTGATGCGAGACACATGGGTAACTGATCTACCGGAACCAAAAGGTGGTTATATGCAGTCTATGAAACTACCCAGTGGTATACCTAAAGGACTAAAGCTTGTACTAATTGAAAGAGGCCTCTGGCCCTATAATCAACTAAATTTCCTAACGCAGTGTTCAATCCCAGCCTCAAACGGGAAAAAGCCAAAGTTAAATCCTGCTTCCCTAGAAGGTGGAACCTGTTGTGCTTGGGCCTTACTAGCAGTCCAGCCAGACTTTCTGGATCAGAAGCCTGAACTTCAAGCAACAATTGAAGAGGCTTGCCATCTTGTCATTCTCTATCCTCCTTGCGATTGCGAGATCAACTTCATAGAGTACTTTTGGGGCGCGGCAAAGCACTACACCCGAAAGCATTGCAACTACCACTTTGAATCATTACAGCTACTCGTTCCTGAGGCTCTGGCCTCCATTCCTAACACCCTCATCTCGAAATACCATGCAAGAACAATTCGAATCATGGATGCAATCATAGCCATGTGGTATATGCCTTACCCAAATACGAAAATCTTGTCCACAGAAAGTACAAGTCTCATCTTCGTGTTTCAGCTAGGTCTATTGATTTGGAGTAATCTATTAATCAATGCTTTCACTGTTTTATCTCTGTATATAGTACCTAATATTATTATCTATAGGATACTGTTAGGAAGGCTGTTAAATTAATATATTAATATGACTTGACATTCATAACATAATATTACTCTATATTATTCCTAATGAGCCCTAATTCCTCATAGGGTTGAGCGTTACCTGTTGCATCAAGCACGGTGCATGTTGTAAGTGAAACGCACCATATATGCAAGCCTGTAAGTAACCCCAGGAGCAAAGACAAAGCCAGTGTTCCCAACCGTCGAGTCCGTCCGTCTTGAGCCTGGATGAAGACGGACGACATTTTGTCATCGCGTCCCGTCCTCCAGCCTAAATGCCCGACGATTCTGAGTGCAGGACGTCGGGCCCTACCGTCCCCCGCCGTCCTCCGCCATATTACTGCATCTTGTAATGTCTCAGTTTTGCTTTTTGTTCTATTTCACCACGATATTTTGTTTGAACTTTAGCCATTTTGTAGCTTCGCATTCTCCATAGATGTTGCTTTGAGTTGATAACTATCATGATTATCGACAGAGAGAAAGAAATCTTCTCTGTAATAGCTGAAAAAAACACAAGGCCTAGCCGGCTTCTCCCCTACAAGTAATAAGAAAAATCATAGTTAGAGCATGCCGCACATCACTAACTAATGTTCGATCGACCCATGTTTTGTGAACAATGAAAAGGCTAAATTATCGATGATGACCTTAGACCAACACTATATAGCTCGAGTGCTTTTAGAGTATTCTGCATGCGATTAACATCAGAATTCATTTCTCCATACACAAAGCCATCATCTGTCCAAGACTTAAGACACTCGGCGGCTTCGATAACATCATCGCCTAAGCGGTTTCTGCGATCAGAAAGGAGTAATTTTGTACTATTTAGAGGTAAACTAGTTTAGTTACATGTATAGGTTGGGATAATTATAAAACATACCTGCTAAAAAGCCGTTCAGGATCGGCGGACATTGCCGGTATACTGAAAATATCAATAGCCATTTTCGATAAATCCTTTTGACTCATGTCATCAGCATGATCAATCCAATACTTGAGAGGACCAAATGGGAGCTCATCTTCTACATCACGTCTTAAGTATCTATCCAAATCATCACAATTATCAGACATTAGACGTTAGCACTTCCTTTTTTGCCAATCTGGGATATGAGTAAGCGAGGCTTCCGAGGATTCACCCGGAACAGTCGAACTGGAGGAGGTAGTAGCTATTGTGGCTGCTGGGGAATTGGAAGCACTAATATAGTAAGCAACCCGAAGTCTTTCTTCCTGGGGAGTAGTTGGTGCTGGCTTGTATTGTGATTCCCAAAGTTTGCGAACTGCATCCTTTCCGTTCACTATCCAGTCGGCCCGTGATTCCCATTCGCGCTCAAAGTATTTGAACTTCATCTCCGGGTTTAATGCTATTGCAGCCAAGTGTACAGGTACCAGATCCGTAAGTGTATAGTACCTAATATTTTCAAGATTAGCAAGCTAGTAAACTCGAAACCATCTAACAATTAAGCGGCATCTCCGGTGCAAAATAAGTTCTCATGGATTTCAGTTAAAACTATTGACCATGACTTTCTGAAGGCATTCGGCATTTTTAGTAGCACTAATATCTTTAGAGCTTCAATAATTGCATGTCGTTCTAGGTCATTCTAGTTACCTTTACTCGGGCTGGTAGGTTTTGGCATAGGCACCCCTCTTCTATCTTAACTTGTTGATGACCGTGCAACTTATACCGCAAAAACTAGCAAGAACCATCATGGTGCTAGTACGTCCAAATAAGATTTCCACGCAAGATTTGTCTCCAAATCGCAATAAGACACTATTGGCTAACCCTTTGTAGCCAGAACTCGGCCTTTCAGGTCTCCTATTTTGAGGCAATCGTAAGTTTCACATCAACCATTCCTTATTACAACTACTTGCGCAGTAATGGTTCTTGCTGGTTTTTGTCATAGCCAGTACTGGTGTGTCACCACTTGGAGTGGGGCGGGAGTGGGTTGCTGGGATCGGACTGTGGTGTTCGGTTATTCAAGCTTGCGAATCAGCCTATTCTAGAATTATAAACTCATTAATACTTCAATCGGAGGTTAGTTAATCGACAAGGGGAGCATAATTAAGAAGGGGTAAAGGGGGACCAGGTCAAATGGGGATACTGGTAAATTATATGTGTCTACTTGTAGACTAGGTGAGTCATACTTGTGGGGTACTCAAGGGGTGATATCGGTTATTACCAAAAGTGTCACAAATCGTGACTAAGCAAGGCAGATTTCACATGACTCATACTTATGAGTCATAAGGTATGTTGGATTTTACACTATGACGTTACTTGACTCATAGTTCTCACATGACTACGCACTTGCGAGT
>Ga0307509_10005862_pt1 | contig 16856 bp, 23 predicted proteins | sample 10_EM_MG_FD_202245 | JGI IMG/M metagenome (GOLD analysis project Ga0307509, IMG submission 202245) | Populus trichocarpa ectomycorrhiza microbial communities from riparian zone in the Pacific Northwest, United States - 10_EM | ecosystem: Host-associated > Plants > Roots > Unclassified | place... | reverse complement strand
AGTGCATTGGTGTTGGCGCCGCTGTGGAAGAAGCACCCCCAGCCAATGAAGCCCGCCCACACGAGGACGAAACCGCTCAAGGGCCCGAGCGCGAGAAATGCCCAAATGCCTCCGAGAACGGCGATACTCAAAGACAGAGCAATCACCTGTGTCATGACATACCTCCCATATGATGCTTTGTGGTGGAGCGGCACTGCGGATGACCTGCATCGTCGCTGTTCTTTCGCTCCAAGCCCAAATATAGCACAATTCCGATGAGTCGATCGGGAGATACCGTAAATCGGCGTCCAATCGTGACCTTGGGAGTCGGCGGCGCGGGTCGCTGATTTACACCAGTTTCTGCCGATATGGACTCTCCGAGGACCACATCGCGACCACGCCGCATGGCATCAACCGGTTCCGGATCGTCGCCCTCAGTCTGGACGACTACGCCGCCGGGCTCACTCATGACGCGGGGCAATCAGCCTACGATCTGTACAAGGACTACCCGCCCGCAGTCCCCGGCCTGAAGAAAGTGACCGCCGACGCCCCCGGCTTCGTCGTGCTGACGCCAGAAGGCATGGCCGGGACTTCGTAGGACCTGCCGGCGGCCGAAGCTGCTGCTGCCGGTGTGCTTCCGTGCTCCTCAGCTTTTGTCGTGCGCTCCGATATCTGATGGACAACGGGCAATTGCAGCATAGTCACTCGCTGGCCTTCGATGAGCAGCGTCACCAGGACATTGCTTCCATCGGGAAATTCGATCGCGTCGTGATGGCGATGCGGCACATTTGGTTCGACCACACCAAACTTGGCAACGCGGAAGCTGGCTGTTCTCGTCCAGATCCATCCCTGGTCGTACTTAACGTCTTGCTCGAAGGCTAACTCCGTTCCGGGAAGCAGGCAGACCGCCACACCGGGTTCGCCTTCTGCAGCAAAGCCACGGGTCGAGGTCCTGGGGAACGTTGTGGTGACGAGCGTCTCTCCAACTTTGGCGGGACGCGATGCCATGGCATGCAGACTATAGTCACACATCAGATTTGCTCCTCTTTCGAGATAGCGCACCCGGACCCGCGGTGGCGCGGGCGTCTATCAGTGTGGTCCAGTGGTGAATATTACCCAGCTTGCGGGCAATTCTACGACCCTCCTCAATTCAAGTATTACAAAATCCGCCAGTTCACTCACGGCGCGCGCCTTACTTCGGCGGGTGCAAATCGCCTTGAAGCCAGCGTCCGAGACCCTTGGACTTCATAGGGTCTTCATACGCGGCAGGGGTCTTAAGTAGGCAATTGCAGATAGCGCATTCAAACGTCTGCAAGTCGACGCCAGGGCCTGCTAGCTCGATACTGACGAGCATCATCGCGGCCTTGCACTTCGGACAGGCGGGGCGTCCAATTGCAGCGAATGGAATGACGGACGACAGGCGTTGAGACTGGGGCATGATGCTTCCCTCGAATAGGCGGGAGCGCAACACTCTCTGTCACCGGTAATGCCTAGGAGGCGGAGCGGTGATCGTCTGAGTATGCGCTTCCAGGGATCTCAAAAGCTAGTTAATTCGCGGATATTTGGAAGGGAGCCAGCCACCAGCCGATGCTCCGGGCCCGCCGGCCAGCCCCGGCGGGTTTTGCTTGCCTTCCAAATCGGCATGAGGTTGTCTTGAGGTCCTATCGGATATGGGAGACGACCAAGGTGGCAACCGGAACGGTGAAGTGGTTCAACGCGACAAAGGGCTATGGATTCATTCAGCCCGATAACGGCAGCAAGGATGTGTTCGTGCACATCTCCGCGGTCGAGAAAGCTGGGCTCAGCACACTCAATGAGGGGGCAAAGGTGAGCTATGAGGAAGTGCCCAACAAGGGGAAGACTTCGGCGGAGAATTTGAGGGTAGGGTGACTTCGGAAGGGCATGGCGAAGCCCGCCGGCTCACGCCGGAGGGGGCGCGCGGCTTGCTGCGCCGGGTATCTGCAGTCCCAATCGCGCGTTGCATCGAGGCTTTGGAACCTTTGAAGGCATTGCGTGCCGAGACATCCGCCACCGGCGGATGATTCATGGGGCTTCGCACCCAAACGCCGGTAGTGGATCAGTTTGATTGTGGTGGCGGGCTTTCGGAGTGCCGTAGGCGCATATTCCGAGAATGGCGACAATTGTCCGATGCAATTGCGGCGCTGAGTACAAACGCACTGAAGCAAAGTTCTTAGTACCGCACACCGGTCACTCATCCTGTAAAGTCTGTGGGGCCACGCTAGAGTCTGGAAAGCACCCACGTTGCCACATTCGAGCTGGTCAAACGTCCAGACGGAAAGCCCGGTAGTCGGTCTGTTTGATTGCGGCAGGATGACTGGCTTGAACGGCAGCGCCGGAGGCGCATATCTGGAAAATGAACCCCGATTTGTCGGCGCCATTGACCCACGAAGAATTCGTCTCGTTGCGGGATTGCGCTAAGGGTTTGATGCACCGGACAATCCCAGCCGAAAGGCCTGAGCCAGTGGCGCTGTGGACATGCCGCTGCGCTTGGACAACGCGAAGGGCGTTGCCCACATGCCCACAGCAGCAGCAACAAAACAAACCCTTCAAGCCGCGATTCAAGATTGACCCCGCGGCTTTGCCGATGCCAGAACCAGACAGCCTCCCGCCCCGGGCGACATCAAATCGGAAAGGTGGGCGAGATCATCTCGGAATCCTGGGCGAGATCAAATCGGTACACCCGGGCGAGATCATCGGAATCCGCAGACAACGCATCGCCGACAGCATTGCCGTTTTCTTTGTCGATCGATACTTGGCGTTTAAAAGGCGCACTCGGCGCGGGCCGAACAAGTCCCTCGTCATTTACCCGCACCCATTCCTTAATTTCACACGAATAGACCTCGGCCACGGCTCCGGTCGGGCACACAGCAAGGGCCGCCATAATGACTGCAAATGTGGTGTTGAGTTTCAATCAAATCACTTTCCGAACTGGCTTGTTACTCTCCCTTAGCGGCACAGGAATCCAATATCGCAAACATTGCAGTTGCAAGGTTACCGTCGTGCCTACTCCCGTGCAATAAATCAGCACTCGCGTTGGACACGCCTTGAAAAAAGTGTGCCACGTGAACGATCACAAAAGTGCTAACCGGGTTGGGGTTGCGAGTTTTTCCTCGGGTCAGCTATCGCTCAAGCGCCGTCAACAGCGACTAGGGGGCGAACATGTACGAAGTTCTGATATTGCTGGTTCTGGTAAATTTGGGCTTCACCAGCTACGTCTGGAGAACCGTCAGGCGTGGCCCTAAGCGGAAATTTCTAGGTAAGCTGCTAAATGGCAAGCCCATCACGCCCAATCATACACCGTCTTCGTTACGAAACGGCCTCGAGCTACGAATCACCGACGAGGATCGACGGTTCTTCTCCGATTTCGAGATGTTTGCCGACGCTCTAAACCACAGGTTTGAGCCAAACGAGCCATGGCGGTTGCAAGAACGACCTGACGCTGAGCTCACAGGCCGCGAGGAACCGGAGTACGGTCGTCGCTACGAGATTTTCTATAACGAGTATAGCGTTGGAAACCTGCAGATTTTTGCGAGCCATCACTACGGCCCCGCTGATCCACAGGTCGGAACCGAAATCGAGTTGCAGTACGCTCGATTGCTGCCGTTTGGCGAAATCAACAGGTTCATTTCTGCTATCGCTAACTTCACGGCATCAAATGCAGAAGAAGCTCAGCGCGTAAAAAATACGATTCATGAAACGATGCTCAATGAGCTTTGGCAGCATGAGTTCGACCCCGACCTAGATAGCCGGAATAGCGGCGGATCAATCGAGCTTCGGTTTGATGGATCAGCGGCGGCTTTTTTGAGGACTTCAACAAACCGGAAAGCCCGCTCGATCTGACAGGACATCCGAGCCAACTCCGCTCCAAACCGACATCGTCGCTCTCGGCCTTGGAATCTAAAAGCTCGGCGATCAGAAACAGGTCACGGGACATCCGAACCTGGCCGGAAGGATTGCCGCTTCGACCAGATGCTTCACGGGTGTGTTTCGGCGCGAGCGCATCGGGGTACCGCCAGGGTATACTCTATCGTCGACGAAGTGATCGAATAAAGCTGGTCTTTGCTGCGACAATGAAAGACCTTGTGCAGTGCGCTAAGTTAGAGGCTAAGTTTCGCCAGCTCGCAGTGAGCGACCCGACTAAACGTTTCATATGGCTCGCCGAAGCTGAAAAATGGGAGAACGAGGCCGAAGCGGAAATCGCCTCTCACTTCGAAGCATGCAATGCTGTGCGAACTACCGGTGCAATTGACCACTAGCCACAAAATCTAGTGCCGCCCCTGGAGGCGCCGCTTTGCGCTACGCCGCAACTTGAAATCACAACTCTGCGCCCCTAGCTACTGTGGGTTAGCACGCTCACAGTGCTCTTGATCAAGCGGCGAGCCCGGTCGCACACTGACGGCCGTTTGGCTGCTACGCAGATCGCTCCGTCTTGTGAATGCGATTTCGAAGGCAAGCGCCGCTTGGGGTCGCCGATGCGGCCAGCGATCCGCCACGCGGCACAGCGCGCCCACATATCGACGGTACGATTAAGGCAACGCCGCGACGATCCCGATTGGAAACCTAATCCTAACTCTTACGGGTTGACGCTGAAAAAACTGGGCAAGTTCGTTGCCGCATCGCTGTGTCAATCAGCGTGACCCTTTACAACTGCCATATAGGGAGCGAGCCGTGTGCGACGGCTCGAGGACAGCCATGACTATGAATCAATCCAGATCCGCCGCGCCATCGCGAAGACGGGCGGAGCGCTCACCTCCCGCGGAGGGGCGTTCCAAAAACCGCCAAAGTGTGAGGACCAACTATGAGAGGTATCTCGCGTTGGCTCGTGCCCAAACTCTAGCTGGCGATCAAGTCGAGGCGGAGAATTCCTACCAACACGCTGGACATTATTTCCGCTCCATGAGCGAGAGCGCGCGGTAACCGAATGGGGGTCCGCCCTCGCGTCCTTCGAGTGACTCAAACTAGGCGCCGAGTGTCGAAGCTTCAACCGGATGTGTCGCTCAGCACGAGGGGGGTAACTGAAGGAAGATCGCGATAATTAGCGAGTAGTCTGCCACATTTGAATTGAATGGCTTTCTTTTTGATTTGCCGGAACGAACCATCCGTATGCTCGATTGTCATATGTTTCCGACCATTAGGGAGACGTGATGACAAACAGAGTGATCCCAACAACTATAGTCAGCAGAATCGCCAGGGCGATTAGTCCGCTAAGTCCGGCCAGAACCCGAATCAGACGCCTGGCCAACAGACGCAAAATCCAAACCAGGGCGGCCAGCAGAGCGGCGGCCAACAAAGAGATCCGCAACGCTAATGGAAACGAACTGCTCTCGACGACGAGCAGTTTTGTTTAGCAAAGTTCTTTCCGGCTCCCAATCGCCTTCTTCGACACTTCCCATTCTTAGGCGCAGAGGAAGTACCGAACGAACCGCCGCCCAGAAAGAACTAAGGCGCTTGATGCCGGCGTGAGTGGCTTAACCTGCCAATAGATGACGAAACTTGTGCTGATCGTAAATCGCAGCGCGGTTTGCGGCTTAACGACTTCGCTGCTTACGACTTGGACAGACCAATTTGCATCCGACCACCTCATCTGTGACGGGATAAATACCGACGGCGGATAAGCCCTCGCATCCAGGGTAAGTGCGGATTTCTTTGAGGGCGATTTGCTTCAGTTCTTCTGTCGATATCAGCATCTTGTTCATACGGGTTCTCCGTTTTCACGTCATCGCCGCTCAACAGCTAGTGGCCACGTCGTCGCCTGCGCAAACGAGGGCGCCGACCAGCCAGCCTTCATCAAGAATTCAGATCCTCAGTGGTCACTACAACACCGCGGTCAGAGTGCCCCTCGCGCTGCAATTTCGCGAGAGCAAGATGTTCGATCTCGGCTCGGTGCCTTACAAAGATAGCGATGAGCTGCGCATAGCCTGCGTCCTTTCTGCTCATACGCTGTTCAGAAGGGCAGTCTCCGTTACCCGGCACTTTTCGATTTTGCCGCCGTACTCCACAACGAAATGGGCGTAATCGCCGCCAGCAACAACCATGAGAATGGTCTTCCGACGGGGGTGAGCCTAAAGTATGGTGGTTTATCCGCCCCCTACAAGCGAGGGCTGCAATCTGCCAGCGCCTATCTTCCATCGACCGACGCGAAAAGCGTTTGGGCAGTGGCCAAGTCCGCTCGCGTCGAGGCGTTGCTGTTGCCGCGCAAGCTCAAGCCGGGACCCGCTCATTCGACCCACCACGTTGGCGCGGGCGAGCAGCGTCGGAGGTGACCCAATGAGACCGAGGTTGCCAGTGCTCGGTCATCAGTGATCTCGGCAGCCATTTTCGAGACAAGCTCTAGCGCGACGACCACCCCTATTGCGCCGGCCGTCCCGCGGATGTTTGCTTTTTCCATGCACGCGGAGCAGTCAATCGTCGTTGATCCAAAAAGTCATGGCGGCACCAACTCGCCGCACGGCCTGATCCTGTTCGACGGCGTATGCGTCTTATGCTCGCGCGGTTGGCGCTCCGTGAGCAAACGTGATCGCTGCGGCTATTTTCGCTTCGTTCCGATCCAGTTGGCCGAGGGACGTCCGCTCGCTGAGCAGCTCGGCATCGATCCTGATCGACCGGGTTCCTTTGCCTTCTTGGCGAACGGCCAGGCCTATGTAAAATCCGAGGCCGTGCTGTGCATTGCGCGCGAGCTTCCGCGCTGGCTGTGGACATGAGTCTTCCAATTCATCCCACGGGTGAGCCGCGACGCGATCTAGGACCTGGTCGCGCGCAACCGCTATCGCTGGTTCGGCCGTCGTGACGCTTGCATCCTGCCGAATTCGGATCGTTCGTGGCCGTCATGAACCGCCCCGAGACTGCGGGACGATGGCGCTTGGCGCTGGTTGGCTGCGGCCGGCATAACGAAGGAAGCAGCGTTGCTGCTTTTCAACTCAGTCCCTGTCACCGTAAGCACAATCCGCCGGATCAGCTTCGTGTGCGCCCAAGTTCGGATCGAAGCGGAATAGCGTAGAGCAGTAGGGGCAGACGATCTCACCGGCACCGCCGATCTTGAGGTAGATGTGTGGGTGGTCTTGCGGTGGTTTATCCCCGATGCACTTGAACTCGCGGCAGCCAATGCGCACGATCGGCACCCCGACTTCATTGTGAAACTTCGAATAACTTTCCATCTGCAGCGCGCGGCTTAGGCGCCCGATCGATGATGCAAAGTGGCCTGCATGGATCGTCGAGCGAGCGCTCAATCGGCACCCGATGAGCGGCGCGCCTGTCGCGTCGTTCGGTTGCCGTAAACGTACCCAGAGCGACACGTCCATCGTCAGTTTCTCCCACCACGGGAGAGGGTTGGAAGCTAACGCCCCTGCGGAGGCGCAGGGATCGCCATCGCCGCGACGCGCTGATTCACTGCGTTCTGCACCCTCGCGTAGGCTCTCACTTCGATCTGGCGCACGCGCTCGCGCGAGACGCCGAATTCCTCGGCCAACTCCACGAGCGCGATCCGCTCCTCGGCGAGCCGGCGCGTCTCGAAGATACGCCGCTCGCGCTTGTTCAGCACGGTGAGCGCATCGGACAGCGTCTTGCGGCGGTTATCGAACTCCTCGCTCGCGGCGAGCGTCGTCTCCTGATCCGGGGATTCGTCCACCAGCCGGTCTTGCCGCTCGTAGAAATTGCCGTCCTCGCGGATCGCGGCGTTGAGCGAGAAGTCGCCGCCGAGCCGCCGGTTCATGTGAATCACGTCCATTTCGGTGACGCCGATCCGCTGGGCGATGATCTTCACCTGGTCAAGCCGCATATCACCATCGTCGAGGACGGAGATTTTGCTCTGGGCCTTGCGGAGGTTGAAGAACACCTTCTTCTGGTTCGCGGTGGTGCCCATCTTCACCAGCGACCACGACCGCAGGATGTATTCCTGGATAGCCGCCTTGATCCACCACACGGCGTAGGTGGCGAACCGGAAGCCCTTCTCCGGCTCGAAGCGCTCGACCGCCTGCATCAGGCCGACATTGCCCTCGGAGATCGCCTCCGAGATCGGCAGGCCGTAGCCGCGATAGTCCCTGGCGATCTTGGTCACGAGCCGCAGATGGCTGGTGACCAGCTTGTGCGCCGCGTCGCGATCGCCGTGCTCGCGCCAGCGCCTGGCTAGCAAGTACTCTTCCTGGCGCTGCAACATTGGGAACCGCCGGATTTCCTCAAGATAACGGGTGAGGCCGGGTTCGGCCGTAAAGATCGGCGGGGCCGCGTTGCGGGCCATGATCAAGCCCTCAAACTAGTTTCGAAACAAAATTATCTGTATCCGATCGATTGTCAAGTTAATTTCGAAACGCTATTATATTTTCGGAAAGGTAAAATATGTCAGCGCGCGAAACGGCAGAGCTCCTGCTGCAGGTGGGACGGCTCGTACAAGCTGAGGGCTATGACGGCGAACTCAGTCCGGCCCAATGGATGGCGCTCCGTTTCTTCGCGCGCGCGAACCCATTCTCACGGACCCCGTCGGCCTTCGCAGAATTTCAAGCGACAACCCGCGGCACAGCAACACAAGCCATTAAGGCGCTTGAAGCGGGTGGGTACTTGGTCCGACAGCCATTCAAGACGGACGGGCGAAGCGTAAGTCTGCGACTGACGAGCAAGGGCAAAAAAGCGCTTGCACGCGATCCGTTCGAAGTTCTGGTGCGCGCTGTGGATTCACTCGACGCGGCAGAGCGAACTGCGATGCGTCGCGCCCTGCATCAAGTGCTGTCCACGCTAGCTACGAGTGGTGCACATCGGCGGATCGGTGTTTGCCAGGACTGCACGCACTTCGGCAGAGAGATGTGCGGCAATCTGCCGAGCACGGGCCCCTTGGCCGCTGAATGCCTGTTCCTCGGTGTTCCGATTCAGCCAGAGGACGTAGGTCTTCTGTGTGTCCATTTTCAACCAATGAGCGAGGACCGCGAGGACGGACGCCATGAATGAGTTCACCGCTGCAATCTGCTGAAAGGATGCTTAATTGACCTTCGTCGTCAACGAGAGCTGTATTCGCTGCAAAATCATGGACTGCGTCGAGGTGTGCCCCGTGGACTGCTTCTACGAGGGTGAGAACATGCTCGTCATCCACCCGGACGAATGCATCGATTGCGGGGTCTGCGTGCCGGAATGCCCGGTCGACGCGATCAAGCCTGACACCGAACCGGGGCTTAAGAAATGGCTGTCGTTGAATGCGGAATACGCGAAAATCTGGCCAAATATCATGGTCAAAAAAGCGCCCCCGCCCGATTCTAAGGAGTGGGAGGGGAAGCCGGACAAGCTCCAATACTTCTCATCAAATCCCGGCACGGGTGATTGAGGCGGAGGAGGTCAACGTCCATCCGGTTTGCGACGTGCTATTCGTAGCGAGCCAAAGCCACTCATTGAGAAGCAAACCCGGCGAACGATCATGAGTTTCTTCGAGCCGCCGAGCATCCCTTCACGAACGGGTTGGCAGACGGTTCGCTCGCCGAAGCGGCGTTTCTCACTACCTTGTTCAGGACTACCTGTTCCTCACCGAGTTTGCGGTCGCGGAAGGCCACCAACCCACGCTACGATCAATAAAGCCGAGAAGGCCGACGACTGATTGACGTTCCGCGTCAATCAAAGCCTTGCCAAAACGGCGGCCAGTGTCAATTATCCCTCCGCTCGGCCGCCTCGTCTCATCCAGATTGTCGCGCCGTTCTCATCCAGATTGTCGCGCGATACCGGCCGCAAAATTATGCGGAGTGTTGCACCCGCGAGCTCCAGTCTTGGCCTCGGTCAATCCGACAGGGCTCCGCATAATCCTACGCTCCACATAATTTCGCATGTCGGTGTGGCCCAGCGCCAGATGCACCTTCACGCCTGCCGGAAGGACGATCATGATGCCTTCTCCCTTTTGGCGAGTCGCCGCTTCACTTCCGCCGGATTGCTGTCAGCTGGCGCAAAGACACGCTGTCCATCACCCATCTCGATCGCGATCATGCCGTCGGGCGGCCGCACGAGATCGCGCAAAGCGGCGAGCGCCGGCACCTCATTCGCCGCGCCATTGGCGAGCGATACCGTTACGAGTTGCGGAGCCTTTCCAGCGCTCAGGCCGAAGTCGACCCGCCAGCGGAAGACCATGCTGGTGGCGATGCCATGGCGGCGGCAAACCTGTGCCACGCTGGCACCAGGCTTCTCCGTCTCTTGCACGATCGCTCGCTTCTGCTCGTCGCTGAAGCGACGGCGGTTCGACCGGCCGTCCGCCGCTTCCGGTGTCAAACGGTATTTGCGCCGTGCACTATTAGCAGCGCTGCTTAATTGAGCCCGGGCACTCGGATGAAGCAGGCTTCGCCAGTCCATTTCGTTGCCGGATTGTTCTACCCGATCGCGCCAAATCCGCAACGCATGGGGCGAAAGACCGAGCGCTGCGGCATACTCGGCGTGCCCCATGCCGCTCCGGTTCATCGCCTCCACATGCATGCTCCAGAACGCGCGAAGCGCAATCGGACCGCTGTCCGTACGCACGCTGTAGCGATTGCGCCGAGGCCTCTTGGGCTTGTTCGACTGCCCGTTCTTCGGCTGCCGTTCCGGCTTTTTCCGGCGCGATTTCTGCAAATCTTCCGCACGCTTGCGCAGATCTTCCGCGCTCGCCAGATGGCGCGCCCACCGCATCAAACCTTGCCGTCGAAAGATCGTGTTTCCGGCAGTAGTGCTCCGCGTCAAGAGCGCTTCCATACCAAGCCGCAACATGGTTCGACCAGAACGGGTTGTCGGCCTTTGCCCAGGAACGACGAGACGCCATCGGAGATTCTCCACTGGAGCAGAGAAGCTGAAATGGAACGAGAACAAAATATCAGAAAGATGTGCAGGACTTAGACGGTTACGCACGCCCGTTTAGGAAGGCAAGATAAAGCCGGTTCCCCCGCTTCCGGAACTGCGTTCCTAAGTTCTTGTCTGCACATTGTTTTGGGACGTTCTCTGACGATCGGTCAAGATCAACAAGCAGCGCTTTTTCCGATTATCATTCTCTTTCAACGCTCCGAGAGCCGTCGCTCGCGACATGCTGCAAATCGGAGATGGCTGTATCTTCGCCAGCGCAGCTATTTCCACGCTGCATCACGCGGACCGCGTCTCTGGCCTTGCGCGTTAACGTTCGACTTCCAATCGTCGTCTGATGGCGCGCAACGAAGACGACTTTCGCATCCGTCCCGGCAAGGTCCGCGATCGCGGTGGCGGGCGGGAAACCGTGCGCAGGATCGGCGCTGCGCGGGGACGCCCGACCAGTTTCGTCGGCGAGGTCCATCGGGCGATCCGCCGCGCTGGCGGCAACCCGAACCGGGAGCCCGGCACCGGGAAGGGAGGCTGCAGGTTCAACGCGCGGGGCAGGGGTGCGGCAACGGCGCTGAGCCTCAAGGATCGGAGTGCGTGGAGCCGGGACGGGAGCGGGGCGCATACCCGGGCGCGGCGGGTGGCGGTGAAGGCCCGTGTGGTGAAGCTCAACCCGCAGCGCGGAGCCGCCCGCGGAGGGCAGTTCGTCTGTGCCAAGGCAGTGGATGCACACCTGCGTTACCTCGAACGGGACGGCGTAACAAAGAATGTTACGAAGGGTCAGGTCTATTCCGCGGAGCGTGACGTGGCGGACGGCCGCACATTCCTGGAACGAGGGCGGGATGACCGGCATCAGTTCCGCTTCATCGTCTCCGCCGAGGACGGCGCGGAGCTGGCTGATCTGCGCGAGAGCACCCGCCATTTGATGCGGCAGATGGAAGCCGATCTCGGGACCAGGCTCGACTGGATTGCGGTCGATCATCACAACACCGGTCACCCGCACACCCATATCCTGCTGCGCGGCGTCACCGACGACGGCAAGACCCTCAACATCGCCGGCGACTATATCGCCTATGGTATCCGCGAGCGCGCCAGCGAGATCGTCACGCTTGAGCTGGGGCGCCAGACCGAGTTGGAGGTCACAAAACAGCTCGAGCGGGAGGCGACTGCCGATCGCTTTACCGGGCTCGACCGGATGCTGATCGTCGAACAGCAGGGGAGGGAGTTTTCCGACCTGCGTCCCGACCAGGACATGCGCGAAACTTTCCGTCAGAATCGAACCCTCCTGGTTGAGCGGGCGCGCAAGCTGGAGTGCATGGGGCTGGCGACTGAGATCGAGACCGGCAAATGGATTGTATCGCCCAAGGCCGAGCCCGTGCTGCGGGAGCTTGGGGAGCGCGGCGACATCATCAAGGCCATGCACCGGGCATTGGAGCGCGAAGGGCTGGCGGAGGACCGCCATCCCGCCCGCTACGTCCTGCACCGCGAGAACGCGACCGAGCGCATCGTCGGCCGCGTGCTCGACAAGGGGCTTGGCGGCGACGAAATGGGTGAGCGGGTCCGACTGGTGATCGACGGGGTGGACGGGCGCGTGCATCATATCGAGATGGATGCGGCCCGCGCCGAGGATGTCGGCCGTGGCATGATCGTCGTGGCCGGCTCCGCCCCTCCCGGGCCGCGCGCCGCGGACCGCAATATCATCGACGTCGCCGGTGAAGGAGGCGTCTATCGCCCGTCCCAGCATCTGGAGCGGGCGCGCGCCGCCATCGACCATATCGGTGGCGATCCGGAGGCCTTCGTTCGCTCTCACGTTCGCCGGCTGGAGGCGCTACGCCGGGCCGGTCATACGATGCGGATCGACGCCGATCATTGGCGCGTTCCCGCCGATCTCCCCGCACGCGGTCAAGCCTACGATCTTGCGCGGGACCGCGCGAATATCCGAATAAGCGTCCTGTCTCACAACGGCATTGACCAGCAGATCCGAAACGACGGAGCGACCTGGCTCGACCGGGAACTGGCCTCGCCCGGCCGTACCACGCTTGCCAATACCGGGTTCGGCCGGGAGGTCACTGAGGCCATGGAACGCCGCAGGCAGAGCCTCGTGAACATGGGCCACGCCGTTCGGCTGGAGGACGGACGTATCCGTGTGTCCAAGGATCTTGTCGCCAATCTGGAGCGTACGGAGGTTAATCGTGTCGGCAAGGCCATAGCTGCCGAACGCGGTCTGACGTTCACAGCCCCCAAGACCGGCGAATATGTCAGCGGCACGCTTGTCGGCTCCACCCAGCTCGCGAGCGGCCGCTTCGCCATGATCGATGACGGCATCGGCTTCCAATTGGTGCCGTGGCAACCCGTGCTCGACAAGCGCATCGGCCAGCATATCACCGGCACAGTGCGCGACGCTGGCGGCATCGAATGGAATTTCGGCAGGAAACGTGGGCTGGGGATATGAGGGTCCCCAACATCGTGACCAGCTCATCACCATGGGACTAGCCCGGCGCGCTCAGGCAAAGGCTCTCCTTCTTCGCGCGCCGATCGATCCCTCGATCTCGAAAGCCTGAGCCGAGGCGGAGCCGAGTTGGCCTGCCTCGATGTCGAGCAGCCGGCCCGCCGGACCACCGACGCATAGGCTTGCGCGGCTGCTTCAGGGCCGTCGATTGTAGCCGCACCGCCGGCACCCGAGGCCGGAACCGGCCGAGCACGTCGCGGCGCGCCAAGATATGGGGCGCATCTGATCGGATGTGCGCACACCCGACCTGGACGGTCGTTCCGCATCACCGTGAGAACGCACGTTGCGCCACAGCCAGGCGACGCCGCGCCCGGCCTCGCTTTCCCGCCAAGGATGGATTCTTCATCGTCGTCGACAAACGGAAGCCTCAGCAAAGGCTCAGGGACGAGTTTCGGCGCCTGCGGGCCTTTCGCTCGGGACCTTGCGAAAATCAACTGGCGAGGCTCTCTTGCGTTCTGCGGGCCCACTTTCTGTCCATTGCTAATCGTCGGACCGCGGCTGCAGCTACGCTCTCGCACGCATCGCCAAGTCGGGCGTGATCAATCTTCCCGGCGTGATTGGGCCAAGCGTGCCACAGCGTCGAATAGCGCTGCTTTGGGCCATTCGAGTTTCACCGAACAGGTGCCAGATTGCAGGATGACCTGGGATGACCATGCGCCGATGGCGCGTCGTTGGACCAAATCCCGATACCGCTCACACATTGCCGGTCAGACACCCTGTAAACCCGCGCCAGCCCGGCAGACCGGCGGCCGCGCCCGACGTTCACTCGCGCTGCGGCTCGCGATGCTCTGGCCATTCAAACGGGGGCCGGCGGTGCTCGTGGAGACCACGCCGCGATGACGATCGTCCGCCGCGAGCATCGCGCGCAGTTCACCATCGTTCCGAACGCCATCTTCCTCGATGACCGGCTGTCGATCGAGGCGAAAGGCGTGCTTGGCTATCTTCTGTCGCGCCCGCACAGCTGGCAGGTGCGCCTTGACCATGTCGGCCGGACGCTGCGCATCGGCCGCAAGAAGCTGCAGCGCATTTTCCGCGAGTTGATCGGTGCCGGCTACGTCACCCGCGAGCAACCGCGGACCGCCGATGCGCACCGTTTCCGCGAAATCGATTACGTTGTCCGCGACGTGCCATTGGCGCCTATCCATCCGCCGGACGCGTCACCCGATCCGCGGGGCGGAAAGGGACCTGCGGAGCCGCAGGGTCGAAAGGGCCCTGCGTATAAAGAAGAGCCGCAGGTCCGAAACGGACCTGCCTATAAAGAACTAGATAATAAAAATGGAGCGAACTGGCCGATTGGCTCTTCCGTCGTTGAAGGCGTGGCCGGCTCGCGGGGAAGAGAACGCTCGCGCCAAGAAACCCTCGACCCCGGGCGGTTCGATGCTGACATCGTTGCGCTGTTTGACGATCGGAGCGAGGGATGGGAGCTGCTATGCGTGCTCCCCGACGAGGTTCTCGCGCAGCTGCGCGAACGCCAGCGCCGTCGCGAGCTCGACGCTTCTGCGCTGGTTGAACTCAGGCTGCGCTACCGACATCTGCTGACGGATGGACGCAAATGATGGTGGCAGATGCGGCACTCAGCCGTCCGTGTTGCCGCGCGGCCATCGCCAATCCCAACAGGTTCGCGATGGTTCCATACGAGGAATGGACCGGTGCGGCGGAACATCGGCCGTATCGCGCGCAATTTCGGCGGCACCGCCTGGAGCTTCGGTCGGCAACGAGGGTTGGACCTTTCGTGCGACCAAGGAGCCATGCGGGGCCCCAACATCACCTGCTAGTCGCCATGGCGCTGGACCAGCGCCATCCGGTCAAGGCTGGCGCGCATCGCGCTCCCGCTTCGCGGCTAGCGGCCCTGACCGGATGTCGTCCGGCCCGGCAGGAGTTCGCCATGCGGGTAAGGCGAGCCAAACGCGCGCATCGCTACCCGAGTCTACTCGATGGCGCTGGGGCATTTTCAATCGTGCGATGCAAGAGAGTGCTGGCTTTATTCCCAAGCTGCCTCTTGCGATGGTGGTTATTCTCGCAAGTTTCCTTCAGCAATCTCGAAGGCGTCGATGGCAAATCGTGCGCAACCTGAAATTACACCCGATACTCCGCTTCGCCTTGCTGATGCCGCGAAAATCGCATTTCCTATGGGAGGAATGACGGTCGCGGGATTGCGACGCGAGCGCGACCGTAGTCGATTAATTGTAGAGAAGATTGCCGGCAAAGAGTTCACAACGCTGGCTCACATTGAACGGATGCGAGAGCTATGCCGCGACGAGGGAAGGGAGCGAGACTCCAGCTTAAAGCTGCCCGCCGAGACAAGGGCGGAAAGATCACCCACCGAGCAACCTGGATCATCAGAGACAATGGCCGGGATGTCAGCACAGGCTGCGCTGCAGATGAGATTGCAGCCGCGGAGGAAAGACTAAGGGACTACATAGCGGCCAAGTACACTCCGAAGCGGCGAGTGCGTCATATCGACGATATCCCGATCGCGGACGTTCTCTCAATTTACCTTGATGCGCAGCTTTATAAGCTACACAGCCGTTTTGGCGTCGATAGCGAAGGCGACGAAACCATTCCCGCCATCCGCAAGTTCAAGAAACGGATAGAGCGGTTGAACGAGTGGTGGGGCGCAAAGACGCTCGGCGAAGTCAACGGCGAAGCATGTCGCTCCTATGCCAAGAGGCGCCGCAAAAAGGGTGGCGCACGTAGAGATCTTGAGGATCTCCGCGCTGCGATTGGTCATCACGCAGCCGAAGGGTTTCATCGGGAAATCGTCAAGGTCTCATTGCCAGAGAAAGGCGAGCCGCGCGACAAATGGCTCACGCGCAGCGATGCGGCCAAACTGATCTGGATCTGTTGGCGCTATCGCGAAATGCAGAAAAAATCGCGTCGGCCGATGGAGGACGTGAAAATCCCGACAGCCAAACGTCCGCTCCGGCACCTTGCTCGCTTCATCTTGCTGGGGATTTACAGCGGAACGCGCGCGGGAGCCATCGCGAGCGCATCTCCCATTCCGGCGCTCGGTCGCTCTTATGTCGACTTGGAGCGGGGACGCTACTACCGTCGGAAACAGGGGAGCGCAATCACTAACAAGCGGCAACCGACGGTCCCGATCCCCTTGCGCTTGCTTGCGCACCTACGGCGGTGGCACCGGATTGATCCGGAGGCCAAGCACTTCGTCGAGTTCAACGGCAAGCCGGTGACCTCAGTCAAAACAGCATTCAAGAGCGCTGTTAGGCTCGCAGGGCTCGGTCCGGGAATATCCCCTCACACGTTGCGACACACAGCGGCGACTTGGCTGATGCAGAGGGGCGCAGATCCATGGCAAGCAGCCGGTTATCTCGGAATGTCGCTTGAAGTCCTGCTCAACACCTATGGCCACCATCACCCAGACTATTTGTCGGACGCCGTTGAGAAGATCGCCAAGCGTGAACCAACTGGCGAACGAAAAGCGCACGTATCTGGTGCGGTTCCTGGTGTGGTGATCCCGCTACGGCGAAACAAACCCTGATAAGTTGCTGATATCCTTGGTGGGCCCGGCAGGACTCGAACCTGCAACCAGACCGTTATGAGCGGCCCT
>Ga0307509_10005861_pt1 | contig 16857 bp, 9 predicted proteins | sample 10_EM_MG_FD_202245 | JGI IMG/M metagenome (GOLD analysis project Ga0307509, IMG submission 202245) | Populus trichocarpa ectomycorrhiza microbial communities from riparian zone in the Pacific Northwest, United States - 10_EM | ecosystem: Host-associated > Plants > Roots > Unclassified | place... | reverse complement strand
TTCACACAAAAACATAAAAAAAAACACTATATATATATATATATATATATATATATATATATATATATATATATATATAGTAATAACTGCCCGATCATGTACCGAAAAAATATTAAGAATAATCATGCATTTACAAAAAAAAAAAAAATCATTTACAGTCAGAAGCTCGGGATTATCAACTATATATATATATATATACACACACGTGTGTGTGTGTGAGATTTTACAAGTTTGGTAATCAGTCTCGATTCCTCTTCCTTCACACAATCAAAGGACAAAAAATGAGTCGCTTCGAAATAGCTTCCCCTATTATGTGTCTCGCAAGTCAATGCTTGGGGTAGCAAGTTTTTTCCTAGAACAGCTCAATCTTATCCTAATTTTAACAACTTTGTATATATTCTTGCACCTGATATCATCATACCTTTTTTTTCAATGATGAGGAAATGATTTTTATCGTAAAGGGGGAAAAGGTCATGAACTATTATTTACGAAGGGTTTGTCATTTAATATTATATAATTACTAAAAAAAACTCTAATTTATCTATAAAATTTTAAGGAAAAAAACTGGTCAGGTTAAATGAAAAACATTATTACACTAAAATATTTTACATGTGACAAGTTGTATTGGTAATCTTGTCTTCTACTCCTAACAATTTATTATACATAATCTACCATTGATCTATCTACATGAAAGATAGTGGGGTTTGCTTCAATGAGTTGAACCCTAAAAGATAGTGGGTTTTGTTTTAAGATATGATTTTTTTTTGTCACTTTTAGTTATTATTCTTTGAACATCTGGTGAATAGACAACTCTAAAATTAGTTAATTTTTATCATGATTTGTGACCAATGGTCTATCAAACCATGTCAGTGAATAATTAATGGGTTTATGTTGAGTTCATTGAACCAAATCCAAAACATAAGAAGGATCTATGGATAATACCTTGATAAGATTCATGTATCCTATAACATCTAGGTTTCAGTTACAATATATGTCGAATGAGGTTGTTATACCTCGATTCTTTCAAGAGGATCTAGTGATAATTTTAAAATCCTTTATTGGACTTTAATCTTGGCAATGACACCTTTTTTGGGATTCGTTTGCCACTTACGTGAGTTATTTAACATCCATATTTAATTTAAATTTTTTATTTAGGTTTCCTCTCATTACAATTAGCGGACCAGTTATTCTTTTTCCTAGCTAAAAATGCATAAGAGTTGTTTTATAAACCAATACTCCTATTTTGGTGAATATTGAAATTAGATGTTCATTTATTTCTTTGAAAAGGAAAGGAAGAGGGATTAAAGCCATGGCTATGTAGAGTTCATGTTTCTTAAACTCTAAAAATGAATATCAAAAACCAATTTTATCTATTAGGGTTTTTCCTTTTTTAAAAAACAAAAAAACTTAATTATTACTCTTTTTGATATCAAAGGCAATGGCCCACATAAAGTCCATTTACCTTAGACACTTAAAGTGAATAACCAAGCCATTTAGTGTATAAACTTTTGAGCAAAACAAAAATGGGCTCTTTATTTTTTAAAATATGGAATGTTCGCCAAATGAGCCTTTAATATAGGTCAAAACTCAATGGGCCTTGCAAACTAGTTCCACAACCTATAATGCATTAGTAGACTAATTTTGAGGCTTTTTAAGTTGAAAACCCATAAACAAAACAAACTAACAAAAGAATAACATTGTTTGAACATACTTGGAATATAAGCATTATGTTGGAACAACATACAAATGACAAAGAACAAACTAAATGCAAGATAAAAATATTCATCAGATTTCGACCAACTAAAACTTTGAAAAGAAAGAGAAAACAATTTAAAAACAAAATTTGAACTGACTCGACTTAGGAATGTATAGATCTTTTAAAAGATCTACCTTGGTTGGATTATGACTCTACTTAACTCACACAGGAAAAACAGTTTGAACTAAAACCAAAAGTACTGGAAACATAAATATGACAATCATAGGGCATAAAAATACTAGATACAAAATGGACAGTAGTAAGCATTCAGGCAATATAAGAATAGTATCCACAAATGAGTTATCTATATTTTCTAATGTATTATCAAACTATTTCAAAGGTTTATCCTTAATTATTATTAGTTTCAAACTTTCGTAAATATGTCACGAAAGGTGAACAACAGACTTACAATTTAGTCAAGCTTTGAAACCAAAAGCATGCTTATAGAAAGATAAAGATTATTGTACTATATAAAAATATACTAAAAAAATAACTCAAACTAAACCAAAACGTAGAATCAAATTCATCCAAGAAAACAACATCAAGGATATCACATAGCTAGCTTAGACATGCTAATCATATATCAAAACTACATATAAACATACAGGAAGCAACAAGCAACACATTACATATATATTCAAAAGAAAAAAATTAAAAAAAAAACATAACAAAACTTAGGAATGATTGTAACAGAGGTATACATAAAATGAGATGGAGGTGGTTTACACCGACTGGCAAACAGGGCTCCTAAAGTTTTTCAAACTCAAATCTTATGATCAAATAGTAAACACTCAGAATATCATTCCATAATCCCCAGAAACCTCTAATGATAGTATTTCTACTGATTTCTCTCTTTGATATTGCTTTTCTCTTGATTACTATTGTTTCCTCCTCAAACCCTAAACTAAAGTCTCTATATATAGGGAGAAAGGGACATACGTAACTCATGAAACCAACCAAAAGTCAATCATAGGATCACTGGCTTAGAATCTGAACCAACAAATAGCATAACAAACACAAAACACCCTAGCTAGCAGGTTAGTACAAGAGCACAATTGCTCTCTTGTACAAAATAGTGAAATTGTCATTGAAAAACAAATATGGCTACCTAGCCTTATCTCTCTACTTAAAACATACAAGCCAACTCAAACGACACCAACAATGTGAGGAACCAACACCAAAATTTTCCTAAATGATGCCTAAATGGGCAAACCAATAGAGATTATGTTTGAAGGTTTAGGGAGAAAGAGCAGGCATATAGTTGAGATTTAAAGATGAAAGTGACTAGGGTTTTAGCTCAATTTCTACGGGTTAAAGGAGACAAAGAACATTTGGTAAATATACTAACTAGGTAAAATATCAGCATTTGGCATGGTCAAAGTTTGGTCAGGTCCCTAAATATGAGTGTTTTTTTCAAGTTAATACGCTTGAAGTTTTGGTTTTAAAATCATGCCTATAAATTCAACTGAATAATTAAAATTATTCAATTAAGTCCTTGGATAAAATTAAAAATAACCTCTTAATTTCTTTATTTTTCAAAAGGGCCCTTAGATTTTAAAATTCTCCTTAATTAAAGTTAACAATAGTTATAAAAAATTCAATTAAGTCCTTGATTGAATTAATAGAACCTCACAAGCTATGCCTAGTTGCCAATTTTAGTCCTTAGTTCTTTAATTCCTATAATTGTAACTCAATTCAATTACATCATTAAAAAAATTATTTTGTTGAATCGAAAATCTGAGAAAGTTTTGTCTAGTCAACCTCAAATATAGTTTTGGATTTTTTTTATTTTTAATGTTTTTTAAAGTATTTTTGGATTTTAAAAAAAAATTAATTGAGAGGTAAAAACTAAGTTATAACATTTGTGATTTGCTATTTTGATTTTAACCATAGTTGTGATTTGCTAAGTTATAACATTAGGTCGTCTAGTCAATCATTTTGTTTAAAACATCATTTTAGTTTTTTTTAATTCATTGAAGTTTACCTATCATATGTCATCCAGGTTTGTCTCGATTAATTGGATCATTGGTCAACTTATGGGTCACCCAGGTTTAGCCAGGTCAATGTCCAAAATAGTTCGAAGTGAAACCCCACTCAGGTCACCGGGTCATCAAATGAGGGGGTAAACTAAGTTTAATAATTATGATTTTAACCAAATGGTTATAACATATGAAAATAGCTAGGACTAATTAGTTGAACAAAAATATATAAGTTGTATGAGATTTAAGAAAATGAAATCAGGGATGGACTTATGAAACACATAATAAGTTAGGGTGTCAATTAGTATCTACCCAAAAACAAAATTAAGGAAAAAACTTAGGAGTCATTTGATTATCATTCCAATAGAAAAATCAAAATGAAAATTAAAGAATCAAAATAATAATTGATTTCAATATCGTGTTTGGAATAGTTAAAAAGAATTAAAATGAAATTTTAAAATATTTAATACCTTTGTTTTTAAGATAGAAAGGAATAATGATTAAAATAAATGATTCATCAATAGTGTGATAGCTCAAATTATAGAAGTGATTGTGATGATGAAGAGGGAGGTGGTGGTGAAGAAGAATTAGAAATAATCGATAGAGGTAGTGATAATATTATAGTAATAACAACAATATTTAAAAAAAAGTTCATGTCATCATCACAAGAGGTGGCAATAAAAGAAGAAGAGTGGTGGTGGAGAAAAAAATAAGTGGTGAATGTAATGGAAGAGTGGTTGTGTAATAATAATAATTTATTTTAAAATATCATAATCAGCTATCACTATTATGATAATGGTTAAGGTATTGGTGATAGTGGTTAAATTAGTTGAGTAGAATTAATATCTTGTTCTTAAAAAAAAAAAAACAAAATCATTCTTATTTCCTAGTTTTATTCTCACCACTATCATTAGAATGGAAGTTTTGTTTTCATTCCTCCAATTTCATTCCTTATTACTAAACAACATCTTAATGGTTTTAAAATACTTTATGTTGAAACTCTAAGAAAGGTTGAGTGAAATATCCGAGAAGAATGGAGGACTTCTCCTTACTCAAACCATTTTAAAGCTCTCATTGAACAAATAAGAAAAATAAAAGAGTTTACAATTTTTTGTTACAAAAAAAATAAAACAATCTATAAGAAATAATATTGTCAAACTAATGAATTTGTAATTTAGCAACATGTCCTCCTCGCTTAATAGGTTGGGTCCAAGCTTTCTTATTCCAACCGGAAAAAAATATAACTAATCTTAAGAAGTGTTTTATCCCCTCTCCTCTTGTCAATAGTCATAACTTCTCATTTCATATTAAAATTAGATAGAGTTTAAGATAAAAATTTTGTGATAGTGATTTAGCACAAGAAACATATTATTTTCTTCAATCTTCATTTTCTTTTACCTTTTATGAAATACAAATTTATTAAAAGCTAATAAATTTTTGTGATAGTGATTTAGCACAAGAAACATATTATAAAAATTCATCTAAGGTGCGTTGCTCCATCTTTTGCATTATGATCGTGTTGTTTTGTTTCTATTGGTACAATAAAAAGCAACTCCTAATCATTTTCATAACCCAATTTTTAATTCTCTTTGAAAAAAGAAAAAGATTTGCACCAAAATATTTTACAGAAAAAAATTGACAGACTATTGAAAAAAGATAATTGTTGAAAATGATCAAAATACAAAAAGATTTAGAAAAATAAAAGAAAGAAAAAAATACAATTAGGGATAAAATCAGACAAATAATGAATTTCTAAAACGAATTGAGATAGATAAGTACAAAAAAAAGTCAATAGTACTTTTGAGGGACAATTAGAGGCTTAATTGAAGAAAACATTTAAAATTGATAGTCAAATTGACTGAAAATAAATAAAAAAATTAAATGATCAAGGACCAAAATAGAAAAGTCACTGAAATTTGAAGGTCTTATTAATTCAATCAGGGACTTAATTGAAGAGAAAGATTATAATTTCGAGTCAATTTAACCAAAAATAAAAAAATTAAAGGACTGGTGATCAAAATGGGAAAATTGTTGAAATTTAGTGGTCCTATTAATTTAATCATCGGTGTAATTGAAGAGAAGAAATGAGATTGAGGGCAAAATTGACTAAAACACTTAAATTAAAAAGCAAATTGAAAAAGGTGCCAAAATTGAAAGGCCATTTTTAATACAATTAAAGGAGAAACTGTGAAGAAGTTGAGAGAAAAATGATGAAATTGGTTAAATTTAAAAATTGAAAAGCTAAGAATTGAATTGTAAAATGCGACAATATTAAAGGACTATTTTAAATGTAATTGGGGGCTAAATTGAAAGAAATCTTGAAAAAAAGTCAAAATTGACCAAAAATATAGAATTTAAAATGCAAGGACCAAATTGGAAAAGCAAAATAAAAAAAAAGCATCAATAAAACGATGTGTTTCACAAAATAAAAAGTCTTAAAAAGCCAAAACAACATCGTTTTGGAAAAGCTAAAACAACCCCTTATTCTCCATCATGCATGTATGGCGCCTTCACATTTTGTTTTCTTCCTTATTTTTGCATGTTTTGGTTGGACCCTTGGACAACTCTCTCTCTCTCTCTCTATCGCCTCCCATAAATTCCAATAAACACACCCATCACCTCACATGCATATATAATTCATTATAAACCCAAAACTTATTACATTATCCCTTTGAAATGGCTCAAAAAGCAGTGCAAAGTGCCCAAACCAATCATGTGTGTACAAAATGTACACCAAAGGTAAAGGGTCAAAATCATCCCAAGAAAACCAAGGGACATGATTGTTCCACCTAGAAAGGTTCTAGGACCTTCCTTCGTGTCTTTAAATATAGAGGCATAGTAAGAAAGAAAAAAAAAACGAGCTAATTTAGAAAGAGAATGTCAAAATATGAGAAGAGAAAGTTTGAGCTGAGGGAAATAAGCTAGAAGGTGAGGGAAGAAATGAGAAAAGAGAAAGAAAAGCAGAAAAAGAGAAAACCAACCTTAAACCTCATAAAACCTGAAAATAGTAAAAAGAAAATGTGGTCTTTTGGGTCTGAAACTGGTTTGTTTTGAACTAGAGAGCTTCAAAAGAAAAAGTGGAAGAATATATGAAGAAAAAAGAAGAGGATAAGATGTTAAAACTAAATAGAAAATGGTACATAAAGCCAGAGAAAGAAAATTATCAAAAACACCTCACCACAGCCACCCAACCACCATTATTGCCACTATAAGCCACCACAACACCTCCCAATTCATCTAGAATCACCTTTGAGGTAAGTCATAACCTTTCTTCCCTCTTTTTCTTTCCCTAGTGTTTTGCTTAAGATAGTTTCTTATATGTAGAAACATATGTTTTTAGGGTTTAGTTGGGTTTAATCTAGATTTTGTATGCTTTTGATTAAAAGAAATATAAAAATTAGATGTTAAATATGTGTTTTTTATTTTCTTAGAAAATAATGCAAAATAAAAATTTAAAATTTATTAGGGTTTACTTGTGTTGGAATCTAATGTTTGTCTATTTTTAATGATAAATATGACCAGTTATGATTTTTCTTGCTTGCTTAGAAGATGATGAATGAATGAAAAACTTGAAAAAAAATTTAGGATTTAGTTTTCTTTTTACCTAGGGTTTGTTGGTTGAGAAAAAATTAGTTTGATTGGAATTTCACATTTTAACTTTCTTTAGGTTAATATTAGGCTTTATTGAACTTGAATTCATTGTTGTTAATAATAAATCCATGAAATCTTCTCTTTTTAGGGACTAACGTCAAAAATTATCATTCAAAAATAAAAAAAAAATACAGTGAAATCTCCTATTTTAGGTATTAACATCAAAACTTTTTTAAAAAATAAAACAAATTGATGAAATCTTCTATTTTTAAGGATTCACATAAAACATTTTCTTTCAAAATAAAAAAATTAAAGAAATCTCTTATTTTTATGGATTGACGTCAAACTTTATGATAAGTAGGCTTATAGATAAATTTATGTAATTAATAGTTTGCTAGAATAAATTTAGGAGGAAACACATAACAAAGATGACCTTTTATTTGAAAGGATGTGATAAAAGTTATGTCGATCTTTCCTTAGACATAAATAACTCATTATCTGAATTTTTTAGACCAATGATTATTTTAGGATTCATAGTTTCTTTTAATTACTAGGTGGCAACTCCATTATTTTTATTTTCCTTTTAATTTTGAAGAGTTTTGTATTTGTCATGGTGTGACAACCTTAAACAATTACAAGTGTGCTTTTACATGTTTTTTAGACTAATTATGTTGATGACAATGTTATGTTGTAAAATTATGTCAAGATTACACAAATATTCTTATAATGTGTATATTGAAAAAATGAGAAATATAGAGATAAAAAAAAAATGAGAAATATAGAGATAAAAGAAATATCTAATCTAAGTGATTTGGTTAAATTTACTAGGACAAAAATGGATCAAAATTCTAGTATATCAAATACGACGAATGCAAAGCACAAATATATTGAATTCAAACTCCAAACCCCAAATTCTATATGCTCCTAAGATACTTGCAAAGATCAATCACACAAAAAGCATTAAGAAAAACATACAAATCTTGATGGATAACAACTCAAATATAGAAGGAATAATTCCTAAAAGCTCTTTAATCCCAAAGTTCAAAGATACCTTTGCAAATAAGTTGAGTCAAGTCAAGCATATATCAAGTTTCGCTCATTTAGATTGCTTAATGAAATGAAAAACAAGCTAGGTTGTTATAATCTAAACTAATTCTTTTTTTATAAAATATAAAAAAATCAAACATGATAAAATATACAAAAATAAATATAAAACTTTTTTATATCCCGAGGTTATATTTTTTCCTAACTTATCATAACTATATTCCAATTAAATAATAATATATTTGAAGCTTACTTAAAAGCCTAATTCACAAGTTTAATTGAGCTGATTTACAAGTTTTAATAAGGCAAACTTAGCTAAGTTGAAGCTTGGCTCATTTATATAACAAACTTTAAAAATAAGCTTACATAAACTCATTATTCCTTCACAAATAAGTTTGAATCAAGTTATTAATGAATAGAGTTTCGACCAGCTTGACTCATTTGCAGACCTTGTTCACAAGTCTAATTGAGCTCACTTGTAAGATTTAATGAGACAAACTTAGCTAATTTAGAAGCTCAACTCATTTATATAACAAGCTTTAAAAATAGACTTGCATAAGCTCAATATATATTCATAAATAAGTTTGAACCAAGCTATCAATGAATAGAGTTTCGAGTAGCGTGACTAACTTACAGACCTATTTAAAATCTCACAATCTCCTTTAAAGAAAACAAAAACAAAAAACAAAAAAGAGCTCTTTTAATTTTGATGGTAACAACTTTGTTTTAACCTAGAATGTCTTCATCTCATTCTATTATCCTTGAAATTGATCTAACACAAAAGGATAGTAACTTTAATCATGTGATCAAATGACCAAGTTGCATGGGAATTGTTAAGGTATGTGTGGGATATATCAAAAGTTATATAACCTCCCATATAATACAAGAGTCATCATAATATTCTTTATCTTGATTTAAATTGAACCAAGTATGAAAAATGATAGTACAAATATTTCTTCATCTTCTTTTTCTTAAAAAAATTAAGGGTATTCAACTATGGCAACCATTAAGCAAGTTCAAGTTGTGATAGAACTTGACATCAAAAAGGGACTTCCTTAACAAAATAAGTCGATCATCCAACATTCTATATAATTAACATAAAATATCAAATTTTACTTATCAAATGCACCAATAATGCATAATTCTATTTTTCTTGAACTTTGATACATAAAATATCAAATTTATCAAAAAAAAAAAAACATCTCTTTTCCATATGCCTTGACCATATATGTCATAACCTATTAATTTTAGGGATTTTTTAGAAGAAGAAACAACCATTGCATATAAAATAAGATAATCATAGAAGACATAAAGTTTTTCAGCCTGCTTTGCTTATATTGCAATAAAGGGTCTTTAATAAATCTCAAACTCTATCTTTAATAGAGTACTTAAATAAAAGCTAGGAAAAGTATTTTTTATTAATTATAAATATGTTGAACAATGCACAAACTTCTCACCACATCATATATCATTTATTTTGACTCAAATAATTCCTACCTTACTTCATAAATTAAATTATTAGGTTTCATAACTTCACCTCCATTGACCTCGTATATGGAGAACCAATCCATGTTAAAAAAAAAAAAAAATAGGAACAAGAAGAATTCATAATCGAATCATCTTGCAGTTTTGTATTATCATTTATAACGATCACACATTTAAACCCATTATGAGCAATCACCAAAACATTAGCCTCTTAAGAGTTTTCAAACCATTTTCCTTTATTCATTATCCAATTTTCTTTTAACCTCGAACATTTTTTTTCTAAATATATGTTCTTTTTTGTTACAATAATTAAAAGTTATATTTTTAATATCCAAGTCTTATTATACTTGTATTATTATTATCAAAGTCTCTTTTTGAAAACCTATCTCTACCAACCAAAGTTTTGTGGAAGTATCATTAATATAACCATTAACATAAGTATCAATTTTTGTTTGGATGGTAAGGTCATTTTGACCTCATTAACAAAAATGATGATTTTATGAAAAAAGAAAGATCTCTCAAATGTATTTATATGAGATGTTGATAAGGAACATAAAAACATAAAATTTCATTTTTCTCTTTAATCAAACATCAATAGACATCAAATTCATAACAATAAAACAATTTATCAAGATGAGTCATTGTTGATGCATCTTTTATCATCCATAACACATACAAAAAATTATTCAAATACAAGATATTCATAAGAAATTTTATATCATCTATAAAGGCTTTAACTTAGTAGTTTTTTTTTGTTGACCTCATCAAATAAACAAGAGCATTAAGTTACTAAATTCTTTTCGTCTATATCTTTCTTTTGATCATCTATCACCTATCACCTATACGGATATTTTCAAGTTAACCAACATATCTTTTATAACCGTTACTTTATCATAATGGCACATAACTCCACTTGTTATAAACTAAAACTATAGGTATTGTACTACTCAATCAGCATACGAGTCTTTTGAACTAAAAAAAATGAATTCACCATTTGGTATTAAAGGATTAAGAAATCCAAAAATGCATTGGTGTTTTTCCATAGAAAATGGATAGTGATTTGGGAATTATACCTAAAGAAAGATTGCAATCATCCAAGTACTTGTTTTCCAATTTAAAAGTTCCAATTATGCATACCATTATTTACCCAATTATTTTCTAATTTTATATTAGGGTTATTTTTTGACCAAACATAAAGTCTATTTAAGATTTGATTTTTGAGATAAATATAGAATGAACTCTCACATTTGCTTTATGTCATTGGAACATAAATCGAGCAACGTATAGAATATCTTAAGCTTAGAAGTGTGTTTCGGATTTTAAAGATCAAGTTCATTTATTAGGTGTTTTAGGGTTTTAAGCGCTACTTAGCTTTATAGGCTTTTTTTTATAAGATGTTCACCACATTGTCAATCACATGAACTCCTAAAAAAGTATAAAATTTATAAAAATCTTGTGATGCTACAACTTTATAGGATTTGCAAATACATATATGAAAAATATAAATTTGATAAAAATTATAATGGAATCTCATGTAGTTCATGTTGAATCCTAAAATTAAAAATTATATCAACTTAGAATCCGATCCATTCACAATTTCTCATATGAGCACATATGTGGAAAATATGGCAAAACACATGCAAACATTCACAAAGATGCAAACCATGGCAAGCAAGATTACTATAACAAGAAAATATGTAATTGTATATAGTGTGCTATTTTATACAAGATTTATTGTGGAATCATGTAAAAAAGAAAATCTTTTTCACTTAATATTGAATCCAGTTTCCACTCCCAATATGAATAACAAGCTTGGAAAAACATGATGAGCAAAAATGGGACAAGAAATTTAAATTCACTCTCAAACACACTATAATTCAAGTCAATCAAGCAGGAAAACTAAAAGTTCAATTAATTCAAGTAAAATAATGTAACGTACATACAAGGTTAATTAATTCAACTTGTTGGAATAAATAGAAAATGAGTTTCTCAAGCTGATATGGCATGTGATTCTATAAGTTTATTAGGGTAACTCAGTAGTATTATTAATTTAAAAAAATTTAGAATGTACGGCTTGGTGTGTTATTAAGTTTTGATCCTACAATCACCTAGAGGCACCCTCTCGAGTTCACCTCATTATTAATCTCCGAGTAAAATTATAAAAGATACGGTAAAAACAATTGTTGGTACTTATTGCTTCCAACAAGTCGAATTAATAAAGTCTCACAACTTTACTAAACACTCAATCGTCATACATTTTTCTTGTAATAAAAACTAGTCGCCAATAACAACAAATCACGTAAGACACACACAAACACACACATTTAAGAAAACAATTGAGGCTACGGGCTATTTAATTAGCCACAACCATTTAAGAATGAAAAGAAAAGAAAAGAAATAGAGAGAAATAGTAACTAGGTGATCTGTGATACGTCATGGGTTGGGTCAAATTTTTTCTAATATAAAAAATAATGTCAAGGTGATGATAATCTAAGTCAATTCGGGTTAACTTTACTAACACACGACCTGAGATATGAGATCGATACAACAAGTAGAAAGGAAAGAGAAAAAAATATTTGCAAAACTCAAGACCCAATAATCTAATGTTAAATGATGAAACAAAAAAATTAAAAAAAATTATGTCGAAGAAAAACCTTGATTCAACCGGGGTTAACTTGACAACCAACCGCCCGCAATATAAAATCAAAATAAAAAATTAGACTATTAAAAGAAAGATATAACAAAAAAGACAAAAGTTCAATAAAACAACATTGAAAAAAACTCAAGCTAATTTAGGTTAACTTGACTAATCTGATGTAAACCCCAGTACTAAAGAATATGATTAGATTTAATATTCGTTAAATAGATTCTAAGAAGAAAAGGCCAATAATAAGAGAGTTAATGGGTTTGTAAAACCAAAGAATGACCAAGAGGATGAGAAAGTAAATAGACCCGTAAATGCTTAGAAATTTTGTTAGCAAATATATGGTCATTTAGAAATTTGAAAATAAGTTCAATTAAAAAGAGAAAGTGATAATAAAGGGAATGGCTAAGCTAAAATACATTAAATGAGACTTAAGAGAACAAGGAGTGATATATAAAGGTATGACAAAAAGAGGTACAAGGATAAAGATCACACAAGAGGAGGGACCAAAGTGGCAAATAATATTCAAATAAAACAAGTCAGCCCCCTTATTTTTCAAAGGAAGGCTGATGGTTAGGAAGGAGGAAAACACCTTTTCCTTCATCTTCTCTTTAAAACCCTCATTACCAAAACCTTGCATGCACCTTTTGTACTTAAAAAATATAGAGAGAGAGAGGGGGAGGGAAGGAGAGATAAACAAGAGAGTTAGACTTGTAGGCCTAAAATAGGAGAAGAAAAAACCACCGTAGGGAGGAAGAAAGAAGAAAAAGCCATGAGAGAGGAAGAAGTTTGGAGTTGGAAAATCAAAGAGGAAAAGAGTCTTGAACATAAACAAGAGATTTAAAGACATTCTTAGTAAGTATTCAAGTAAAGCCCCAAATTCTCAAGTAGGGGTACTTGAACAACCTTGAAGAGATTGAGAAATTAAGACCAAATAAGTAGAGTAGAGATGAAATATATAAGAAATGTGAAACAAGTGCTGAAAATGATGAATAAAAATGGACATTTTAGAAACCTTAGGGTTCGACCAAAAAGGGAAAATTAGGGGAAAGTTTTTTTAAAATGAATTGTGTACTTATATGGTTATAATTGGTGTTATTATACAAAAGTCTAATGATTTCTTTTGTTAAAATGAATGTTTAAAGATTTCCTTAAATTTAATTTTTTATATGGACATGCTTGAAAGGATGAGTAGAATTACATAGAACAAACTATACCATGTTATGTGAGCTTGCTTATATGCAAGTAGAGAAGGAATTTTATGAAGAAAAAAAATGGAGTTTAAGGACTATAACGTTTTGACCAAGTAAGCAAGTCCTAAAGGAAAATCTTCAAAATTCAATTTTTTTTTTCATGTATGTTGAGGAGATAGACCTTTTAACATAGTTGTGGTGATTCCTTGATGAAATGGGCAATCTAGAGACATGGTAGGTTTGAATTTTTGGATTGATCACTACCAGAAAATTGTCAAATACAAACGGAAACACTGACAAAAAATTCCATTGGTATGTCGCGATGACCTTTACCGACATAATTTTTCATCCCTGTATCCATTGGTAAATACTGATAGAAAATTCCATCGGTATATACTGAGGGAATGACAACGGAATTACAATGGGATTCAAAAAGGCAAATCGTACGGTGATGTGATATTTTTACCAATAGAATGATCGATGGATTTACTAACAGTATAATTTTGTTGGTAATACCGTCAATGATATTTAATTTATGACCTGGTAATTGACCCTCCTCTCCCCATCTCCCCCTCCCCCATTTCTCCTTCTTCCTTATGCATTTTTTCTGCAACAAACAGTCACCCCTCGCCCATTCTCAACACAATTCAACCTCCCACAACAAATCCAACCACCAGAACACTCAATTTGTCAGCATCTGTATTCTGATTCAAATTTTATTGAGCATTCTCCACTTTAAGTACGTAAATCTACCCTTTTCTTAACTCAATTTTAAAATGTTGATTTTTTTCATATTTTTTAGTATATTTATTTTATTTGGGTGTTTACTTGTTTTATAGTATTTTCTCATATAAGTTTGTTGTATGGATTTGCGATTTGTACATCTTAGAGTTTGTTTTAGATTTTATAAAATTATATATGTATGTAAATTGATGAAACTTATGTCGAATTTCTTAACTCAAATTTAAAATATTTATTTTTTATATATATTTTTAGTATATTTATTTTATTTAGGTGTTTACTTGTTTTATAGTATTTTCTCATATAAGTTTGTTGAATGGATTTGCGATTTGTACACCTTAGAGTTTGTTTTAGTTTTTGTAAAGTTATATATGTATGTAAATTGATGAAACTTATGTCGAATTTCTGACTTGGAAAAGAATTATTGCAAATGTCACTATTATTGATGGGGGTTACTGACAGAATTAGACCGTTGGTAAATTGCAAAAAGTTAGAAAAGAATTACTGCAAATGTCATTGTTACTATTAATGCACCGACAAAATTACATATGGTATTTAGTCAGTGATATGTTATATTTGCCGATGGATATACCAATGAAATAAAAAGGGTAATTGTTTTTTGCGCCTTTGTCAGTCTTTAAATCCATCGGTTTATTTATTATCGACAGACTAACCGATAGTCCATAAATTACCAACAAGAATTTTTTCGACGGATTGTTTCTGTCCATAAGTTCATCGGTAACATATGAACGGACTGCTAGTGTAAATACCAACAGGAATTTCCATTGGTCAAACTGTTAAATTTGATAGTGATTTATGATGATTATTATTGAATGTAGAGTAAATTTTACTACGATATGTAAATATGAGAAGCATGTTAGATTTAGTGAGAAATTTGAAAGAAAATATCTAGAAAAATAGGAGATGAGATTTTAGCCATGTGAGAAGAAATGAATGTGATACTTTCCACCAGGATAAAACTAGAATACATGTGTGTAATTTAACTTATTATTCATGAATATGAGTGTTTATCCTAAAAATCATTACTTGTATAAGTCAAGTTATAGAAAATCAAGTAAATTAATATTTAGAGAAACCTTGAAATGGAATAAAAATGTAGAATGGTGTATGCTTAATGAAAAATGATGAAATGGACACTAAGAGAGAATGGCCTAAAATTCGACCACCCAAGAAATAGGGAAGAAAATGAACTTTTTCATGGTGTAATTAATGTTAGGCATGGGAGGAAAACTTGAAATTAAATGAGTGAATTAAGTTCATGTAGGAAATGGTGAACGTAAAGAGAGTTGGAAAAGTGATACAATAAATAAGGTGTTATGGTGGGTGATATAATAATATAAATGCACGAAATAGTTTCTAGAAAGTACCTAGAAAGAAGTTTATATGCGTGTGTATGCTTGTATAGGTTTCAGCCAAATGAAATTTTTAGGGAGAAAATGTTCCAAAAAGTACAAAGTTGGTGGGGGGTAAAAAAGATTGGAAATAAAAAGAATAAAATCCCTCAAACAAGGTGAGAAATTGAAGAGATATTGTATGAAACATAAACTAAAAGTACAAGAAGAACATTACAAAGCAACGGAAATGAATGAGTTGTAAAAACACATAGTTATGTACATTGGTATAAACTAAATATTATGGTAAAAATGGTTTTAAATGGTATATTGACTTAAACACTCTTTATGAATCAAGGGGAACACCAGGGACTAGATCGTCGATTGAAGGAGATCACACCATTAGAAGAGCAGTTAGGCTTTCTTTTCCTATGCTTTTACTTTAATTTGACAAAGTCTTTTAATTTAGATCATGATTATTATAAATTTTTTATGGATATTATTTTAATTTCATAGAACTCGATGAAAAAAAATAAAAGACTAGTGTGTTGTTGGTTCCAAGTGGGGGAACTCATTGTGTTGTTGTTTTCAAGAAGAGAAAAACTGTTGTGTTGTTGGTTCCAAGTGGTAGAACACAACGTGTTGTTATTTCTTAAAAGAGAAAAATCATTGTGTTGTTCGTTCCAAGTGGTGGAATCCAATATGTTGTTGTTTCCAAAAGGATGGAAAAATTATGTTATTGGTTCCAAGTGTTGGGACTCATTGTCATGTTGTTTCATAAATTATGGAAACCGCTATGGTTGGTTCCAAGTGGTGGAACCCATTGTGTTGTTGTTTTCAAAAGGATGAAAATCATTGTGTTGTCAATTCCAAGTGTTGGAACCTATTCGGCTATTGCTTCAAATGGATAAGGAGTTATAATGTTATTGTTCATAGATAAATGAGGACGATTGTATATGTCTTCACCACAAATGGATGTCGTGGGTTTGAAAATGATTCAAGTCTATAAGAATTTGACCTGTGTTTTGTCATATTACAAGAGCATATTATGACATCTTAAAGTGTATAAAAT
>Ga0307509_10005860_pt1 | contig 16857 bp, 14 predicted proteins | sample 10_EM_MG_FD_202245 | JGI IMG/M metagenome (GOLD analysis project Ga0307509, IMG submission 202245) | Populus trichocarpa ectomycorrhiza microbial communities from riparian zone in the Pacific Northwest, United States - 10_EM | ecosystem: Host-associated > Plants > Roots > Unclassified | place... | reverse complement strand
AAAAAAAAACCATATTGAGAGACACTCTAGCAATCCACAGTGTTTTATGAGGAAAGTTACAATACTTTCCCCACATGATGAAGCTTTATTACAAAATTAAATTCTAACCAGCTTAATATTAAAAAAATAAAATCGACAAGGATAATTTTAAAAAAAAATATTACAAACAAAAGAAAACACAGAAGAAACTGGAAAAAAAACCATATGGGAAAAAACATTATGGCAATTCACAGTAATTTGCGATGAAAGTTATAGTGTTTTTCTCACATATTGTAACTGTAAGTTTTAATCAGCTCAATATTAAAAAATAAAATTGATAAAGATAATTTTAAAGAAAATCATCAAAAATATATAAAAAAAAAACATGCGGAGAAACACTGTAGCAATCAACAATGTTTTTTTAAAAAATTACAAAACTAAATTCTCAATCAGCTCAATATTAAAAAAAATAAAATTAACAAAAATAATTTTGAAAAACCATGTGGGAAAACACCGTAGTAATCCATAGTATTTTAAAGGAAAAAAATTACAAAGTGAAATTTTTAACCAGCTCAATATTAAAAAAGTAAAATCGAAAAAAATAATTAAAAAAAATAAACAAAAAAAAGAGGAAAACTTGGAAAAAAAAGGAAAGTAATTTTGGAAAAAAAAATAAAAAATAAACAAAAAAAGAAGAAAGTTGGAAAAAAAAAACAAAAAAGTCAAAAAAAAAAAAGGAATGCACTCTGGATTACTGTTGTAATCCACAGTGCATTGGGTGTGGGTGAACAATGAATCACCCACACCCTTTAGCTTATTACTTAATAATTGGTAGATGTAAAATTTTTTGTACTTTAAAAGTATTTTAAAAAAAATTTAATTTTTTTTTATTTTTTTTTAAATTAATATTTTTTTGGTATTTTCAGATTTTTTTGATGTGCTGATGTCAAAAATAATTTTTTTAAAAAAACATTTATTTTAATATATTTTCGAGCAAAAAACAATCACTACCACACTTTCAAATAGCCAATTAATATCCAAAGAGCACCATAAAGTCCATGAAAATTTGTATATTACTTAAATAATGTTGAATTTTTATTTCAACCTACATATTTGAATTATATATGAAATTTTTTTTTTGTAATTTTATGATTTTATGATTTTTTTTACCATCTGAATTTACATTTTATTTTTTTATATAGTATAAAAATATATTTTTAACAACCTTGCATCCATTAAACAATATCCATTTACGAATAACTTGATATGAGACAAATAATTTCACTTGAAATATATATTAAAATAATATTTTTTATTTTTATCATTAGCACCTATAAATTTAAAAAAAAACACTAAAAATACTAATTTCAGCTTTTTTATAAAAAAATAAAAGTTTTGTGTGGCGAGATCCATGCCATCTATTCCTGACTCATGCATTTACAAGTTTTTTTTCCTATTAAAGCAGCAAGGACAAGACTCAAAGGGGTCAACCAATTCAGGTAAAGATTTCGGAATTCCAGCTTAAAACCAATTTCTTAAAAATTTCTAGATTATAAATATTTTAATCTATAATATGATGGGCACCAAACTTTAGCGAGGCAAACACAACAAACAATTAATCTCAGCATAGTATATATTACCAAATATTAATTGAACTATATATATATACACACACATACACACGAACGCAAGCTAGCATGTTTGTGTATAATACAGAGTACTTCTTTTCCAATATTAGTCCAGGGGTTTGAAAATAACGATAGGGCTCCTTACAACGTGAAGCTTACTTTTCCATACAAGTGAACCTGACAATATTTGAGGTCCTGACAGGGGTTTTGCCTTGACCACAACCTTAAAACTTCGCTTCTGCGCGGCACCAGAGAAGGAGAGGCTCGTGGGTTTTACTTGGATTTCTACTCCTTCAGGAGCCTTAATGGTTGCATTGTAGATGGAAGGAGAAGGGCCTACATTGGTGACTGTCCTTGTAAAAACTCCTATGGTTGGTTCCTGCTCATTTTTTACATTAAGTTGCATAGTCGGATAGTTAAGAGCATCATAGCCAAGTCCAGGAAGTAATGAGGAGCAATTGATGGCTTTTGAACCAACTAAAACAGCGAAGGAGGATCCATTATAGCCTTCGTGGCATAAGAACTGAATGTAAGATATCTCATCCATGTCATAGACTAGGCCAGGGTTTCTAGCTCTAAGAGGATTTATTTGACCAGCACCATAGGCAAATTCTGCGTCGTTGTTCACTCTGGAGCTCATAGGTTTTGCTTGACAAAGATTGGATGAAAGTTTAAGCAGGGAAATTGACTATATTTCAACTGAGAATTGAAGGTAGGATTTTATTTTTACCTGTTGTCAGGATGGCGGATTTGATTGCTGCTGCTGTCCAATTTGGATGGAACGACTTTATATAGGCAGCTAGCCCAGAAACGTGAGGGCAGGCCATGGAAGTCCCTGACATAAGAGAAAATCTTGAGTGCTGTGTATCACCTTTCAGCCCGGTGAGCGACCTCAAGGGAGTGTATGATGCCAAAATGTCAATTCCTGGTGCTGCAACGTCGGGCTGCGTCGCAGAAAATCAAACAATAAGTTTAGTTATCAAGTGTTAGGTATTTATAGAAATCAATCTTCTTGGGTCTTTTTTTTAGTTTTCTATAACATGCCTTGAGAATGCGTTCTGATCCTGGATTTGGACCCCGAGATGAAAAAGAAGCGACAAATGGAGCAGGGACTTCTACTTCTTGGGATCTGTATATCATTGCTGATGGAAATCTGCGTTTATAAAAAATAGTCAGCCTAAGGACAAGACAGCAGAAATTGGGAATAGAACTAAGAACAGGAATGTTAATTACGTTGTGGAATGTATATAATCATTGACTGCGCCGCTTACTGTGGCGTTGACCATGGTTGCTGGTGCCATAAAAATTTGGGCTGCATCAAGATATTGCTGACTCTCAAGAAGAATGCCTTTCCCTCCAATTCCTTTAACAACAGAATCAGCACCCCACTCTGATCCTAACTCACACAAGACAAGCTTCCCTTTCACTTTGTTAGGGTCCAACGAGCCTGCATCACAGAACCTGTGATAAAGTTTAGCGCCATTGCAAATCTATTAAATTTTCACTGCTCGTTGCTTTACAAACAAATTAGTAGTACCTTGCACTGTCCTGGCGTCCAGAGTAACCAGCTTCAGCCCCACTAACAAGGGGGTATGATTTCTGTTTTGGTTCAAATGTGTTCACTCCAACACCCTAAGCCACATTAAATTCAAGAGCTTGTTACTTTACTATTTACACAATCTGGTATTAAAAATATATCAATGTGAATTTAAGATTCTTGAATTGATGGCAATGCTGAACTTACTGAGAAAATCTTCCCATTTCCCAACTCAACTTTGCTCCTAAACTCCCGGTTGATTCCACTGGCTGCAACGGTCAAGATCCAGGGAGCATGGTTGGCAACAGAACCAGAAGACGGTCCATCATTTCCACCGGAGGCCACTGTGATAATTCCTTTCTTCATGGCATGAAATGCACCTATGGCTAATGCATCTGATACATAATTAGCATCCACTCCACCAATAGATATTGATAGAACATCAACACCATCATGTATAGCAGCTTCAAATGCAGCAAGTAAGTCCATATCCGAGCAACCAGAGCTGATCCAACACACTTTATACATGGCTACCCTGGCGTTTGGCACTGCACCGCGTGCAGCCCCTCCTGCTAGACCAAATAGGCTGGCATCTGGAATCAGGTTTCCTGCTAGTGTAGATGATGTGTGTGTCCCATGGCCATCCACATCTACTGGAGATAAGATGTCACTGGGATCCGGGTTGCCATCGAGCTTGAAGTATCTAGCTCCTACAAGCTTACTTCAATATCCGAGATAGGGTGGAAAAAGAAAAAAAGAAAGAAAGAACTCTTGAGGTTAAACCAGTGCAACTCCTATCAATTACTGTTATCAAAGATTGAAGTACTGAAACCAATTCTAAAAAGTATCTATGTGGAAGAAAAAAAACTATAAACAATTCTGTTTCGTTTACAGTAAAGAAATTTACTTGTTGCATCCTGAGAAATTAGTGTAGTGGCCGCAAGTGCCTTTCCATTTTTTAGGAGGAGGACCAAAACCATCATCCTTAAAGCTCTCAGACTGCGGAGTGATCCCTGGTACACACACCAAGAAACAGATTTGTTTGCTCAAGAAACCATGGTTTTTGCTTTTGTGAAAAGAAACTTAAAATACAACTTCCTCCAGTGATCAAGAAGATTCAAAAACCTGTATCCAGTAGACCCACAACTATGTTTCTCTCCATTTTCAGGTTTCTTTTTGCTGTGTTAGGAAGCCCGATAAAATCCCACGACTTAGTTGTGTGGAGTTTGTGGTACCGATTTGGAAACACGGAAAGAACTTCTTCCCTGCCTGAACATTCACACCAAGCCACCAACAATAAATTGGATCAAAATTTCAAACTGGAATCCATAATTGTACGAAGGAAACATACACAAGTGGAGTGGTACACATACGTGATAGCTTGCTGGCTTCAGCTTTAGATAGCTTTGCAGCAAATGCATTAAAGATCTTTGTATAGCTATATATGATGGACTCCCTAGCTTCAACATCACTGTTTCACATAAATAAAATTATCATCTGCAGTTATGATCATAATAGACTATATATGATAACTATGGCTATTTGGCCTCGAATCAGATATAGGACACTTGTGGCCGTGTACTAAACTGCATACTCGGAGTGCGCTTACCTTCTCTTGATGGACAACAGAACATCCATGTGTGTTTGCACTGCAGAGACATTATCCACTGGTTGATCTCCAAGATAAACAATGTAAAATTCCTGTCCATTAACTTAACAACATTCAGAATTATTGCACTGGAAAATGAACGAGACGTTAAGAAGTGATGAAAACATTGAGAGGGTTATTTAGCAAGAGATAAGTCTGAACCTTCTGTTCATCTTCAGTTGCGGCAACAAAACCTAACAAGATGAAGATTAAAACGTTTGCAAGAGGAATAGAAGGGATAATTAATTTCTTCTTTGACATGATGTTGCTAGCAGGATTGATCAAGGTCTTGGTGTTAAATAACTTTATCCTCGACTGCCTCTCTTCAGGACTTCTAGCTTAGTGTATTAATAGCAACACTTCAAACAAGCTTCAATGAGGATAAGAACCAGAAACGTGCACTTAACATCTTCACAGTTCTGGCTGATAAGGTATCAGGTTGGGAAACCTTGAAAGAAAGACAACAAAATTCGGTTGCTCTCATGCTGTAGCCAATCAATGTCATGGATAGCTCACTTTAGGATTGCTTCTTTTGGGGAAACTTTATTCAAAATTAACTTTTTTTTCTGTTCTTATGCTCCTAAATCCCAAAACCCTAAGAAAAATACACAGCAGAGTTACTGTCAACAGTCCTTTACATCTGCTTAAATAGAAAAATAAAGAAACCCTGATGCTACTATATATAACATAGAAAGTAAATAAAATAAAATACAATTACTAATAACATCCCTTGCCTAATTAAAGCAAAATTGCATAGGTTTCAGACTCAGTAAAAAATAGATAAAGATTACAGGGAAATTGCCTAGAAATCAATCAAATTATAGCATAGATTCAGGCCCCGAGTCAACATGAGCCATAATACCGTGTGTGTGTGTAAATATATATATAATATATATACACGGCAGCTCATCATTCAAGGGATAGAATCATCCATAAACTCTCCTCTAAGAAGATAAAGTTACACAACACTAAGATTTGTGGGTGATACTATGTCGAAGTGCCTACGCCCCATCAGCAAATATGAAGTGTCTGAGCCTGCTTCTGCCGCACCATTTTCTATCGATATAATAATGGCTTAGTGGAAAAGACAAATAGTTTTTGCAATTGGAAATCTCAAGGCATAAGTCGTAGCCTTAAAAGATCGTTGTCAAAGGAGAAGTCGCTTGAAAACGAAGCACCGATGACATCAGGAACCCTGTTTTCCCTTAAATTCCAATTCAAGCAAGTCAACCTTTTCAATATTTTGATAGCACAATCCAGGATATGGCCTCAAGCTTTTCCTGAAGAGTTCTCTTCCTTGCAGTAATTCGAGTGGCTTTAATTAGCTTATCCTCCAACGAGATTCGCGTTAGGCTAGCTAGTACTAAAAGAAGTTGATGCTTAGACCTCGATCCTAACCAAGATTTGGTTTTTAATTTAGACACCGTTTGATATTGCGTTTGTAACTGTGTTTCATTAAATTTTGATTTTTTTTTTACTAAAATTGAGTGCGGTTTGTACTTTTTGAATCGTTTTGATGTACTGATGTCAAAAATAATTTTTTAAAAATAAAAAAAAATCATTAACATGTATTTCGGCACAAAAAGCTATTTGAAAAGTACTCGCAACCACACTGCCAAACACGCTCTTAACCAAACACAAACTTGAACTTAAAGAAATTAACCTTAAAAATAAATTTAACAGGTTGTTGGGAATGTTTGAATGAAATTTCATTGAATTTTAAATGAAATTCAATCTCTAAAACAGGTATAAAAAATAGTTTTAAAACTGTTTTTTTTTTAATATTTATCTACTATTTTTTTTTAAAAAAATACCTTTTAAAAAATAAAATAAAGATGATAAAGATAACATAGTAAATAAAATGAATTAAATTCCAAGTATATAAATTTAATTTATTTATTAATTAAATTATTTAAAATTAAAAATTAATTTCAATGAAAACTGAGATTGAAAGGTCGAGATTTTAGCCTTAATTGATGCGATTAAAATGAATTACTTATTATATATTAAAAGATTGAGATTTTTAATTTTATAATCAAACTCTTTTTCTGCTCCTTTCGTTTGTTTTCTTTCTTACCATTTATTTTTTTAATTGACAAAAAAATATTACTTAACAAAAATAGAATATGGTCAAGTTGGGAGGAAAAAGATACCCTATATAGTAGTCACTACGCCAACTTAAGGTCTCGTAATTTTTATTTATTTTTTTTTAAAAAAAGTTGTGTGGGACCTTGATCTATATAATAGAGATAGACTTGCATAATAATCTGGAAAAAGTTACTTCGCACGCAATTGTTAGACTATCCATTTACACCTACTTATGTATATAAATGTAATTTTAATTAACTTGGCGTTCAAGATTTATGAAGAAAATATTCTAGCTTCGAATCTTAACTAATTTAACACGTGCGTATTTGAAAATATAGTTATAATTATTTTTTAAAATGTTTTTTACTCGGAAATATATTAAAATAATATTTTTTTATTTTTAAAAAATTATTTTTAACATTAATATATTAAGATGATTTAAAAATACTAAAAAATATTAATTTAAAAAAATATAAAAATTTCACTTTTTTAAAAACATTTTTAAAACATAAAAATAATCAAATTAAGAATAAATAAGTACCGTTTATATGTTCATCTATAAAGAATTACACGTCGTTTTTACAAATTTCACAATCTAATCATTGAATATCATTACGAATAATAATAATTGTTTACGATTGCATAGTAAAAGAATTATTTGAGAAATATTTAAAAAAGATATTTGGATGACCTCTTCAATTTGATTTAAGATTTTTCGCTCAAAAATCATAAATATGTTTGGTAAGCTTACTATAAAACTGAATTAAGATCTTCATCTAATCAAAATAATTTATTTTTTACTTCTAATGTTTTTAAGAAAATTGCTTTGAATCATTTTTGAAATACCAAGATTACTTTAATTTATTTTTGTCTTCAGTTATTTATAAAAAACTAATTAAAAATTAAAAATCATAATGAAAAAATCGTATGAAACGCACTCTTGCTATTATTTATTTATTTTTAATAAGAAAAAACTGCCTCGAGCCCAGGCAGCAAAGTCCCAACATCAAAGCCTCTTCACCGTTTCTCTTTACTAAAACCCAACACAACTCCAGCCTTTAAACCCCACTAACAAACAAACCAGGAAACCCCACCCTCCATGTCCCCTCTCACGCGCCTCTCCGGCCAAAAACACTTCTTCCTCACGCGCCACCTCTCATCCTCCACCGCATCCTCAAAACTGCACGATATTTATTGCTTCAAGCCGCCACCTTCCCTATCCCCTGAAAAACCCCAGACCTCCAACAACAACAACAACAAAAAGAAGCAAAAACCCGAATATCGCCCACCTTCTTCTCTTGAAACCAACAAGAAACCCTTGCGCTCCGACTTACCATTCGATTTCCGTTTTAGTTACACGGAGAGTTGCCCAGATGTGAGGCCCATTGGGCTTAGAGAGCCCAAGTATTCACCTTTTGGGCCGGGCCGGCTAGACCGGACTTGGACTGGAGTTTGTGCACCGGCTGTCGACGTGAAGGTGAAGTCGGTTGATGATGGGGTGGGTGAGGAGGGTCTTGATTTGGAAGAGAAACGAACGGTTATGAGAGAGAAGATTCAAGGGAAGCCATTAACTAAGGCGGAGGGGAAGATTTTGGTGGACAAGTGTCAGAGGAATAAAACTAAGAAGCAAATTAATTTGGGTATGTTTTTCTTTCTTTTTTTTTTGCTTTTTAGTTGTGTTTTTTTTCGTTTTAAAAAGTATTGATCTTTTTTGGACTTTTAGTGGCGATATTTGTGTTTCGGGTTTTGGGGGTTTGAGGGTTTCGACCTGTATGTGGCTGTTTTTGGTGGTTTTGATGAGCGGTGTTTAATTGATTAGTATATGATGGTGTTTTTGGATTGTTTAATTCCACTTGTTAATCTAGTATTTTGGTGGATTTGATATTTAATGCTAGAATGTATTTTTACAATGCTATTAAAATTGACAATACAGTTCCATTTTAGTAAGAAATGGAGTTGAATTCCTTTAAGGTTGTCTGAATGACTATTGCGGGAAAATGTATTCTTGTATACAGCCAAGGTAATGATAACTGACAAGTTCTAAGTAAAGGATATCTCGACCTTCTATTCAACATCTTTTTGTGCGGTTGTTGCTTTGTCGTTAGGGTCCCGTGGTAGAAGTTTGTTCTTTTCACTGTAAATTTAGTTTCTTTAGTCGCTTTGTGGGTTTAATGTGTGAAGTAGTTCATTGACTAGATGGGTAGCAACTCGGGGGCATTATGAGATGAGAGACTAGTAATTCAATGGCTTAAACTTTTGTGTCAAAAGCATCATCGACTTGATGTCCTCCTAAGACTATTATTCCTGACAAACATGGACTCAAGAACCACAAAGAGGTATTAGAGCTCATTGTTTTCCAATAGCAGCAGTAACTCAACTGTTCTTTTCCTGTTCTTCCATGGCAAATTGAGCATGTTGTGGTTTCCATGAATGGGCATGTTGGTGGTTTATCCTTTGGCTGAAAGTGGTTCGTGTGCTTGTGAGCATTGGAATCTTGATGCTTCGCACAGCACTCAAACTACTATAAAGGTTTCTGTTCTAGGAGAAGTGGGGCTCGCTATGAATTACATTCTCACCTAAAGGGAAGGACGTTGTTGTAGTGCATTTGAACTAATATCTTATTGACAAGAAAGAGATTGACGGTCATGCATATGCAATAAACATAATTAGGTTTGGACTTTTGGATGAAAGGTGGTGTGAGATTTCTTCATTAACCTCACTTGGAATGTAGAACAGGGACAACCAAATTTGCTACTGGACCACAACAAGATGGTTCTGACATTTTTATTTAAAAAGATGCATTTGACCATTGTCACATCAGCAATATAATTATGAGGAAAAAAAGAACATGGGTTATGAGTGTAAAATAATCCAAATCATCTCTTAGCCTTTCAATCACTCCACCAGGGAAAAAAAATTAGAGTAGTATCTTTCATGGAAATTTCCTTCTTTTTTACTAATTCAGGCCTGTTGTGTGGCTTTCTTGCTTGTTCTTTTGTAGGAAGAGATGGTTTAACTCACAACATGCTGAATGATATTCATAATCACTGGAAACATGATGAAGCGGTCAGAGTTAAGTGTATGGGTGTTCCAACTGTTGACATGAAAAACGTCTGCACCCAGCTTGAGGTATCTTTTTTGCTCTAATTTGGTGACATTGCCCCTCTATATCTCTAGACAATTTCCCTAGCAATTGTTTTCTTTTTTTCCTTTTTTGTTGATTTCTTAAAATTGCTTCTTGTTCTTTTGCTTTTCATAGCTTTATGCAACATGGTTTCTATACCCATTATGTGAATTGAAAGTATTATATGCATGAGTATCTACAGTACAATGTTCCTTGCAAGAAAAGTTTCACATCACTTTATGTGTCTGTCGCAGGATAAAACCTTTGGGAAGATCATTCATAGACATTGTGGTCTACTTGTGTTGTATAGAGGCAGGAACTATCATCCCAGGAACAGGCCCGTGATTCCATTGATGCTGTGGAAACCTCATGAGCCTGTATATCCCAGGCTGATCAAAACCACTATCGATGGCCTAAGCATCGAGGAGACAAAGGAAATGAGAAAGAGAGGACTTGCAGTTCCAGCTTTAACAAAACTTTGTAATTGCTCTGCCCTTTTCTGATTTATAATACTTGTACAGCATCTGTGTAGTAACTAACTTGGAAGTTGCAACTGCAGCCAGAAATGGCTATTTTGGTAGCCTGGTACCCATGGTCAGAGATGCTTTTCTCGTCAGTGAGCTTGTTCGAATAGACTGCCAGGGCCTTGACAGGAGTGATTCCAAGAAAATAGGCTGCAAACTTAGGGTAAAGAATTTCATTTAGTTATTTGTTTGGGGTTGGCATCTAAAGCTAAGTTTTATCTTTAGATTCTTATATTGATGATTTCTTGTATGTTTGCTTCTTTAACTACACAAAAAGGGTTAGGAATTTCATCTAGGTATTTGTTAGATGGATTTCTTTACTTTCTTTTTTCTGGAAGGACTTTCTTGCTGAGCATTTCTTTCTATTCTCTGATGTTTCACCCCATTTTATATGGGAGATTGAACTGGCATTTTGAGAGGGAGCACACAATATTGATGTTATAGAGTCCATAAACCTGTAAACAACTGATGGCAATGATTATATGAGAGAAAATGTTTAGTGCCATGTTCAATTATATGAGAGTAAAAATGTTTAGTGCTGTGTTAAATTATGCTGAAATACTCTCTTTCAGTAGTGCTATTCATTGAGTTGATTTATTCGAAACCAACTCGCAGACCACCATGTAGAGGGTATCACAACTCCTCTACACAATTTCTTAATGGAATGATATTGGGAGATAGTTAAATCAAAACTATTATCTCATCCATTGAATTATCCATATTTTTTTCTCTGTTCATTCAGCTATTAATTTTCTGCTGTAATTCTATTAACAGAAAGCAGAATGATGGGTCACACAGTTGTCAAACCACAATGACTTTACATTGTCAATACATGGCTAATATCATTGTCAATACCGTGACTGTAAATCCTATTACATCTTGAAGGATCAAGCAATGCATAAAATTATTTCCATTACTAAAGTTTCCAGGCCTTCAAGCTTGCACTTTCATAGAACATGTGAACTTGGCTTTGGTAGTTTTTACTTCATTTCTTGTTATCTTGCTGTTATGATGTATGTTCTGATGGTAAACTAGCCTGAAAATTTCACTTTCAATAGTTTTCTCCTTCGTATTTTTAATTGTTTTTGTTGTCACAGGACCTGGTTCCTTGTATCCTTGTAACATTTGACAAGGAGCAGATTGTGGTATGGAGGGGGAAGGACTATAAGCCTCCAGAAGATGAGGATGAACTGTTCTTTGCTGATCGACAACCTTTTGATGATCCACAGAGCGATATGGATTGTATCAAAGAGAAACTTAGCTCAGATGAAACCAGATTTCAGCAAGAGTAACCACTCTGCCAGTTCTGAGTAGTTCCTTGCTGCATAATTATATCTCCAACTTGCATTTCTTCTTGGACTTGTGCCTGTGCCTGTGCTCTCCGATCTGTAATATTAAGAATTTGAGCACGGGAAAGAGACCTTAACAATGATATTATCATTTGACAGCAATGAGTAGCGGCAATGGTGCACTGTGTACATTGTACGGGTTGACAATTAAATTACTGCGACCACTCTCTTCCCCCGATGTCCAAACCTCCACAGGAAGTGGGAGTAGTTTAAGATTAAGGTTAGGTTGTGTGCGCATCAGATGGATTTGGCAGGCCGATTATCGTACAGATATCACTGTCATGTGAGTATCTCAGGCTATTTTTCTAACAGTTGATATTTCAGAGTTTTGGAGCAGAAGATGCTAGTGGTGTGCGCAGGACCATTACCGAGGACTGAAAAGGAGTCTTGTAAATCTAGATCCGAAAAAGAATGTTTACTTTTTATTTGATTTTTTTTTTCTATTTCATATTGTTGAACTTTTATCGGGGAAATCGTCGGTGGATGCGCCTTTTCCGCTTGATGGGCTGCAGACTTTTCATGTGCAGAATACTATCTTCATCTTTGAAGCTATAAAAAGTTTGCTGAGCTGTAAGGAGTCGTGCTGATGCTCAGTGGAACCTCAGATTTGGAAATTGGAATCCTCAAATTCTCAAGTGAAGCTACTCGCGATGTTCCTCAACTAGACCAACATATGCTCATGGCACTTGGCAGTGTCAGCACCCAGCAAGTTTGTCTCTAAATTATTACTCTTATTTTTGTTTTTGTTTTTTTATCAAATATTCATTAATATTGTACATGCCTTCGTTGCATGTCAAGCAATGAACATTATATACTCTACAAATAAATTTTACCCTTTTAAATTCGTATGGTGAAAACATAAATTATGGTATTAAACTTGAAATGGGGTGGATTAGGATGAAACCGGATCGTGACCATCCAGTTGACGAAGGATAAACAAACAAACTGATTGCTTGCAGCCAAGAACATTCACCTCTGTGATGTCCATTAGACTTGCTCTTTGGGTCTCCTTTTGTTGGCTAGCTATTCAATATTTTATGATCGTCTCTCATGATCTCTTCAATATTGCCACCTGTGGGCCGTGACTTTCCTGCAGAAGCCAAGCTTTTGGCACTTCCGTTCCTGATGCCTTCTAGCGCTGTGAGTTGTGATTCAGAAAGTTAGATTGGACGTGGCTTTTCTTGCCGACTTTCCTTTGAAAATTAAGACATTTTTTATATATAAAAAAAAATTGGAAACCAGCACAGGTATAAAAAGAAATAGCACGGGTGGCTAAAAATCTTAGTTTTCAAGTGCCGTACTTTAAAATTAGGAGATAAAAAAAAAATTCTGAATTTCATCAAAACTATATGATAATGACAATTTTAATATAACTAGAAAAATAAATTCATAATCATCAAGACAGTTTATTAATGGTGGTTGATGTAAACCACATAGGTTGTTCAAAAATGACAGGTGAATGTGATGACATGTGGATTTGTTTTATGGTAGTGGTTTTTTTTATTATTTTTTATTTTTAAAAAAATTATTTTTAATATTAACATATAAAAACGACCTAAAAATATATAAAAAATTAATTTTAAATAAAAAATTAATTTTTTAAAAAATATTATTTGTAACGTATTCTCAAAGCTTTTTAATATACTATTTAATTGACAAAGTAAAACTGGTGTGATTTTTTAGTCTCAATGCAGATATTTTATTTTTTATCAAATAGAAAAAATATCTTAGCAGGTAAAAGCTGTTATAATAAAATAAAATAAAATAATTACATATGAGATAGGTAATATACTAATCCAGTTTATTTTATTAAGAAATAAAATTTTACTTGCGAAGAAATGGATTGAAGGTTCACACGATAATATCTGATAATTCTATTTTAAAAACAATTTATATTCCGACAAGTATTTCCAGACAATAACTTATTTATCCTATAAAAGCCCAGAAAACTTGGTAAATAGAATTTGGTCTTGTAAGAACAAAATAATAATAATGAAGTCCCCACATGAGAAGAACGTGATAGATAACATCGAAAACACTCAATTCATCTAGTTTCCTCTCTGTCTCCTCACTTTCTTGGGAACCAAACAAATAAAGTAACAATCCACCTGTGTGTCCTTCCTTTCTCCTCCGATTAGCAAATAAAAATTAAAAAAATCCTTCCCTCCAAACCCCGCACCAGCCATCAACAATGGCAAACCATGATCTCGAATCCCCTCTCCTCTCCTCCCAGCCGTCAGATCCTCCACATATAATCCTTAACGTTCATGACTCTGACTCCTCCATCCAACAATCCAACAACCACAAACCGAATCCTAATACTTCTTCTCGCAACCCATTTGAATTTATCGGGTCAGATGGGTTGTCCGTACCCGCACCATCAACATTGGATCCGTTTAGAAACGATACGCCTGATATTGAGGGATTATATGAACTGATCAAGATTGTGATTTGCTTGCCAATTGCAATAGTAAGATTGGTGCTTTTTGGGGTTTGTTTGGCTACAGGGTATGTTGCAACGAAGATCGCATTACTAGGATGGAGGGATAAGCATAATCCTATGCCCAAGTGGAGGTCTAGGTTAATGTGGCTCACTAGGGGGTGTACTCGCTGTATTTTATTCTCCTTTGGGTATGCTAAATTTCTCTTTTTTTATCTGTAAAGTTTGAAACTGTATGGTCTATTTGATTGTTTAAAGAATTGGTTTTGTGTGTTTGATTAGGATATGCTGTTTTGCGGTTTTTTTGGTTGGGGGGCGGGGGGCGGGGGAGGTTTGTTGAATTAATTTTTATCATGTTTTTAATATTTATATGTTTCTTGTTGAAGCTCAAAACTTTATGGTCTGTTTGGTTGTTGGATATAAAGAATTTATTTTTTATTTGCTTAACGGGGTTTTGATTTTGTGGTTTTTACTTGAAGGAAATAAAAATGACTTTATATTTTAAAGAATTGATTTGTATATACTTATTTGAAGGTAATCGATGTGATTGTTTTTTTGGGTGGTTGGTGTTGCAGTTATCATTGGATCAAAAGAAAAGGAAAGCTTGCTCCGAGAGAAATTGCACCGATTGTTGTGTCTAATCATGTATCATATATCGATCCAATTTTTTATTTTTTTGAATTCTTCCCAACAATTGTTGCGGCAGAGTCACACGATTCTATGCCCTTTGTTGGAACTATTATTAGAGCAATGCAGGTAATCTGATTATATACCATCACATTAGGTGCAGTTGACAGTTTTTCATCTTCTTGTTTTTTCCCTCTAAATTTGGTTTTAATTATCACTTTCCTCATTGTGCTATGTTTGCAGGTGATCTATGTCAATAGATTTTCACCATCATCAAGGAAGCTTGCTGTTAATGAAATAAAGGTATAAAGTTCCTGTAATGTTTACTAATTTTATGCTTCTTTGAATTGCATTAATAAAATCCCTGCAGTATAGCGTTCAGTGACTTGCACAAATTGTGTAATGCTCAGATTCATTAAACTGTACCTAATTTGTGAATGCCCTCTTCTGTTTTGGATGTCTTACATGTATCTTCACTAGTCTCAATAGAGCTTAAAAATACCCTTCAACAGTTCCATAAATTGGGAAATCCAGTAGTGATATTATGTTTAGTTTGCAAAATACATCTAAATAATTTATATCAAGTTATAAGCTATTTGATACAGAAATGTGCTTTCAAGGATCTGAATGCAGAGAAAGGCTTCGTGTGGTAGATTTCCTCGAGTTCTTTTGTTTCCCGAGGGAACAACAACTAATGGAAAGGTTCTCATTTCATTCCAACTTGGAGCGTTCATCCCTGGTTATGCAGTTCAACCAGTAATTGTTCGCTATCCCCATGTTCACTTTGATCAATCTTGGTAGGGTTTTGTTCATACATTGAATTCCTTATTGTCTGTAATGGTGTTTAATCTACCTTACTTATCATGGTTGCTGTGTTTGCTAGGGGGAATGTTTCTCTGGGAATGCTCATGTTTAGAATGTTCACACAGTTTCACAATTTTATGGAGGTGTGCTTTCTTGTTGCCTGTTAAATATGATCCTGGGTTACCATGTAATATGGTGATTTAAAATAACTTGTAATAATTTATTCTTAATTGAACAGGTAGAATATCTACCGATTGTTTCCCCCCTTGATAACTGCAAAGAAAATCCTTCCCATTTTGCCAAGAGGGTAAGTGATTGATTTTAATTCGTTTACTTTCAGTTCTTTGATCTATTAGCCTTTTTTTTCTCTTTACATGCACATGCAAATGCTCAATATACTGCTGCCCATTATGGATCTTTGTTGATATAGTCCTCTTATATGCTTCTCCATTCCTCTGATGGTTGTTAGTACTGATACATTGATGAATATGAATCTATGCAGACTAGCCATGCCATTGCATCTGCTCTCAATGTTGTTCAAACTAATCACTCGTATGGCGACTTGATGCTTCTCATGAAAGCATCTGAGTTGAAGCAGGTATAACATTTCTTTGCCAGAATCTGCCTTTCAAATTTATCTTGCTCCTATGTTTGCGCCACATTGTGAAGTAGTTGATTGGTGTGTTTAGAGAATGAACATGAGAGTAATGATACAAGGTTGACTTCAGAATATCTGATTTTGCCTTGTTGTTTCCAAACTTAACATGCGCAGTGGTTTTAAGCATGAAGTTCTAAGCTTACACCTCATAAGTCATAACTTCCTTATGTGGTGATTAGAAATGAAACAAATTAGAAAGAAATATGGGTGTTGATCCTATAGCCTTACCTTGAGTTCCTGACACTGAGAGACTGGACGTCTTAAATCCTTTGCTACAGTTGAGCTCAACTGGATATTTTTTTCCTATCATTTATTGGCAACCATGGCTGTGCTGCTGGGTGTCCAAACAAGCATTACATCATACCAGATCTATGTTTCTCTTGTGTCTATAATGTGTATTCTGATTAATTTGTTTGCTACAATCAGAAGTTGACATTGCTGTCAGAGGAAG
>Ga0307509_10005859_pt1 | contig 16860 bp, 12 predicted proteins | sample 10_EM_MG_FD_202245 | JGI IMG/M metagenome (GOLD analysis project Ga0307509, IMG submission 202245) | Populus trichocarpa ectomycorrhiza microbial communities from riparian zone in the Pacific Northwest, United States - 10_EM | ecosystem: Host-associated > Plants > Roots > Unclassified | place... | reverse complement strand
ATAACTGCTTTTACTCTGGTAGCTGGAGCAATTTTTTCTTAATAAATGTCGGCCAGTCATCCTCGTATTTCCATTTTTGGAAGAGCAAAACCACCAGCTGCTGTCTGCAATGTCTTTCACATAATTGTTTCTCCTCTCAGTTTTGCCATCTTAGCCTTAGCATGTCAAAATGAAATCCAACTCCCACAGACAGAATCATTTTTGAGCTAGAGTCCGCTAGAGGTCATGCCACAGATCTATATTTGGGTGTCCACATGAGCAGGAACCTTGCCTCCATGTTGCAGCAATACTTAACAGAGTTCACAACTGAAAAGGCCAAGGAAAAAAGATAAAATTTATTAAATAAATAAACTTGAAAGAGAATGCAACTTTCTATTTGACTGGTTTAAGCATCCTAAATATTTTCCAAGGACAGCTGAGAACCCAATTCGGCCCATGGGGGATCGAGGCTTTTATGAGACACATACAGAAAATTATTGATTGCACTGACAATAACTTGAATTATCAGGATTTGTTAATTTCTCAAGTGCTTATCAATAGAGAGTAACGAGGGTCATGAAACAAGGAAGAAAATGCAGAAAAATTAAACCAACCAGTCTAAGTCTCACTAAAGAACATCATTCTAAGCTGTTTATCTAGTTGCGTTTGAAAATTTGGTATAAGAAACACTGGCATGCGCCCGTGCGCAAAGAGGCATACCATAGCTACAAGAATGACTTCTTGGCAGCACCAGCCAGCTTCAGTTCTAAATTCTGCATAAATAAAAAGTACCCCGGTGAATAACAAAAATAAAATAAAAAATGAGAGAATGTTTTAGAGCGAGGCTAAAGCAAAATACATTGCAATGATTAAATGCTGTCAACTCATCGGTTTTCAGGTTGGAGCTCACCAATCACCCCATACAGCTTCAAAAGTTATTCAAATCCTTGCACTGCAAATGCATCTCCAAGTCAAGTTTCTAGTTTAACTTGGCATAGAGCTTCAACTTCATTGAGGAAAGTCATAATCCTAGCCATACGGGTGCAGCTACAAAAACTTCTTGTGTCTCTCAGTTCCAATAATGGTCATATCAGCTGTAACTCCAAACTCTTCTGTCTCTCAGCTCCAATAATGGTCATATCCCTAGGGGCATTTTTCCCTGTTAACTAGGGGCTAAGACCACATTGGTATAGGTAAGAAATTTAATATAAGAAGTTTCAGAAAAGAAAAGAAAAAAAATTCCAAATAAATAAACAAAAGATAACAACCAACTCCTGAATGTATTTAGCAAAAATTAAAACATAAACACAAAAATTCAGAGAATTATATAAATTGCTAAAAGCGCACCTTGGTATAGGTAAAGCAGATCGATCAATCTGCTTCCATTAACTCACTAAAGCCATAGGTCAATGTGCTGTCCAAATTACAAGGTTCAGAAATTCTGACTATGTTGGTGTTCCTCACCGAGTTTACTTGCCTTGGTAACAACTTGCAGAGTTGTGCCCTTCATGATCCAGGCTGTCATTTCTGGTTGACTTTCAAAAGCATTAAGAGGAACTGGATTTCCATCCTCTAGTTGCACACCACACACAAAATGGAAGTCAAGAGTAAGGAAACTCTGGTGGTAGAACCACTTGACATCCAAGGCTGAATTGCAACTTTTGCTCACGGTCTGCAACTAATGGTGGGAGGCACGATGCCTGAAACAACACATTGCTAAAACATGAATAATACTAAACTAATATATATATACATATATAGACACACAGACACACAGACACAAGCTCACCAACATCATCCCATGACAAAATGAACAGTACTAACAATAAATACTTAATATTTGCAATAAAAGAAAAGGAGTTGTCAAGCAAATAAACAATGAAAACCACGATAGTATTCCAAGACCACACTGGTGAAGTCCAGTTGATGAAGGTAAAGAACTCCCAGCGCATGCTGAATGCACTTCTATAGATGTATAAATACCATGTTGATGTATATACTCTAAAGAGAAAGGCTGGTATACCGCAAATTGTATAACTGGGCATGTGGCCAACACAACTGGAGATGGAGGTGTTACCTGCAAGCAGATTCTAAACATTAGGTTTTTTACAAGTGAAGACAATATTATATCTTTCACTGTTGCAAAAAAAAAATAAAAAAATTGTTGGTGGATATGATATATTTCTGTCCTTCAACATTTAAAACACCAAAGCAGTCCTCTGAAAACAGGAAGCATCCAAATCATGTTCTCAATCACACGGCAGTAAATTTTTCCTTTTACTGCAACAGAATGAGACGAAAATGCTATAGAAAATCAAAACATTTTTCGTAACAAAAAACCTTTTTCTGACTATGTATTGGTTATCTGAGAACAAAAGTCCCACTGGTGTAGCTGAAGGATAACAATTTAATAATCTCAGAAAACATTAAGATCACTGATGGTTTTAATTTTTCCATTACTAAAAATTGTGATATTATTTGAATCAATACAGTAGGTTCTTAATGCAGGAAAATAAGTTAATTGCCAACCATATTTTCTTGCATAACAGTGGACTTCTTTAAACTCAAGTAACCAAAGACATAAACCTTTAGAACCACACCACATGATAAATATGTCATAGTCTCATATTCTAAAAAACTAGCACTGATAATTTGATGAAATATGAATCAAATTTGTTAAGGTACATATAAGCAACTGTATTATATTCTCAACTCCCACTGTCTTTTTGTCAGCAATGATCCCACAGAGCTTGCTTTCCAAATTATCATGGGCCTCAACAGGTATCAAAACATACCACCAGTACTATTTATGATATAGGGGCAAGCTGTCGTTAGCAATATCAATGAACATACGGATCACAACAAATTTCAGCATGAAGATGCCATAGAATTAGTAAACTAACAACATAGAAATCAGGAAAATGTATGAAAAGACTAGCAAAATTATGTACCAGAAAAATTCTCTGCAACTGTGATACTGTGCCAGCAAACTTGACTTCTGGTGGATCCTTCTTGTTCTTGGATAGCTGGCAGTATGGGCAATTCATATACTTGGTAAATTTCTATTCAACATGGAGAAAACACTTCCACCGTCATCAAGGCTTATAAAAACTAAGCCCGCATCAAGACATTTCATAAAATTGGTGTGTTGAAACATTGAGAGATGTAAGTTTCTGTTCCTTCCCTGACCCAGAGAACTTTATCCGCCCATTAACAGATAGATTACCATTTACCCCCATCTCCTTTGACTTGTCTGTATTTCTCAGTTCATTTGCAGTAGCAACAGCCTTGTCCTTTGAACTTCGATGACCTTTACCAGTGCTACTGTTTCTACCCAAGTTTGAAGGATCAGCTAGACTATTGTCAGAAGTTTCCATAGAAGGTACATGAGACTCTTCAGGCAAAGGATACAAAGATCCTAGTTCATTGAGATGATCTAGACTTAATAAGAAACGGTGGCCATGGGGGCACTCGTGCTCAAAACCAACATAAACTATTGCATGCTTAGAAGATTTCACCACTTCACCGCCAATAGTATTCATTGGGACTTCATTACTTCCTATTTGTAGGGAAGAATCACCATCTAGGCCACCATTAGAAGCCTTTCCATGTAAAATTTCTTGGACAGATGAAATTTCTTCAGATTTGTGAGATGCTTGACCAACATTAGGACAGCCCCGATCACTAATATATATCTCTCTCCCAGTTTTTCTTGGAACCTTTCTCAGAAATTGACGGGTGCTGTTTCCTGTGCTGTAGGGGAGGGAATCCTGAATCTGCAGCTGACAATCCAGCTACAACCTCAGAAAAAGGCTTTCTCATTGTAAAATTTGGAATAATTCTACCAAAACTGATTTCTTTTTCATATAATTTGCTATTTACTGACAATTTTCTTTGATTTTCCACCCCTGTATCCATATCTCCTGAGAAAAATACAGTTTTCTTTCTATCTACGTCACCATTAAAGTCAACCTGGGGATCTGTACTTGACCTAATTGCAGAACCTTGCTGCACATTTGTAGCTGGTAGACCATTTAGGTTTGTTGGTTTCTCGAGAAATAATGTGCATTTTGAAAGAAATTTGTGTAGAAGAGAACCCACTTTGCAACAGGCCCTTGGAAGATTCATAGTACCTTGCACCCGCGACACGAATCAAACTCCATGAAGATGACTGAATCGGTCCTATATTGCTTCCCTCTGGTAATTGGATAGCAGGAAGGAGTTTGTCACAATCTGTGAAGCAATTGGAAGATATATTTGCTTATTCAAAATCAAAAGGGTCAGATAGTAGTTGACGTGAACGACCACAGGCACAGGCATGAAGGAAAAAATATCCACTTGAATGAGGCTTGACTGGAGCTCCTGTAAGCGCCACACCATTATCAACACTGTGTCGCTGGTGCATGCATTGTTTCCCTGTCAAACTAACAGCATCACATAGTTGCCTCCCGGATTTCCAGATGGATTAGCATTCATCCTCCAACTTTTTAGCAAACCGCAGAACTGCAGGTCCCCTGACCATTGACAGGAAAACACGCATTGCTTTTTCTAAATTGGCCTCGTGCTGTGCAGTGGGATAACAAACAGGCAAACCCTTCAAATACTCATCCTTGGCAGTTGGAAGTGCTTTCTCGCACCACATAGTCGAAACTTTTCTGTTAAGTCCTCTGCTATTTTCCATCAAAGATACTGCAATGTCTAGAGGATCCATAACTCTTGAAGCTCGTTCAACTTGAGTTGAACCAGTGTTTCGTTGACGAGGTTTCCTTTTACCAACTTTTGTTTCATCAATACTAACACGTTTTGCAGAAAGAACTCCTTTGCTTTTTTTATAAAAGTTTTTATTTAAGGATATTTGTAATAAAAATAAAATACCTTACACCATGTAATTGTTTTAATAACTTAATTAGTTCAAAATCGATCCTGAATGTTAAATAAAATGCAGTTGAATCCTTGAATGTAAGGAATTTAATTACGTACCTTACCCCATGTTATTTTTTTAAGCTTTCAAACTTAATAAAACCCCAATTGAAAATGTGTTTGATCAAACCTTCGTGCATTTAGTTCATATACGTTTTGTTTTCATGAAAAATATGGAATTGAGTGAAAGGAACGATGTCTACTATGTGTTTTTGAAACATAAAGATATGTTATTTTTAAAATGTTAGAAAATTAAATCCTATTTAATATAAAATAAATAAATACATTTTTAGGACTAATACAAAGGCATTAAAAGTCAATTTGCTAGCAATGCAAGAGAATATTATTAGAAAAAATTAAGAAGAAGAAAAAAGAGGCAAGTATCTCTAATACTAGACCAACTTAATTACATCAGGTCTTTTAAATTGTTTTAAAATTTATGATGATATAAAGATTGAATTAGGTATTATCAACACCCTTATTAATTAGTTTTTAATCAAGGCATTCTATAATTAAATTATGATATCAAGTAATACAATCTATATTATTACTTAAAAAAATAAGAATATTTATGATTTTAAATTTAATATACATATAGAATGTAGATATGAATTTTAAAATCTGATAAATACTTCTATAACAATTATGCCAATACATTAAATGTATTCTATGTCGAATAAACAATGATGGTTAATATCATCTTTTGCTTAACATTAAGGTGTTAAAGATCTTGATATTAGAATAACTTGATAAAAAAAAATTAAAACAAATTATGAAAATCAATATCTAATAAACTAGATATTAATTAAAAATTAAAAAATATTATTATTTCAGTAAATAGTGATATGTAAGAAGGAAATCTCATCCTCAGTTAGTTGTTGTTAACAAGTGTTTAAAAATAAAATTAAAAATTAAAAAAAAAAACAAATCACTGTTTCAGTTTAAGTGAACATTGATACATGAGGAAATGAAGAATGATTTCTCATTTTATATTAACTCTTATTAATTTCAATAATACATTACAAATTATAATTATAATAAAAAACTAAATAAATGATCTCCTATGATTAGGCATAAATCTTTAATTTTCAAACCTAAAAAGAAGAAGAAAGAATTCGAATAAACTCAACCATCTTCACAACTATGTCAACGTAACATCAGAATTCTTAATCTAGTTGTCAAGTGATTTTGTTTCTCATGTTATCATTAAGTTTTAATTACTAGGGAAGGCTGAAAAATATAATTTTATGTGAATGCATCAATTTGGATGTAAGCAGCAAAGTTTAAAAACTCGGATTGTTTTAGCGGATTAACTTGGAATTCGATCGATTTAGAATATAGACTAATTTGGTTAAATATTTTTTATTTTATTTGATTCAATAAAAAACCTAAATTAATTTGATAATTCAACCAAAACCAAGCCATTAACCTATTATTATTTTAAATTGTTTTAGTTTAAATAAAATTATTATTATTATTTTTTCTTGAGATCAATTAGAATGAACTCAAATTAACTTTTTGATTCATAATTTAGATTAACTTTTTGATCCATAATTTACATCTTGTCCTGGTTGATCAAGAGTTGAGTTTTAAAATTATAGGAGGCAGTCTGCTCAAGGAAAAAAAAATTGAAAAGCCGAAAGCCCATCTCCATATAGCAACAAAAGACCGACACTGGCCTTATATGGTTCTACAGTGTACAGACTCCACCCACCAGAAGTAGCTCGTCGCACATTATCATTTTATCTAAAAAGAAGAGAAATGCAAGCAGCTGCAATGGCAGCCCACGCAATCCTCACAGCCACTCCACCAACTCGTCACCCTCTTCTCTCCCCACCTCCCCCAAATCATTCCTCATTCCATGGCGTCTCCCTTAAGCTCCCGCGTCAATCTTTTTCCTTCTCTCTGGCTGCCAAGAAGCAGCAACCTCCTTTTGTTGTTGCTGCTACCAAGAAAGCTGTTGCTGTCCTTAAAGGCACTTCCAGTGTTGAAGGCGTCGTCACTTTGTCCCAGGAAGACGATGGTTTGTCACTCTTCTCTCTCTTTAAGGTTTTGTTGTGAATGTCTTTGTTGGTTGAGGTTGACCTTTTCATTCTTTGTTGGATGATGAAGAATTAGAGAAAAGAGTATTTTTGTTTTTTTTTGGGAGATGGGTTTTCTTTTTTGACCGAGAAAGAATCTTTTTTGGATCAATTGAATTTGTTTCTTGATGGGTGTGCTAACCGCATGGTGATTTTATCCTTGTTGAGTTTATATTTATTTTGCCTGTCTTTTGGAAAATTCAGATTGTAACTGAAGTTGTTGACTTTGAAATTAGTTAGCAAGTAGAGAAAATGAGGTTGGAACTAGATAATCAGTGTTCTTGTACTTGTTTCAGACTGGTTGATATTTGATTTCTCATGTTTAAAATATAAAATTTGAAAAAAAAAAATTCAGGATATTTGTATGGGAATGATTTCAAGTACTTTTCTTTTTGTTTTTCACAAACTTTCTGATTGATGGTTTGATTTTGTTTACCTGTCTTGAGGTTTAGTTTTTGATTCTTTGGTTTTTTCGAAAGGTAGTTTCCAAAAGGAATACTGTCTTGTGGAAATTTTTGAATTTCAAATCTAGAATTAGGAGATGGAAGCATTCCTGAGACTTGAATTAGCTGATATGGTTTTTGTTCTTTCCATCACTGAGAAGCTTGAATAGTCAACCATCCCAAGTCATATGACCATAATGGTTTCAGTTCAGTGGAGGTTAATGTCAAGAGTCTTAAACATTGGAGTTTTGATGGTCATATACATATTATTTGCATTTTGCTTTCGATAGGTCCTACAACAGTGAGTGTTCGTATTACTGGGCTTACCCCAGGGCCTCATGGGTTCCACCTGGTTAGTATTCTTGGCTTTAGTTTTTATCATCTTTGGACTTAATATAGTTTACTTTCGAAATAGTAATTCTTTTCCTTTTCAAATCATGGCTTTTTGTAGCATGAATTTGGTGACACAACAAATGGATGCATGTCAACAGGTAGGGCATGAAAGCTTGTCAACAAACTGTTTTAGCTTTGGTTCTAATATTTTTTTCAATTAATGCAGAGATGATTTTGATGCTTGACTGGTGTATTTATAATTTCTTTTTTCAAATTCAAATAACAGGACCGCATTTTAATCCTAAAAAATTGACACATGGTGCTCCTGAGGATGAAATCCGTCATGCGGGTGACCTGGGAAACATAGTTGCTAATGCCGATGGTAATGTCTTTCTGGATTTTCATTTAGTTTTTATGGGCTTCTCTGTACCAATGAACTTATTCCTGTAATTTTGATAGTACAGGAGTGGCAGAGGCAACAATAGTGGATAGCCAGGTAATGTTTCTAACTGAAACGTAATGTTTTATTTTTTATTTTTCACAGCCATGAAGTGTAATTTGTTTCTTTGCTTGGCTGGAATTGTGGGTTGATACGTGGTTTATGTTCTTATCTCAGACTTTTCTCCTTTATTTATATGCATTTACTCAGTTTTGGAGTTTTGATCAAAATAATAATAGTAATAATTATAATAATAATATAAATAAATTGTGCAGATACCACTGAGTGGTCCAAATGCAGTGATTGGAAGAGCACTTGTGGTCCATGAGCTAGAAGATGACCTTGGAAAGGGTAGGTTCTTATTCAGATTATTTTACTATCCATTGTGGTACACCTGTGGTTGATACTCATTGTACTGTGGAGGCATCCTGGTCACAAACCTTTGCAACATCAACTTTGTTACCTGTCAAACTTAGCTTCCAATTATAAATTATTACTCGTGCTTGTTTAAAAACTTTTTTTAATACCTTTATGTTCACTGCAACCATGAGAAACAATCTGTCTCTTGTGTGAGGAGGGAGGGATACAGGAGACAGGGGATGAAACTTAACTTTATAATGCTTGAAACTTGTGTTTTGCTGTTTTGTGTTTTATAATCTTTCTCTTGTGTTTTAATACCTTTATGTTCACTGCAACCATGAGAAACAATCTGTCTCTTGTGTGAGGAGGGAGGGACACAGGAAACAGGGGATGAAACTAACTTTATAATGCTTGAAACTTGTGCTTTTCTATTTTGTTAGTGTTACGAGGCTATGAATATAAAGTAGGAACTGCTTTAGGAATGAAGGCACAAAATGGTGTTCCAGTCTCATTTAGTAGGAAATTATGGTTGCAACTTAGTGTGAACCACTTGCTTTGATGAACTTTGCTTTTTTGATGTTCTTTACATTTTTGCAACTTAGTGTGAATCACTTACTTTGATGAACTTTGTGTTTTTGATGTTCTTAACATTTCTTCTCCATCCCGGTTGTTTTTTGCGTCTATAGGTGGGCATGAACTAAGCTCAACCACTGGGAATGCAGGCGGTAGATTGGCATGTGGTATGTATGAATATTTTTTTTCTCTCCAGCTGTTGCATTTATCTAGTAGCTAGATGGTCATGACTTGGCTGATCCATTCCTTGATCAAATTTGGAAAGCAACAAGCATTTGATAAATTGCTAGTTAAAATTTTGAAAATTATGGCTATTGATTTCTATTGAAGAAGACCTAAAAACTTCCAATGAATTCTTAACTCTATGGATGTGCATATCTTCACAGCCGTGTATATGCTTGCGCACACATGTGTAATGTGTAACCTCCTTATTGTTTGCTTGTGTTGTATATGATTGTGTGATAAGGTTTGCCCGTGCTGTATATGATTGTGTGATAAGGTTATTATTGATAATGTGCATTTGATACCTCGGTACTTCTGGCAATGATTTGACTGTAGAAATCACATGGTACAGTAGTAGTTTGTACAGTAGTAGTAAAGCATTATGTGTTTGTGATCATGTTGGAGTGCCAGATGTAAAAACAACTAGCTTGAAAGCATAAAGCAAGGCATCTATCCCACCATCCAACAACTTCTAAGTTTTGCAGTCTTTGTGAGGGTTCAATTTAATATTAATTTTGGTACTAGGATTTTACTGCATGCAGGAGCTAGATTCCTTTTGACCGACTCTATAGAAGAAAATTCATTTTTGACTAAATTTCTTGATGGAATTCCTGTATTGAGGGAATATTCATGTCACCAACATGATTACTTGCAAGCTCACAATTACTATGCCGTGCATATTCATGTCACCAACTAGGGAAGGCATATCACCTAAGACACAGGGAGGAATACGTTCCTGATTTCTTGCATTTTCCTTTCATGGTTGCATGAGTGGCAAATTTTTTTAACATCAGCTTTATGATACATTTTCATGGAGTCTTGTTAGGATGAGTGTTTTTGATGCGTACACCTCCCAAAATACACTAAAATTAGATTTCAATGGTTTGCAACTTGACCCAACAAGAACCTGTCTTTAAGAACCAAAGTTATTCGCAATAATCACCCTCACCTTATGCCTATAAGAGACGCGAACGAGTAGTATAAAAACACAACAAAGTTAATCAATCCTTTAAAAAGTTTGCAAGTTCAATCAAGAACCTGATACGAGAATCACTTAACTACACAAAAGGTAACAAAAATGCTGTTTTTTTTTTTATTATTAAATATAGTCTTCCCTCAAAAAGTCTCTATAAAAGAATATTTACACCAGAAATAATCCCAAGTCTAATAGAATATCCCTAATGAATATGAATAAATCTAAAAAAATAATAATCCAATGAGCCCATGTTTAAATAAATACCCTAATATCTTTAAAATACCTAATAACAACTAAAAGATAAATAAAACAATAGCCCAACTAATTTAAATAAGACTAAAGTTGTTTTCATAATTTGCTGACATAATTGAAGCCTATCTTCAAATGCACGGTTCTCTCACCTCTTAATGAATTAGAAGACATGCCATTTATCATTGGAAAGCTATAGATGTTTACTTTTCAATGTAATTGGAATCACATTAAAATTTCTTTTATAGCTCCAATTATGACCAAAACAATAACAAAAGGTCAAAATTGACATTTAAATCTTCTTATTCCAATCTTTTTGTAATGTATGAATGTTCACCTGCACGTCTTTCTTGAGCATGAATTAAATTAATCAAGGCTTGTACATCATTATTTAATATGTTTTTGAAGTCCATCGTAGCCCATGTGTCTTGAAGAAGTCCATTGAAAGCCCTTTTGAATCTCTTAGCTCTAAGTCTTGTCACCGGACCAATTAGAACTTTAACGAATTTATTGGTGTTGCTTGGATAGCACCAGTTGTTCACTCTATGAATTTGCAGAAATCATTAGACCATGCATTCCTGCCTTTATGAGTATTGTTATGTCACTGAAATCCTGTGAACACACTCCTAGTGATATACATTAGGGAGTCTCATATGCAGCAAGCACCAATTAATTGACTGATAACTCTTGTGCAATGAGCAGAACACACTTCCGTGTAGGGTACTGAACATTTTCAATTTTTTCTTCCTTATTATTTGGGGCCTTATCTTCCAAATTCTTATGTAATTATTGATATTAAAGCATGCAGTTCATCTCTGTAAAATTTTCATTAAATACTTGAATTCTTATTTGCCTCCCTTTGTGCCATGTATGTGCAGGAGTTGTTGGTTTGACTCCAATATAATGGCAGCTGCTGTTCAAATTCAGTCTGGTGTCACCATTTGCTGCTTGCTTTCACCTCGTTCTCATATAGAGCCTAATGTTAATGTTAATTTTCCCATGTGTAACGTAAAATTGTGACAGCAAGCATCAAGTCATGATCTTAGACAGTTTTCCTACCTGAATAAACCTTGGTGCAATGCATGCCTTGTCAATGCCAGAATTTGCTATGTCAGCTGTTGATTTCACCAAATTTGGATTGGTAATTTCTTTATATTCCTCAAGAACTACAAAATGTTTCTGTGATGTGTGTAGATTTTTCCTGGAAAACTTTTTGAATTGGTATTCATATGGTTGTAAAGAAGTGCATGCAGGGTATTTTATGAACTCCATGTTTAAACCTAGATACCTAGATGTCATGTCATCATCTGCATCATAGTTCTAGTCTAGTGGAGTTTGCATTTGAGCTTCTCTGGTATTTGAGGTCGTATTTTGTTAGTTGCTCTGGAGGGTTTAATCAACTCTTTTAACGATCGAAGTTGCTGCAAAGAATTTGGTTGACAAATTTAGGTTCTATGTATGATATCATGTAATTATACAAACTCCATAAAATTTTATTTGCATGGAAAGGTATTACAGTGCCTTGTTCTTGTATATATAAAAACCTCACTGGTCACACTTGGCAATGCTTGGCCTCATCATTAACCACCCAATGGTAAGCCTGTAATCTAAGGATGGTCAATAGATTAAGAATTACCATGAAAGTATTTCTAGTAGGTTTGGCAACCTAATCAGGTTAACCCCGAGATAAAACAACAAATTGGCTAGATGTGGATGACTAACAGGCTATCAGAAAAAGGTTTAGTCTCTATATATCGACATACAAGGGTTGATCCAAGAGCATATTTATTGTTAAGATCTAAAAATGAAAATTCATTCGTCGGTCACTCAGTGTCCATGTACCTTGAAATTGACTAGCCAAAGTAATGAAATGTTGGCCCTGGCTAAAGAAAAGAGATGTTTTTCTAAATCTGGTGCCTAATCAAATTGACATGGTCCTAAGCACAGGACATCAGGGAAGCTCATGCCATCATTCTAAGCAACAAGGTAATCTACTTATGCCAAGTGCAAATCAAATTTCCAAGTATTGGTGCCTAATCAACCTGTTGCTTCTGCGAGCAATCTAATCAGGTGAACGATCTGTTCTTATGCCCTTCAGTACATTAAAGAAAAGCAACAAGTCTTTGTGTTGCTCATCGCCAGGTGTGCAACACAAAAGGGATCAAAATAGTAAAGAAGTAGAGTGAACAATAAGGGCATCAACACGAGACGAGACGAGCCGAGCCGAGCCGAGAAAAGAAAAGAAAAGAGAAATGGCCACCCTTTTCTCTCAATGAAATGCCATCTCTACATATCTCTAGAAAAAAGCCAAAAGCATGGAGGATAGATATGGTTATTGGCCATCGGTTTTTTCATCTCGTCTCTTGCTTCCCCTCTTCAACAACACAAATGGGTTATTACAATAGTATTTACCATTGGAGTTTTCTTTACATGTTGGGTAAACAGTTCATTCACAAGCCAAGCGTGAGACAGTGCAAAGGCTGGTATTTTTAGGGCTGGACTTGGCATAGAGTCGCTGTCAACATGGGAAGGTGGGGGTTGGATGGCCACCTCAATTTTCTACTCTGTGGTTAGTTGCAACTTCCAAAGTGGCTCTCCAACACTAATAGTATACAACCCTGCAGGAAAGCGCGACCACTTGACCTCATAGTTTTATCTATTTTTGGTTGACAATTTAGCAAGAAGATTTTAGTTTTAACTTCCCTACAATTTTGTCCCTCTTGCTCACTTTGTGTTTTTCATTCTATATAATATCTTGTATACTTTTCCAAAATACATCAATGATTTACAAAAAAAAAAAAAGACACGCAAAACAAAAATATACGCATCATTATATTGGCAATTCTATCGATGAATATAACATATCACCGATATAAAATGTCATTTATAATTTCATCAGTGATTTAATTTATATTATCGATGAAATTAATTTGTTGATAATTTACATATTTTTAGATGCATTTCTTGCATTTTTTTTGAATTCTCTAAAACTTTTCGAGAGACTTAATTCGTCGATAACTTTATTTATAATTGTTAGTGACAAAGTCCTGTAATTTTGTTCTCTAACTCTCCGAAACATTCTGATTGGTTTAGTCCGTTGGTAATTCTATCAGTATTTCTTTTAATATTGTTATTTTTAAAATCTAAAATAAACAAAATAGAAAATAATTAAAAGAAATATAACTAAAATAAAAAAACTAAATATTTGTTACTAATTTAAAAATTATCAATTAAAATACAAATTATTCAAAGGAAAAAATTTGAAGGAGGAGGAGGAAGTAGAGACAGAGGCAGATCTTCACTGAGACTGGGTGAGCAATGTGGACCACATGTACCACCAAGATTTGACAATAGCTTCATGTATAATCACCTAATTTTAGCCATCTCAGCATTAAGCCAGTCTATCTCAACAGCAAGTCGGGTCGTTTGAGCTTCAACTTGGTCTTGTATAAAATCATCTGGACGATCGGAGATTGGGAGCTCGAACCTAAATGTGAGGAACCATCGATTAATACACTATGACATGTCTGTATATTCCCGGTCGTAGTGTTTGAGATATCGTAAACCTGATTTCTATCATGTCCACCGGACAATCCAGTCTCCAACCACAAATCTTGATCGAGTTCTGGATGAGTGGAATGATTATCCCCGTATCTCTCCTACAATTAGGTGGTATATGTCTCCTGAAAAAAAACCAACTAGCTAATTTAAAAAAAATAACTTAAGAAAAAAATTGTTGAAACCTAACTTACCAGGAACTTCTGAGCTCGACTATCCATAAGTTGTTGCATTTCTTTTCAACGATCATCATTTCGCATATGAATTTCTACAAAAAGCTCCCTTAATCATGGTTTGCATCTAAGAACCATAGTCTGCAAAGAAAAGCTATTGTTAGTCTAAGTATTTTCAACAACAAATAAAAAAAATATATGTAATAATTTTTTTTTTTTACCATTTACTTCACATGAGAAACAAACAGAATGGTTATGCTAGTAGACATGGTATATAATTGAACCATGAGTCCTTTTGTTCTGGTTCTCTGCACCAGACCGTGACCGCTGCACAAAATGCTCCGACGTCATGTGTTGAATATAAACTTTCTAGATAGCCTCCGAGACATGTGGAGGTCTGAAATCCCTCTACACGACCACCTTTTCCCTGTCTAAAAGACCTTTTTTTTGTGCATTTTTTTTCTTTTGCGTCTCATACATAAAATCACATAACCTAGATGGTAGAAATAAATTATCATTTAAGATAATGAAAAATAAAATTTGATAGTTTAAATTAAAAATATAATATTTTGAATTTAATCTTACCTAGTTGAATTGTGATTCTACCAAATCCTCATGGCAACAACATTGTCAGCCCCACTTAGTGAAATTTTTCCTTGCACGTCAATTTTATAAAATAATTAGTTCATTAAAATTAAAAGACTAACCAAATTAAAATAATAAAAATACTAATTTTTTATGCGTGCTTCAACTAGAAACCATCTCATACACTTAATAGTCCACATCAAAGCTGCTTTCATCTGAAAATTCTATTTTCTTAAAACATCATACATCAAAATCCTAAATAACCATACTTCAACTCATCATCAATTTTTAGAATTGTCATATATGCAATTAGATGGGTTATATTTTAAGCATATTGTGATACATCATCTGCCAATTACAATCAAAAAGCTGAAAGATACCATAATTGTGAGCACAAGATAAACAATACCTGCCATGTCCTAAAAATGTAAAGAAAACAATGCCTGCTAATCAGCAAAGCTTCTCCTTTTGAGTAGCTCCCATCTTGATATGGCATATTTGGTTTTTGACTAAGCTGAAAGAACTCTTGGACTTGTCGAATGGAACAGAAAGCTCGGAGTCGACAGGTATCTTTCCACACTTGCTTTCACAATTTCTTAGGCAGGAAATAATATATATGGTTTAACATAAAACAAATCATACATTAATATAACAAATTTTTCTAGAAAAATAAATATAAAACACTTAAAAATATACAAATAAACTACAAATATTACAAAATATCTCAATAAATTAACCTAAAATATAAATGAGTTACAAAAAAATAGATATCTTTGCTTATTTTATGTATTGAAGCATCATAAAAAAAACTAAATGAAAATTCCTAACACTAAAGATAGATGTAGATTGACGCCAACAGATTTGGGTGACCAGTTTTGTAAGAAAATAAAAGGGGGCTGTTGTTATTTCTTGGCAGGAGAAGGAGAAAGAAGAAAAAGAATTGGGGAGGGAATTGTCGGTAATAACTTACATTTTGCTGACAAAATTATTATGTCAGAAATTCTATAGGTAAATAATGACTTGTGAACTTTATGATGGAATTACCGACACAATTTTTATTTTTTTATTTTTTACTCTATAAAAAATTACCAACAAAATGTAATTCACTGTTATTTCTGTTGGAAATTTTCTGTCGCTCAATCTATCTGAAATTAATAATGAATTATTATATGTTATATTTTTATTCTTATTTGCTAATTTTCTAGTTTAAAGGTGAGAATAGAGCATATGACATGAATCAAAGTGAACAAGAAACTGTGCATTTTCAGCATAATATATACATCTCGAAGAAAATCCGCAACCCCTTTTCGTGGCGGCAATCGAAATCCTAATGACTCAAAGAACTCCAACACTTCTGCTCGAGGGCCTTGATACATCACATATAATCTTCTGATAATAGCACCAAATCATCAAGCAGGTCAAAGGTCTCAGGAGCAGGAGCAGGCTGAAGAAGAGCCATTAATACAGTTGCTTCCATTAGATGAACAAAATTTCCTACACACTTCACAATTTGGCATGTTGTGGAGCTATGAAGTCCAGTAGATATTTCATCCATAAATAAAAATTTTCTTGGCCCAAACAATCATTTCTCCTGCACAAAATATATTAACCCATTATCATTTGACAGACAAAATCACAAAATATTTCAACCTTGTAATTCACAATCAAACACAATATGGAAAGCTCTTCGTGTCTTTACCTGCTTGCTAGTTGCTACGATGGATTCATTTTTATGTACTTGTGTAGGAAAGTATCTATAACATGCAACTCGTTTTTTCATCGAAAGCAGAAAAGAGCAAAGTTCCCTTTATATAATGTGAAGATTCTTTTGCAAGTATAAACTGTGAAGCTAGCTGGCTGGCACCAATTGGGCACCACTTGCCCCTTGCCACTTGGCCACTTGCCTTGCCCCTTATCTCTTGCATGGATGCTTGCCTATAAATAGGCAATGCATCCAAGCATTATATGT
>Ga0307509_10005858_pt1 | contig 16860 bp, 11 predicted proteins | sample 10_EM_MG_FD_202245 | JGI IMG/M metagenome (GOLD analysis project Ga0307509, IMG submission 202245) | Populus trichocarpa ectomycorrhiza microbial communities from riparian zone in the Pacific Northwest, United States - 10_EM | ecosystem: Host-associated > Plants > Roots > Unclassified | place... | reverse complement strand
CAAGCACAGACTCCCGGCTCGGAAATTTTAAAACAGCAGTTTAACTGAGACACCTGTAGGGCCCGGCCGTCCGTCCCGGGCATGGGTTAGGACGGACTACAATTTGGCGTCCGTCTCGTCCAAGGGCCGCAAATTTGGCGTCCGTCCCGTCCTAGGCAAAAGACGGACGGACTGGGCGTTTGGGAACACTGGCCATGATCAAGATGATCAAGCAGACTATATTCCAGTTAAACTCGATCATGATCTGATCGTCCCCATTCCTATTAACACCTAGCTTCTTCATCGCTTTTCACTAGTTTCAGAAATATTGACACTTCATATTTTATTTTTTCCATCTTGTCTATACACCCCTCATTTCTAGATTTTAGAGGGGGGGAAAGGGAAAAAATGAATGATAGGAAAAAAGCGAATCGATAACAGATGTGCAAAGAGGATTTAGGGCGGGAGAGCAGAAGTAAAAGGAAATATGATAAGCCTTTCTCAAGTCAAACTAGTTGACCCTAGGCTGCAGAAGCGCCACGACCGCCTTATGGCCGCGCTGAGCAGCCCACCAGAGTGGTGTTTGGCCGTTATTGTCTGGTTTGCCGGGGTCGACGCCGTCCCGGCTGAGCAGCATTCTCACCACTGCCTCATGCCCATTCCATGCAGCAAAACAAAGCGGCGTTCGGCCGTACTTATTAGGCCTGGCGGGGTCGACGTCTCCCCGCTCGAGCAGCATTTTCACCACTCCCTCATACCCCTCCGCGGCAGCGCAGCAGAGCGGTGTTCGGCCGTACTTGTCAGGTTTGTTGGGGTTGACGTCGCCCCGTTGGAGTAGCACTTTCACCACTTCCTCATGCCCATTCAGAGCTGCACAACAGAGTGATGTTCGACCGTTGTTACCTCGTCTGTCGGGATTGACGTCGTCTCGCTCGAGCAGCATTTTCACCACTCCCCCGTGCCCACTTTCGGCGGCACAACAGAGCGGTGTTAGGTCGTCGTTATCTGGGTGGTCTGGGTTGACGTCTCCACATTCGAGCAGAATTTTCACCACTCCCTCATGCCCACTCCAAGCAGCACAGCAAAGTGGTGTCTGGCCGTAGGTACCTGGTTTGTCGGAGCTGACATCCTCCCGTTGGAGTAGCATTTTCACCACCCCCTCGTGCCCATTCCGAGCAGCACCAAAGAGTGGCGTTCTACCGTACTTGTCAGGTTTGTTAGGGTCTGTGTCGTCGCGTTCGAGTAGGATTTTCACAACTCCCTCGTACCCATTCTGGGCAGCGCAATATAGTGGGGCTTGGCCGTTGCTACCCGGTCTGTCGGGATTGACGTCGTCCCGTTCGAGTAGCGTTTTGACCACCCCCTTGTGCCCATTCTCAGCAGCACAATAGAGTGGTGTTTGGTCGTCATTATCTGGTTTATCAGGGTCGACATCTCGCCGTCCGAGTAGCATTTTAACCACTCCCTCATGCCCACTCCAAGCAGCACAGCAAAGTGGTGTCTGGCCGTAGTTTCCTGGTTTGTCGGGATTGACGTCGTCTCGCTCGAGTAGCATTTCCACCACTCCCTCATGTCCCTTTTCAGCAGCGCAACAGAGCGGTGTTTCACCAGCGTTATCTGGTTTGTTCGGATTGACGTCGCTTCGCTCGAGTAGCATCCTTACCACTCCCTCGTGCCCATCCCAGGCAGCACAATAGAGCGGTGTTTGACCGTTAATATCTGGTTTGTCCGGGCTGATGTCGCCCCGTCCAAGTAGCGTTGCCACCACCCTCTCATGCCCCCTCTCAGCAGCGCAACAGAGCGGTGTTTCACCGGTGCTAGCTGGTTTGTTCGGATTGACGTCTTCTCTTTCAAGTAGTAGTTTCACCACTCTCTCATGCCCACCCATAGTCGCATGATAGAGTGGTGTCTGGCCGCGGATATCTGGTTTATCAGGGTTGACGTCACCCCATCCCAGTAGCATTTTTACAACTCCCTCGTGTCCATTCCAGGCTGCCCACACCAGTGGCGTGTTTCCCACACAGTCCTCCTGGTTGATATCACAACCCCCAACCTCTAACAGGCTAGCTACCATCTCAGCAATCCCGAACATTGATGCGCAGTGCAGACCACTGAACAGGGAGAGTTTGTGGAGATCAAGAAGGTGGGAGTGCGACCGCTGTGCTTTTAGGAGGATTTTGGCGGATATGTGGTTACTGTAGTCGTCAAATAGCTTCAGCGCAAGTAATTTCGCACAGTCTGAAAGGCCCCGCCTTGCATGTATTCCCCAATATAGAGAAGAATATTCGAGGAAATGCGTATCCCGGAGATCAGGGGAAGGACTCGCGGAAAGAGCCTTGACCTGCTGGGAATTCAAATAACTTAGGCAGGTTTCCGCCATCGTCGAGTGGGCTGTATCAAAGAGCTCAGGCTGAGCCCTGAGGTACTCTTGAATCGTAAAGTGGATCAACCGGACCGTGGAAGCTTCCTTATCGATCGCGACAAGTCCTTGACAACAGGCCAGCACTGTCTCTATAGAAGGAATATTGTCACTATGGAGATTCGGTGACTCTATCTCGACTGCCAGTGCGTGACATAGTTCCTCGCTTTTCAAGAGCCGCTCCGAGTGAGAGATCCACATCAAGGCGGACATGCCAAGCCTCGCCTTCTCCCCTCCCTGTCCCTTTATCCGACCCAGCGTTGCACCATAAGCACCCTCCAACCCCAAGCCATCGGTAATTGCGCTGAGCTTTTGTCGCCTACGATAGATTGTAGTTTCTTGCAAGATGGCATCGATATTCAGTGAGACTAACAGGAATCTGTAAATCTACCTGTCAGCGGATATATTGAGGTTGCTTCCCAGTCCTGTTGCCGCCACCTACATTTCAGAGACATCTTCTGGGATTTTCTTCAAGATTTCCGCCTCCAGGGTATCATCCATGGCATCTGGGGTCGTATCCTCTGCCAATTTGCTATGAAGATATGTAATAATATCACCTCTCTTGGGACTTATGGGGACACTTGTTATTCTCACAGCAAGACGCTTCCTGATTTCAGCTAAAATATGTGGTCTTCCGGTTATGAATATTCGAGTACCTGGAGACTTTTGAAGGATTTGATTCAACGAATCAAGAATCTTGACTCGGTGTCCCGCAACACATTCATCCAGGGCGTCGATGCATATGAATGTGCGCTTTTTGCAAGAGGTAGTCTGTAGCATCTTCACAATATCGGAAAGTCGCGGTCCCCGCCCACCAATTACTTTTTTTTGGGCTTGATATGCTCGTGATATCTCATTCGGAACCTCCCTCTCTGCGCAAACCAGTTGTTTCAGCAGGGATCCCAGAATGCTAACCGGGGATTGCTTGTTTCGAGCGGTGAAGTCAAAATAGAAGCACGCAACAGCAGTATTTTGTCCTCCAGCTTGATCGCCCAGGTTGTCTACCACCAATGAGCTAACGTCGCCGCATGTCAGCACTTGTCCTTCCGTTCCCCAAGGTTTGCACTTGTTACCTAATATAGGTTTTTCCGACCCCCGGATCTCCATAGCAAAACAGAACTGCGTTCTCGGGTTCACCTCCCTCGCTACCGGCGTACCAACTTCTGAACTCCTCGGTTTGTAAAAGCCATTCCCCAACATTTTCGACTCGGCGGCCTTGGATGTCGTGATGGCGGAACTTTGGATCTAGTGGGGATAGCCAGGCTAGGATATCGGGTCGGTCATCGGTAACACTAAAGGTATTGTTGGTCGTGTTAAAAGACCCTCTATTATTACTGAAGTATTGAAACATTTCTAGTTCACTGCTTAGAACACAGTAGATGGTGGATGATGCAGTCAGTCGACCACTAGAATTTCCGAAGTCTGAAAAAAAAGCGGGGTTTTTTGTGGAACCCCACGGATGCCCATCATCCCAAATTTTGTGCCTTCTGTACACGCAATGTCGTGACGTTTTTAAAACGGGCTGCTATTGCATACTACCAAAATCCCGAGGCTTGGCCAATTTTTAGCCGTACGCAATAACAGTCAGTTTTACAAACGTCACGACATTGAGAGCACTCTACCCTACTTGTCACAATATATCAGTACCGCGGTAGGAGATACCGCCCTTATTCAAGTGCAGCCCAAATCTTGCACTGCGATGAAAAGACATTCTTGAGCGCCTGGGCTGGAATCGGTCAACTAGGCGCAATCCAAGTACCTCGAGCCTTACGAGCGAATCAATCCTAAAACACACATTTCACCTAACTTAAAGCATGACAGCATATTTCTTCACGATTTCAATATGGACCGCAAGGCTCTCCCCACAACCTCGTGCCAGGTTCTGTGAAGATAAGGGCCGTACATTCCCATACCCACCGCGACCGCCAAGTATGAGGCCCACGCAGCGCAGCGCAGCAGCATATGTCACTCGGTAACACGAAACTATTGCGTCCTATCCCCGAATACTCTCACCAACAGGTTCTTTGGCGCTTACGTTATGGAGTCACTGTACAATAAGTTGCTACATTTACTGTAATCTACCCCCTCTTTCTAACGATCTAAGGGTAGCTTTGTCAACCCAAATACCACCTGACAGCTAACTTAAGCAGTAACCTGAAGGATGGGATAGTCCTATACCAGGGCCTACGATAATTCAGGACCCAAGTTTCACCACCCTGAGACAGCGGCATAAATCTCTAGTGGTGCAGTACAACACCGTACCCCTATCAATCAGTTCGCGCGCACTATTGCGCTTGAGTGCTATTACCTCGAAGTAGACAACCTAGTTATTACCACTCTTTCCTGTGACTCTGTTAGACTCTCAGATTGCCGATAAGATTATCTCGGATCCGACTTGACTCCTCCACGGAAGCGCCCCCTGAGCACAATCCCCCTTTTATTCTACAAAAAGCTTCATATTTAATTATTTTGTCTGGCCATCCTCTAATCTCTGGAGGCTGACGATCTAGAATTTCCCCTTCTTCTTCTTGCTCTAGGTGGCTCCTCATAAAGAGCGATGGAAATATTCTGCCATTCTCGGAGAAACTAAGAGAATACACGAGCCCCCTCTGGCTTTGAGTTTTCTCGTGCAGAGCTTAGCCCATAGCTGTTCGTGGAGATTACACTTAACTTACAATCCACCCCCGTTAACCAATGCCCGAGAATCTACAATAAGGCCGAAATGCCAGATGGCACAAAACCTCATATGTAGGAGACATCAGGAGCGAATGCACCAAAGCTGATCACGCCCTGAGCGACAAGACATCTAAACCAGAAATGCTACTAAAATGCCTTGCCGGGCAGAGCTGGCTGTTGTGTATCCCCTGGTTCTTTTCGATAACTTATTCTCAACTCCCCCCACCAGTTTTTAACCGACCCCCACACCCCCACCCCCGAAAGGCCCTGGACAGTGCACCCGTCACTTCTAGTTTTCACGTAAAGTTACTGAAAATGCGAGCTCATATTAAACTACAAACTTCTGTTGAGCCAAAAAGCTACACTGAGCCGCAAAAATTATGGCGAGCTATCTGGAGCGCGCACCCGCTGATAAGCCGGCCCGCATTCGGGGGTTGTGGTGCCTAGCTACAACCTCTGCAGAGGTAGCCTTTACGTCGCCCTTCAAGAATGCTGGAAACACTTGCACATCTTTAGACAAAGTGCGAGAAAACAAGTCTCCATCGGCACCACCTTAAGATAATCATCCTATCTCTAAAACCAACGATAGAAGCAAAGTATATATTATGAAACATAATAAAATCATACATTCCTTCTATGTATTATCACCAGACTACACATATCCCTATTCTCTTGTCCACTTGTCGGTGTGGGGGAAATAGGGTCGCACGGAAGTAGACGATAGAACTACGAGAATTCACGTGGAACTCAGGCACTTTGTAGGGAGGATATGAAATGCAATTTGCACCACTCGCACTTCGTTCATTCGCTCGCTTGCTCGTTCGCTATCTCCAAAACTAAACCAAGTAACAGTAAGGACAGATGTATAAGTAAAACAGAAATACCACGTCCTGATCCTCCCACGGATAACCACACCTATCCCCACATTCCCCACGTGCCGTTATTCCACCGTGCGCTCCCGTGATAACAAAGGAAAGGCATGTCGGTATAATCTATTGTTAAACAATCTCCCTTATCCAAACCATCTGCACGTCTCCGGAACGATCTGTCGCACCCCCGCAACAAAGCCAAGCACATTCGTCCAACTGTACTCCCGTAATAACAAGGGAAAGACATGTCTAGAAAAGACTCCCACTTGTCTCGGGTACCCGGTCTACGAATTCCATACCCCCCATGCGGTCCACCCGCCCCCACCACATTCAACGCTATGGATCAATTAACCCAAGCACCACCGAAAACTTTGTCAAAACAATAAAAGGATAACCAGAGTATGCCGGCAGTATCTAATGACTTCCAACAACTTTATACCATTTCTGCGGTATCCAAGTCACCATCGCGTGCACACCCCCGGGGGAGGGAAGGGGGAAGAATGAAACAAATGGACGGATATGCGAAGGGGATTTACAACAAGAAAAGAACAATAAGAGTAGATACGATGTAAATTTCAAGCGCCCCGGGGCGCTAGTACCCTTACCACCCCCGTGCAGCCGCACCTAGTAGCCCACTACAGTAGAGCGGTGTTTGGTCGTGGTTTCCCAACTTGCGGGGATTGACGTCGCTCCGCTTGAGTAGTATTTTAACTGTTTCCTTGCGCACATTCCGAGCAGACAACAAAATGCTGTTCAGCTACCGATAGCCGGTTTGTTAGGATTGAAATCGTCCTGGCCGAGTAGCGTTTCCACCATCCCCTCATGCCTACTCCGAGGGGGAAAAAAAAGTGGTATTTGGCCGTAGCTATCGTCCTTGTCGGGGGTGACGTTGTCCCGTTCGAGGAGCATTTTTTTCCACTCCCTCAGACCCACTTCAAGTGCGGTAGCATAACAAAGTAGCGTTTAGCTATCGCTATCTGGTTTATCGGGGCTGAGGTCATCCCGCTCAAGTAACATTTTCACCACTTTCTCGTGCCCATTCTGGGCAGCAAGAGAAAGTGGTGTTCGACCACGGTTATCCGGTTTGTCGGGGGCGACGTCACCCCGCCCAAGCAGCAACCCCACCACTCTCTCATCCCCACACTCAGCAGCCCAGGAGAGTAATGTTAGGCCGTCGTTATCTGGCTTGTCGGGGTTGACGTCGTCCCGTTTGAGGAGCATATTCATCACTCTCTCATACCCATTCCTAGCGGCAAAATAAAGTGGTGTGCATCCGTAGTTATCTGGCTTGTCGGGGTTGACGTCGTCCCGGCCGAGTAGCATTTCTGCCACCCCCTCGTGTCCATGCCCAGCAGCGTAGCAGAGTGGTGTCCTGCCGTGGTGGTCTGATTTGTCGGGGTTTACCCCATTTCGTCCAAGTAGTATTTTCACCACCCCCTCGCGCCCGTTCTCGGCGGCGTAACAGAGCGGTGTCTTACCGTAGGGGTCTAGTTTTTCGGGGTCAACGTCGTCCCGTTCAAGTAGTATTTTAACCAATCGCTCATGTCCACCCTCAGCAGCGCAACAGAGCGGTGTTGGGCAGCACTTATCTGGCTTGTCGGGGTTGATGTCGTCTCGTGCGAGTAGTATTTTCACCACCCCCTCGTACCCATACCGAGCAGCAAAACAGAGCGGTGTTTTGTCGTAGTTATCCGGTTTGTCGGGGTTGACGTCGTCCCGTCCGAGTAGTATTTGCACCACCCCCTCGTGTCCATTCTCAGCAGCGAAAGAGAGCGGTGTCTGGCCATACTTATCAGGCTTGTCGGGGTTAACGTCTCGTTCGAGAAGTATCTTCACCACTCCATCGCGCCCATTCTGAGCCGCACAACAGAGTGGTGTCCGGCCATAGTCATCGGGTCTGTCGGGGTTGACGTCGCCTCGTTCGAGTAACATTTTCACCACTCCCTCGTGCCCATCCCAGGCAGCGCAACAAAGTGGTGTTTCGCCGCCGTAATCTGGTTTGTCAGGCTCGACATCGTCCCTTTCTAGTAGAATTTTCACCACCCTCTCAAACCCGTTCCTTGCAGCAAAGTAAAGTGGTGTTTGATCATAGTTATCTGGTTTGTCGGGGTTAACGTCATCCCGTCCGAGCAGTGTTTTCACCACTCCTTCGTGCCCATTCAGGGTAGCACAACAAAGGGGTGTCCGGCCGTGGTCATCCGGTTTGTCGGGGCTGACGTCGTCCCGTCCAAGTAATATTTTCACCACTCCTTGGTTCCCATTCCTAGCAGCCCACACGAGAGGTGTATTACCCACACAGTCTTCTTGGTTGATATCACAACCTTCCACCTCTATCAAACTAGCTACCATCTCAACAATTCCGAACATTGATGCACAGTGCAGACCGCTGAGCAGGGAGTGTTCGTCCCAGTTAACAAAGCGCGAGTATGGGCCCTGCGTTTGCAAGAGTATTTTGGTGGATACGTGGTTATTGCGGTCGCCAAATAACTTCAACGCGAGTAGTTTCGCGCAATCCGAAAGGTCCCGCCTTGCATGCGTTCCCCAATATAGTGATGAATATTCGAGAAAGGGCATTTCCTGGAGATCGCGAGAGGGACTTGTAGAAAGAGCCTTGACCTGTTCAGAATTTAGATAGCTTAAGCATATTTCTGCCATTGTCGAGTGAGCTGCACTAAAAACGTTGGGTTGGGCACGGAGGTACTCTTGAATCGTAAAGTGGATTAGCCGGACGGTCGAAGCCTCCTTGTCCACTACAACTAGTCCTTGACAACAAGCTAGCACTGTTCCTATTGAAGGAACATTATCGCTATGGAGATTCGGTGACCCTATTTCGACTGCTAGGGCATGGCACAGTTCATCGGCCTTCAAGGGCCGCTCCGAGTGAGAGATCCACATCAGAGCGGCCATTCCAAGCCTCGCTTTCTCCTCTCCCTGTCCGTTTATCCGACCCAGAGTTGCGCTATAAGCATCCCCTAGCCCCAAGCCATCGGTCATTGCCCTGAGTTTTTGTCGCCTACGATAGATTGTGGTTTCTTGTAGGATCGCATCGATATTCAGCGAGACTAGCAGGAATCTAAATATGTACCTGTCAGTGATATCTTGGGGTAGCTTTCCTAGTGCTGTTGCTTATACTTACATTTCAGAAACGTCCTCTGGGATTTTCTTCAAGATGTCTGCCTCAAGAGCACCGTCCATCGCATCCGGGGTGGTGTCCTCGGCTAACCTGGTATGAAGATATGTAATAATATCATCTCTCTTGGGGCTTATGGATATGCTTGCTATTCTTCCAGCAAGACGTCTTCTGATCTCAGGTAGAATGTACGGTCTTCCGGTCATGAATATTCGGACACCTGAAGAATTTTTCAGGATTTGGTTTAACGAGTCAAGAATCCTTACTCGGTGCCCCACCAGACATTCATCTAGTGCGTCGATGCATATGAATGTGCGTTTTTTGCAAGAGGTAGTCTGTAGCATCTTCACAATGTCTGAAAGTCGCGGTCCTCGCCCACCAATGATGTTTTTTTGGTCTTCGTATGCTCGTAACATCTCCTCCGGGATCTCTTCCTGCCCGCAAACCAGCTGCTTCAATAGGGAGCCCATCATGTGAGCGGGGGACTGCTCGTTTCGGGCGGCGAAGTCAAAATAAAAACATGCAACGGTTGCACTCCGCGCTCCAGCCTGATCGCCCAAGTTGTCTACCACCAAGGAGCTATCATTGAGGTTTGTCAGCGCTTGGCCTTGTTCTTCTATTTCTTGAGGTTCGTCCTTGTTACCTAATATAAGTTTTGCCGACCCCGGGATCCCCATAGCAAAACAGAACAGCGTTACCGGGTTCATCTCTCTCTCTGCTAGCGTACCAGCTTCTAAACTCCTCGTTTTGTAAAAGCCATTCCCCAACATTTTCGACTCGGCGGTCTTGGATGTCGTGGTGGCGGAACTTGGGATCTAGTGGGGATAGCCATGCGAGGATATTAGATCGGTCATCGGTAACAGTAACACTAATATTGGTAGTGTTGAAAGAGCCAGTATTATGACTGAATGATCGCGACATTTTCTGTCCTCTGCTGGTTAGGGTGCCGGTATTGTAGATGGTGGGCGATGGAGTTAGTCGACGACGGGAATTCCCAAGGGCTCAGGCGAAGCGGGGTTTCTTGTGGAACTTTGTGGATGTCTCCACGCCATCCGATCAATCTCCCTCAGCTTATGCCCACAATACCCTGCTCGTGCTTATCACTGTGCTAACAGGAAATCTCATACTTATTTAAGCGCTGCAGCTCACCCCAAGTATCGCACTGCGATTTACGAATACTCCTGGGTTCCTACAGTGGAATCGGCCGGCTGGCCGCATATCCCAGCATTGTGCACCGGGCCTTATGAACTAATCGATTGAAGAATACAAATTTCGCCAGACTTAAAGCGTCACGGCATAGTCCCTTGCCATGCCGATACTCGAGTACAGACCCAAGAGTCTTTCCCGTGACCTCGTACCAGGCTCTAGGAAGATAGGGGCCGTGGTTCTCGATATTCATCGTGACTGCCAAGTCTAGTACTGTATAGTGCTGTGTACTCACCAGCGCAGCGCAGTGTTGCGTTTGGTTTTTCCTATGGTTCGGGGGTCAGCTACGGTAGCCAAAGTCAAATACCCCTCGGCGACCAACATGGCTAAACGCGCCGGGGAATATTCTTGTATTAGAGTTCACAGTAATTCAGGATCTAAGATCGACTAGACTCCATACCCGAAATACACTCAAGGAATACAATGGTCCCTACAGACTCCTAGCTTGCTTGGGTTGGTGGCTGATTGGTGGCTGATTGGTGATAAATTATGTAGCCAACTCCCGGATTCTGCCTACAAATCAATTAGGACTTCCTCAATACTTTCACAAATTAAACCGAGGTGCTGGCCTAGGGCCTATTGTACCATAGGCTAACTTAGTTTTCTTGTAAAACAAGTCTTTGGTCCCTCCTTCCCTTTTGTGCTGACTAAATCATGAATGGAAGGTTGCGCACCCCAGGATATATCATACTCGGGTATGGACGTGGGTGATCAGACAGACAGGGATTATAGATATATGAGGCTACATATATTTTTAACCCCTGTCTGTCCGATCACGCAGCCCCATACCCTAGTACTCATGTTGCCGAGTGCTGAGTTGGTCACGTGATCTTGCCTTCAGATTTGCTAACGATTTGGATAGGCGATTGAGGGCTTCTCTTTCCTTCTTCTTTGGTGTGAGGAGGGTCAAGGCTTTCCTTCGAACATTCTTAGTTCCTGTGTCGAGGAATTTTCCGGATCATCGGGCATCGAAAATCACCTGACCAACTCAGCACTCGGAAACACGAGTAATGTGACCCTGTGAAACCATAGGGTCAAGGGTAAAGTAGTGCGGGGAAAAACGTCGCGCCCCGGCCGACTGGGGATCGAAATTACTCCGAAAGGGCTCTGAGTCGCCGCGCGGTACAGTCCCTCTCGACGGTCTCCTCCCGGAAACTAGTTTGTTATACGGTAGTGGTTAGGGTGATGGTACTGGACAAAAAGCGCCCCAGATCACCCCTCTGGTGGTTTCCAACTGTTCTAACCATTGCTGTATCCACCTCACCTCTGAACCAAGACATCCTCCTTCGCTCGGAATCCCTCGCTCGCTTCGAAATTCACCAGAGCAAACAGAACGATTATTACTTTCTACCATTCCCGACGCCTTATTTATTTGGTTCCTTTGCCTTCTGACAAAACCCTGTCCCGCAAAATGGCCCCAAGAATTATCACCCTCGTTCGGCACGGACAAGCTTATCACAATGTCGATTTGAAGTACCATTTGCCCGACCCCGGCCTAACACCTCTTGGCGAAACTCAATGCCATCAGCTCTCGAAAGCGTTCCCATCGGAACCCCCGGTCGACTTACTCGTTTCCTCGCCGCTGAAAAGAACGATCCAGACAACCCTTCTCGGATTCAAAAAGCAGATTGAGAATGGTATCAAGGTTGAGCTCTTGGCCGAACTCCAGGAGACAACCGGGAAGCCCTGCGATACTGGGAGTAGTCGCGATGATTTGGAAAAAGAAGAATTATTCAAAGGACTGGATTTTAGCGGTTTACCAGATGACTGGAATTCAAAGGTATTATATGTTCCTCTAAGCTCATTGGGTAGCAGTGCTCGTACTAATCGCTATTAGAAAGGAAAATGGGCTCCGGACCCTCATTCTCTCTTCGAACGCGCCAAAGCAGCCCGTAAATTGCTCAAGTCCCGATCGGAAAGCCACATTGTCGCGGTCCTACATGCCGGCGTAAGTTTACCACACAGTATTCCCATTTCTCTGCGACTAGGCTAATATTTTCACGGATAGTTCCTTTATTACCTAACCGGAGATTGGGCCGGCCACGGCAGCACCCCGGGCATTGGATGGAGAAATGGCGAATTCCGCTCTTACGTCTTTGTCGACGGTGATGAGGATAATGCTTCGATCATTGAGACTGATGAATCGAAGAAGAGGAGGATTGAGGAGTAGGAGCCATTGGGAGGGGCGGGGACGAAGCGGTTTGAAGAGGTGATGAGGGATTAGAAGGGATGATACTATATGGCGGATCGTTTACCTGAATGACTTTGTCTGTAAAGAGATACCCGGGTAGACTGCGCAACTATACTCTAGAATAGAGAGAGCGGCAATAGAATTTGCACTTTTCAGAGCTTTAATCTACTCTATGAAAATACCGGCGCACGGTTCAGCCAATATCTTGCATGTCGTTTGGGGTGATTGCCGGCTCCATCGTGTCCTCCCAGAGTATCATAGCTAACCACCCGGAACCCTTATGGGCTCTCGCCGTATATTAAGCCTGTTGAGGCGCCAAACATTCCCGACATACCGGTGGTGGGGCGGGGATATGCGCTGCTGTTAGGTCACGGAGAGGATGGGCTTTGTGCGAAAGGGAAAAACCCAGCAACCCTATTGGTATATATTCTCATCCCAGAACATCAGTGACTCTCCCGGTTTCAAGCCCCTAAATCCCTCCTATCCAATAATAACATTTCTCACCCTATATATTCATCCATATATATACCTGCCATACGGTGGACCTGCATAATTATGTGGCCCATGGATATCTATTTAGGTATGATACGGAGCTGCATACATGTAACAAGATAATGGTATCATCTATATAAAGGAGGAATTCCCCTTTGATTACCACAGTTCAATAGCACAAGCTTGGGAGTTTATCTTAACCATATTGTGTCGATCTCCACGGCCAATTTTATCGCAGGGCGAGCATCAGGGTACTTATATTTTCACTGCTACCTGATTTACTTCCCCTGTAGGTGGTCCGGTTCCGGCGCTCTGAAAAACCTCATTTTCGTATAAAAGTAGTCACCAACGATGACTTTTGCCGGGCAAATGTACTGACAGTAATCTGGAGGAACGGACGCGGGCGGGCGGTGGGAGTAGCAAGTGAAAGCCCAGCTGATCGGACACCATGTTTTAAATGTTTGAACAGACTGAGGGAATGCATGGGTTCCTGCAGATGCCATGGTTCGGGGATGATTAGCGAGAAATGGCGTCACCACGTAGACTCTCACGCCTGTCGATATTCCGCAATGCTACGGTACCTGCCCATCCCATGCCGATCCCAGTCCGACAATAAGAGTCTATCTCAGAACTATTATATAGTCTAGATCAGCCTACCGCCCAGCCGTGGGAAAAAGTGGAGTTCACGGTGATGGCTTGGCACACTACGGAGTATTAACACCTCCGCTTTCCCAACCCATTGCTTCTCAGTGATAATGGCAGAAGACAGGAGTTGGCCACTCCGGAAAGTATGTAAACATGTATTGGAATGAGTTTTATAGGTATAGGTGCAATCGTTCTCTCTTGGAAAGCAAAAGTTGGTCGGTTATTGTGGTTGCCGAACGGCTAGTGTGAACTCCACTTTTTCCCTCTGCTGCGGCTCAACTACGAGGAGAATTTCCGCCATCCGCCTCCCTTGCTTACTAAATTATGCATGGAAGGTTTCGCACACCTAGTGCTGTAACCGTAACTCGACAAGGATAAAATGATAGGGCCAAGTGCGCGGTAGATAGTGCAGAGAACAAATGTAACAGTCTGGACGGTTAGGGATTAGGTTGCTCTATGTTCGATAATAGGCTCTCCCATCCAAGTCACTCATTCCTGCCGTGTTAGTCACCTGACACATCTGTATATATCAACCGCCCACAGACATTTCCTTCGGTATTACGAGGCTTCCATTCGGATGAGGCTCGCTGTTCTCTGGGGCTTTATATAGGGCTGCCTCTGCCACTGGGCTGCGGTCTGTGTGAGGCTACCTTTGGTACGATATAAGGCTGCCTCCTTATGCAACGATAACAGGGTGCAGATAGAGGTGGAGTTCCCCCTTAAGAGAATTAGTGAGGACTTAGGATACCATTTTTAAATCTTAACCACTGCATTGTCACATATCAAAAGAAAAAAACGAACGCGCCAAGGTAGCAACGGGAAAAACTTTTACTATCCTAACAGCTAATCCTAATAAGCGAGGAGCTTATCTAATTCTAATAGTTACCTGGGCGCGTTCGGTTTTTTTGATATGGAACAATACCGACCAGCCTCCCTCGACCAACTCTATCACACAAGTGGTAACTGAATACGTGACTCCACGCCCACTTTGAGTTAAGGGCCTCTTCCCCCGGAGACGGGTTTGTCATCCGGTAGCAGATAGAGGGCTGACTCGAAAAACACTCCAGACCGCCCTGCTGCAGGGTTCCAATTATTCTACCGTAGTCATTGTTGTGTCGTATCTCCCTGCACACTTCAAGTCAGTCAGACTCACTCACTCGAAATTCTTCCCTCGCTTCACAGTCTACAAAAGAGAGAACTGTCATTTCTTTTCCGGTTGCCGTCACCCTACTTATCCGCCCTCCCCCGTACTAAATTTTGTTCGACCAAATGGCTCCAAGAATTATCACCCTCGTTCGGCACGGACAAGCTTATCACAATCTCGGTTGGAAATACTATTTGCACGACCCTTACTTAACGCCTTTAGGAGAGGCTCAATGTCACGAACTCTCGAAAGAGTTCCCATCGGAACCCCCGGTCGACTTACTCGTTTCCTCGCCGCTGAAGAGAACGATTCAGACAACGCTTCTCGGGTTCAAGAAACAGGTTGATAGCGGTATCAAGGTTGAGCTCTTAGCCGAGCTTCAGGAGACAGCTGGGGTGCCATGTGATACTGGGAGTAACCGCGATGATTTGGAGAAAGAAGAACTATTCAAAGGACTAGATTTTAGCGGTCTACCAGATGACTGGAATTCAAAGGTATTATATGTTCCTCCAAGCCCATTTGGTGGCAATGCCCATACTAACCGCTGTTAGAAAGGAAAATGGGCCCCAGACCCTGATACTCTCCTCGAACGCGCCAGGGTCGCTCGCAAATGGCTCAAGTCCCGATCGGAAGGGCATGTTGTCGTGGTCCTACATGGCGATGTAAGTTTACCGCACCGTATTCCCAATGTTCCGCGACGAGGCTAATGTTTTCACGGGTAGTTCCTTCATTACCTAACCGAGGATTGGGCCGACAACGACAATCTCCCGTGGGCTGAATGGAGAAATGCCGAATTCCGCTCTTACGCCTTTGTCGACGGAGATGAGGATAATGCTTCGATTATTGAAACTGATGAATCGAAGAAGAAGAGGAGGAGGAATGAGAGTCGGGAAGCACAGGGGAGGGGGGGCGGGAATGAAGCAGTCTGAGGAGGTGAGAAGGAATTGGAAGGGATGATTACGATATGGGGGGTCGTTTATCCAAATTGCTTTGTCAGCGAAGAGATACCCGGACAGATCGCGCTATGATACCATGTTCTAGGATAGAGAGAACAATAGAATTTGAACCCCCCCAGAGTTGTAATCTGGGAAAACCTTTAGAATACCACGCGCTTGCCGGTCAACCCTTTCGGATACCATCAATCGAAAAATTTACCACCAAAAAAGCGAAAAACCTTGACATGGGCAATCCACATCGCAACAAACAAAATATTTATCCACCTTGGCATATATTTTTATCCCTTAAACAATGCAAAGAAATTGAAAAAAAGTTACAGAAAAATAATGAATTACTTTAACCCTGCTAGTCTTTTTATACTCGTACAATTTTCCTACAATTTTTTTAGTGATTTTCTAGATATTCTTGGCATAAAGAGCCACTCTGAACCTACCACCGTGACTCTCAAGAGAGTAGGCCGGCACACAGGAAGCCATTCTGAGGGTGGAAAAATAAATATACCGGTACCACATTGACTGCATCTAGTAATCCTTTTTCACTTTATTTTTTAATCCCTCTTCACTATTTCTCATGGTGGCCGAAGAGGGTCATGGTTCCATGCAAAAGGTTCCACTTTTTCAATCGTAAATTTCTCGGTTGATAGTATTCGAAAGGGTTGACCACCAAGCACATGGTATCCTAAAGGCTTTCTCGGCCTCTTCACCATGACACGGCTCTCCGAAATGCAAGAAGATTTACCGTGAGATCCTTGATAGTTCTCGAAAATACCGGGCCACGATCGGTGCTGCCAGTTTGGATGTCTTTTACTATGTCTCAATTGGCTACGGGGAAGATGAGGCTTTCAGCTACCCTTTTACAATATTTGAGGCCATATGTGATCCAGGGTATCCAGTCAACATCAGTGTTGGCACATGTCCTGGAATAATTCCCGGCACTGGGCAATCATGCTCAATCACTCGGAACGCAGGATATACCGCATTACCTGGTTTTATTCGCCTGCCGCTAGTACGTTGAAATAAAGTAGAGGCTGAAGCAAAACATTCAACACAGTCAGGAAGAGTCCAAAATGAGCCTAGTTTTGGCCATAAAAGGTTAAGTGGACGCGTTTTATTGCGAATTCGAGACAGATTACGAAGAAAACTCTTATTTCAA
>Ga0307509_10005857_pt1 | contig 16861 bp, 14 predicted proteins | sample 10_EM_MG_FD_202245 | JGI IMG/M metagenome (GOLD analysis project Ga0307509, IMG submission 202245) | Populus trichocarpa ectomycorrhiza microbial communities from riparian zone in the Pacific Northwest, United States - 10_EM | ecosystem: Host-associated > Plants > Roots > Unclassified | place... | reverse complement strand
GCACATTCTTGAAAAGGCCAGGGACATGAAAGGCGGGGGAAAAAAGTTGGTCACCGCCGGCAACACTGAGCACTGCGGATTGAAGGGAAAAAAAAGTAAATTTGGTAATGAGGGGAGCCCTGAGAGCTTCGTTGAATGATCCTTTCCACCACGTCATGAACATAACGAAATGTGAAGTAAGAGTGCTTTAATTAGAATATGGATTTGATCTTTCAGATTACTCGTGGAAAAGAAACCAGCCATCCCTGCCAATGGGCGTTCCCGCAGTGTGACTTTCAAAGGTTTCCGGCTATGCACTATGAAGGTGAAGGACCATGACCACACTTACTGGAAAGGAAAACCGAGAAGGAGTCAGGTGAAAAATACACTTTTCATTTATGAGGCAGGTATTGGCTATATCAACGGCGATTCGGGGATCATCAATCATCACTCACTGAACTGAAATTGTCTAGTTCCTCTCCCACCCTGGCACGCTCAGATAAAAAGGATCCGCCTCTTCGCAATGGTGTCTTCGAAATGAACTCATCACGAGTCCGAGGTGTCGGCGTCCTGAGAACATGCATAATGCATTGTCAGCATCCACCGTGTATATTTAGATAGATTACCCAATCCCATTCAAGGTCAGGATTTCTTCGAAGCCCTCAAATGAGCGAAGCATCTCTAAGCTTCCCTGTGGCGTATTAGACGGTGGCCTTGGAGTTGAGTTCGAGAGCAATTCCATTTGGCGCTGAACTAGGCTCGCAGCCCTCATGTCCAAAAGCCTTTTTCAATTGACGTTACTTTTTATTTTCAGCCTAAAAAAACTCTCGAGAACGCGTAGGACACGCCTACCATATGACCGTCGATTCTGAAACTTACGTATCGTTCCATCTCTTAGTTTGTTCCTAGGGGGTCATTCGTGGACCCAAAAAAACGACCATTAGGAAGTCCCAAGGGAAATTTCAACAATTTTCGAGTTGACTTATAATAAGCAGGCCAGCAGGACAGAGAAAGAATTGGAAAGAACAAGAAGGCGAGTCACGATTGCTTCAAGTGACTTTAAGTAAGCAGATATCAGGACCCCTGATAATACTGATCGAGGTATGATACCGAAAAATGGGGGTCCTTGGGCTCCTCGGGTGGACGATTTTTTACGATTTTCCCCCCATATTTGGGTGGATGGTGTACCTAACATAAAAGATTTCGCCCTGATGGGTGGATAAATGTATCTGACCTCTAAAATATCGCCAAAAATATGGAAAAATATGTAAAAATTTCCTATATACCCCTTTTTTGTGTATTTCCATCGCCTTCTCGCCAGCAAATTTCCCACTGTGGCAACAATTAATGACTTTTGCATTTGCAAGTTGAAGAAAGCACAGGGTAGAGGGCAGAAGAAATGTATTCATGAAATAGAAATATACTAGAGTTTGAGCTGACAGAATATGGGCCATCCCAGATACGGTTTCCAACAGAGTGTAGCCATTGTTCGAGATCTGAGAAGGAGGAGTGGGCCATGAAGTTGAAATGTGTCTGGCCCACTGACAATCTCATCACTTGGCCCACTGCGGGCATTCATGATGAGCGGGTGGACTGTATTTGACCAACCAATGAATAGGTTGGCCCCGGGTGGACAAAAGAATGTGAGATCAAAAGAAAATTCTGACTGAGGATGGGTGGACACTGCTAAAATTTATCTGAGCTCTGCGGCCTTTGGCCGCGGTTGATGGGTGGACTCATATCATACCTCGATCAGTATTATCAGGGGTCCTCAGATATCACTTGTTTGTCCTTGCCGGGCCATCTTATCTGCTTTGTTTGGTTGAGAGGATTTCCTAGTTAAAGGTGACGTCTTGAAATTATGCAAACGACAGTAAGACAATCTCACACCGTAACGTGTTTCGTATGCCGAGCGAGATTTTTCCTTTCTTACTGCGACATTCCACTTGCTGTTGCCCATTGTACCCACCACGGATAACCTCGTTATTTAGACGGTACCAACTCATAAATCTGGAACTTAAATTCACGAACATTTATACGAAATAACCATGAATTCTGCCGTTCGAATCGGTGTACCTAGTATGTGTTCTCGAATTTCCTTCCTCAGCACTCCACCTAATCTCAAAATTTCGGAACTTAGTTGCATTCAGTACTCTCATCATCTTCTCCATTATCGAGATGTCTATAGCCGCCTGGATAACAGCCAAATATAATAGTCGTCACAACTTCCCAAGCTCGGGCACCCGTGCGCGGGTACGCTACACACTCTTCGTCTCAATCTGGACAATCGTAATTGGGACGGCGTATTTGATTGGATTCCTCGTAGCCGCGAGCAGCGTCTTCTCAAGCGTGGCATCACATTTCGTTTTGTACGTTCTATCTCATTCTACACATCATCTAACCCCCTTCCTTTCTCTGCCCTCAACCCCTTTTTTTTCCAATCAAATTCTCATTTGAAATGTTACCTATAGCCTCTTTATCACGTGGATTCTATGGTTGGCAGCCGCTGCTGCTATTACCCAGACACTAGGCGGCGCATTAAACTGTCACGTACAGGACTACTTCGTCTATTGTGGTCATCTTAATGCCCTGTCAGGGTTTGCATGGCTGATTTTGTACGTCGCTGTTCCGCTCTAACCTCTAATATTCTGACGTTCACATGTTGATCAGCGTGTTGCTGAGCTTTATGCTTGTGTTTGTGATTATCCGAGGCACAATGTCGGCGAAGCGAGGGGATGGATTCGCTGGAGGCTTGGCCGAGGCTTGAGCTCCAGGATTTTCTGCCTCTTTCTACTCAGCTTCTCGACTCCTCATGCATAAACATAATTTCATCGGATTCGATCTAGTGCTCTTAATTTATATTTTCCCCACTGTTTTGTATTCAGGATGGAGCTTTGGTCCGCTATCACTTGACTGTTTTTAGTAGCGATATGTAAGTATACACGATCCGTTCCTGACGCTGTATTTTCTTGTTATTAGTTGTATCCTTAGTCGATGCTCGATTGTAGTAATTCTCTTTTTCGATTCCAATCACATAAAGGTACAACAAATGGCCTGTCGTCGGATTTACCAGTACTCCTTGGACCTTAAGCGTTGCTTTCTCTAGGAACGCTTGTATATCGAAAGCGGAAGTCAGGCAAATCGTAACCAGATTCCAAACGTCTGCAAACGAGATTCAAATAGAAACCTCTCTGGGGAAACAATAATCTGAAGTACAAGTCGTGAATTTATCATTTCAAGCGGGACGACGAACACTTAGAACGATCAATCGTATTATCCAAAGGCGAGGACCGTTGCAGATGTTAAATCGTTCCAATTTTCAAGGAACGGACGGAAGGACAAGAGATCTGGTATTCCAAAGTTTGTTAAATAGGAAGAGTCCCAGGCCTGTCTGCGTGCGCCGTATGAAAACGGCCCCGAAAGTAAGAGGAGAGAAGCAAAGCGGCGATTTGGCTTGGGAATATCCGCCTGCATCGTGGCCACAGGCAGGCGAAGGTTGGTTTTTTTGGCTCAGAGCGGCCATCCTTCATGATCACATCCAGTTTGCAGTTTATCTCCGTGAGTGTACAAGCTGGAGCCACCAGGCAATCGTGGCGTTCTTCCGCTCCTAGGTTGAACATCAGGAAGGGCAATTCGGATGAAAGAGTTGGACAGCGACCTGCTTTCTCTTTTCCTCTAGCTACCCCTTCGCCTTCTTGAGCGTTTCTGGTTGTCTAGAGAGTCAAAAAAGAGTAGTTCAATATGGTGGAAGACTGGGACATTGGTTTCTTGCCCCTTTCCTTCGCCCTGTATACCTTCTGGGTTCCAGCTTCTTCACCTGCAACTGCGTGGTAGGTTTGCGCCGTGAGTTCTTGCAGATTAAAAGTATTCCACAGATTGATAGCTGTCGCACCAACTATATTGAAAGCTCATCTTAAGGCCGTCGTCAGCTTTTCAACGGTGTCGTGTACGTGTTCAAGTCGGTGGTTGATGATAATAGGTTGTCTGGAATGTGCTCTGCGGACATAGGAATGAGATACATAATCATATAGCACAGAGGAAATGAGAATGTGGCCTTTAACCATGGATATCTATGTATGAACCAAAGGCGTCATCGATGAAAAAGGGTAGCCGTGAAGAAGACCCAGGGCATAAATTTGAGTTTTCCGCTGGCGCAGTATCGAAAGCCGATTTCTCTTTTCATGGTTCATATTGAAATTGCTTACAGATTTAGCATTTGAAACGACTATTTATTAAGTCCTGAAGACAAGGGTTTATCGAAAGAAGAAGAGAGAGGCAGGCCAAATTTTGCGGAAGCAAATTGTGTTTGTCATTCCGCAACGCGCCCAACAAACTCTGCTTTCTTCCCCCATCATCAGCCCCATCGTTCATCATTAAAAAACGACACTCACCTCTCAATATTGCTACAAATTGCTTTAACGACCACCAGATATGTCGACGAATATTGAACACCATGTCTCGGATATTACCAACAACTCGGAAAAATCACGATAGAAGCTTTTTGGACCGACAACGACGGGACGACACCACAGCCATTAAACCACCTTTACCTTTCAACTGCAGAAGATGCATTTGCATCTAACGATGCTTGAACTTCGTTCTCGAGCAGGGAGTTGGGAATTCCAAAGACACTTGCGGCATCTTCTCATCGGGAAATCTACCGGGATCTCAGCGTGAAGAGCATTCCCCCGTAGCTAAAGGACCGGTTGGAGATTTTTAGAACCTGGGGGTTCCTAGAGGCGACATGGCCGATCGAATGGGTCCTCAAGGACGAACCCTCTACACAGCTGCCCTGGATGCGATTATTGGCTGCCATCCGAAAATACACCAACGTCGCTTGGCTTGCTCCAGGAGCAGATCAATAATCTTCCATTGTAACCTGTTCCTCGACAATGGATCAGCTGTTCATTTTGAGAAATTTAAGCTCTCTTCGATGCGTAAGTTCATTCTCTTAACAGATTTTTTTTCTTTCCTTGTTCTTGTGCGGCTCTTCCGCCTTTTGATATCGCACAAAATTTCTGAAGGTCCTGTCTGCATTTGCAGTTGTCTTCATGTTTCTTCAATTCTTCGGATTTTGACGCTTGAAGGTTGAAGTCGGACTGATTGCTGTCACACAGGTTCTTGACGGGCGATCACAACTCTCACTTTCTGTGGGAGCGACCTATACATGTTCATATCATGGGCATTATTGTGGTGGAACAGAAGAAAGATGGGAAACTGACTCACCGCCTCCCGCGCTCTCGCTTGGATGTGACTCGGTCACGCGTCACATTTACTCTGGGTCGTCGGTGAGAACGACGATGAAAGAGTGTTGGGCAAGATTCTTGGGTATTTGAACCCATAGAAAACGATTTAAGAGAGCCAAAACAACTTTCCAGTTGTCCTCCGAGTCCGTTTGGTGCCATGGAATTGTTGAAGGAATATCTCCCGGTTGGCCTTCCACCAAGCAGAGCCCCAACGATATGGCTGGATGTTTTTTGGATGTTGGCCGGCCTTTCGTCGCTGCGTAGAGAGAGAGGGAGTTCCATCGAAGAAGATTTATTGGTTCCAGGGCAGTACTGGGGATGCGCCTGAATGTAGGAACCAAGAATGTTCTGCGACGTCCCGCAAGAGGGTAAGGTTACGAGACCGTTCTCCCTCCAGAATCGGGTTTCTAGTCATCACCACCCAAGCCTTTGCATGCCACTATCTGCCCCAAAGATGTAAAGTATTTCACCGCAAAAAATGAAATTTCTTCACCAGATCCGTTGTTGCAATGCCGTGGAAGCTTGGTCGTTCTTCCCTTCGGACACCAGCGCGTGCGATATTGGGGAAGATTCTCTGCCTTCATGTTCCTTCCTGGACTGTCGGCTGAAGAGGTTGTGGAATAAAATCTGGAGATTTAGTGGGGACGATTGGAATTCCAAATTCAGAAAGGCAGGTGTGACCAAACCAATCTGACAGGCTCCTGCGTTTCTCTCCACCAATCCGCGTTCCTGAGATTCCACGAATTGATTCGCTCCCGAATTTGAAAAATCCACCGCTACATATGAACCCTTCTTCGACTTTTTTTTTTCGCCGCCCGTAACTTGACCACTTACTCCAATAATCAACAACCGCATTCTTTTTTTTTGCGCCTCACCATCCTTACCTTACCTGTTTTCTGCCACCTCCCCACTTTTTCAACACTTTTTTCCCTCGACGATGTCTCCGACAAGCTATCCTCTGCCATCTTTCTCTCTCGTTCTCACGTCAGACTGTTCTTTTGTCCCAACGCGTCCCTCTGTCATCAAATTTGGCTTCGACCCGCTGCAAACGGTTTATCCAGCTCCCTCTGCTCATGAGGATGTCTCGGTATGTTCGCGGTCATTTTTCGTCCCATGGTTTTGCCTAATGAAAATGTTTAGGACTGTCCAGATGACACCGAAATTCAACAAATTGATCCAGTTCCAACAGCAGACGAACGAGCCATGTTGGATGCTTTGAACGACTCTGTACGTCCTTCGATTTTTTTTCTCACCCCAGTACACTTTTTTTTACACGGTAAGCAGGCAACAGATGTTGAGCAGTCGGAGGGCGATGACGAGTCCAATGCGCAAACCAAGAAAAGGACAGGCGTTTCGCGTGGCTTTCCCACTAATATTGTCAAAGTTTGTTTATTCCACCAATTGACCCTCCGTCAGCGTTGAACTGACACGTGTACTTCAGCTCGAATTTATGAATCTCGTCGCCGCGATTCGCAAACTATTGAAAGCCATACCAAAAACACCAAAAACCCATACGTCTCGCGTTTAGCGGGAATTTTGTGAACATCGACACCGAACGATAAAAAAAACCGTTTTTCAGCAACCCTTACCCACCCAGGTTGTAAATAATCCCAGACGTGCGGCCACCCATATTACACCTTTTCTCGTCCTTAAACAAACCCTTCGCTATTTCATGTGGCCTGGACACTGGAAACATATTGCCCTTCCTTTCTACGTACATACACAACAACCTTGGACCCTTTAAAAATGCTGAGCCTACTCCCCCATTTTATGTATTCACACCGCTCTCCTACTACTTTTATCTGTATATACAACTACCTCAAATATGTAAATACTTTTTTTTGTTTTCGTCTTGTGCTGAATATATGATGCCCCTCTTCCCCGGATCGCGGCGCGGATATTTGGTCGTATTGATCGGCGACCTCCAATTTTTCATTTTCAGGTTCTCCACTTTACTGTCACGGAAAGGCGTTTCCGGATTCCTATATATCCCCTTCTTTGGATTCTGTTCTCTATATTCCCACTTATATACAACTATGTCTCCACCTCCATCTAACGGCAAAGACTCGGGTGCTGCAAGAGTTCTGGGATCTGGAACATCGGGTCAGTCCCCAGGTCGTGTCATTCATTGCTTTATGGCTTACAGGGGAGTTTTTAACAGGTATTGCTGAGCTCCTCATCTTCCACCCGGTGGACACAGTGGCCAAGCGTCTGATGAGCAACAAGGCCAAGGTATGTAGAAGAGTCTTAAACTATTCTGGATATTGGCCTCACATGTACACGATGTGTTGTAGGTTTCCTTCTCGACTTTGTCGCCCATTATTTTCCGGGACGCTGCAACTAAACCTCTTGCAACAAAATTCCTATCACTATTCCCTGGTCTCGGATACGCTGCAGGCTACAAGGTTGCGCAACGGGTGTACAAATTCGGTGGTCAACCATGGTTCAACGACCTCATCAACAAACACTACAAATCCCACTTTTCAAGTACCTTTGGGGAACGGAAGGGGAAGATGATGATGCAAGCTACTGCTGGAAGGTGTGTAACGTTTCCTAATGTGTGAATTGAAGCCATTTTGATTTTTTTTGGCTAGTTTGACTGGTATCGGAGAAGTCGTACGTCTGTTCGGAAATATCGGGATGGGATTTCGACTGACATTTCGTGACTTCTGAAGGTTCTCCTCCCACTTGATGCTCTGAAAATCAAGCGCCAAGTAAACCCGGAAGCTTTCCGAGGCCGTGGTGTTATTCGAATCTTCATGGAGGAGGGTACGACACTATACCGTGGGTGGGGATGGACAATGGCTCGTAATGCGCCTGGATCGTTTGCTGTTCGTGTGTTTTCTTACTTATTTTGGCTATTGGATTCTTATTCCATCTTTTTTTTTTTTTGTCATGTGCAGCTTTTCGGTGCTTCGGCCGTCACGAAGGAATACGTACTGGGTGTAACCGACTATTCAAAAGCGACATGGGGTCAAAACTTCATCGCTTCGATCGCTGGTGCCGTCGCTTCCATCACGGTCGCCGCACCACTTGACACCGTCAAGACACGGATCCAAAACGCGAACTTTGAACGCAAAGTCCACGGGATGACGGTTGTGAAAGACCTCATCAAAAATGAAGGCGCGTCGGCCTTCTTCAAGGGTCTGACACCCAAAGTAAGCTTACTTCAGTTCCCCCGTGTTCTTGCGACCGTTCTAACCCCACGTTTTTTTTTTCGTAGATCCTGGTCGTTGGTCCGAAACTGGTGTTTAGCTATACGTTAGCGCAATCATTGATACCCCTCTTTTCCAAGTGGGTTTGAGTGGATATAGATAGACAAGGTAGATTGCCTGCCCAACCAAGGCTTATAACTAAAGTCCGCCGAGAAGCAAAACGTCATTGGACAGGTCTCGTGGCTGGTCTACAGATTCATGATATCTCCTGCTCTGGGTTGGTTGATCCGTTGCAGAAAAAGAAAAAAGTATATAACTCAGCTAAATCTAATGAATATAAAAGATGCCCCACCTCACCACACCAACGAAAGTTCCCTCTTAAGTTTCACTCTTGTGGAGCAATGGCAGGTCTCAACGATAATCTAATTGCGATATTTGCTGTCTAGGTAATCCCAACCAGGGGTGATTAACAAAAGTAGAACAATACCCAGCATTGAAAACCCAATGGGTGAAGAGCGAAGACGGTACATACATGGTCGAGAAAACCTTGCTGAAGGCATATGTATAATAGCTGACCTGCATGTGAATCGACAGTAGAGAAGATAGTTGGGGTATAGGTATTTGGGTAGTTTTCGTAACCAGCAAGAACAGGTAGCAAATAGATAAACCCAACAAGAAAACGAAGAAAGAGCGAAAGCGAGAGAAAAGCGATGAAAAACAGGTAGGGGCGTTGCAGGGGGACTTCAAGCCTCCTGAACCAGGCCCGACAATGGTGGAAGTCAATTCCGGGTATATATGTATCAAGATACATAGTCATCATAGTGGAAATGTGGAACATATCACCAGTTCCGGCGGGCATGTCGACGATGAGAGGAGCCACCAGCTATGGATGATTTTCTCACCAAGGTGTTGTCCTCGAGGGCGACAGAACGTCTGCGCTTCTTGCATGAAGGCGCCTTATTTGGGATAGGTGAGGTGGTCAATCCATTGCCGGACGCGGGAGCTCCAGGCGCGGATGAAGGGGTAGAAGCCGGGCTGCTGGTGGGGGCTTTGGGGTTGGCGGCAAGGGAGTTTCCGGAGCCTCCTGAGCTTCCTGAGCTTCCTGATCCCGTGTTGCTGGATCCACCAGAGGGACGAGGGCTACCAGAGGAAGGAGGACCGGCGAAGATATCGTTTTGCGCACCTAAAAACATGGTTGCCGATTTGATTGAATCAACTGGACGAACGCGGAGAAAAAAAAAAAACAGGAATGGAAAAGACTCACCATCAGAGAAACCCATCTTCGAGTTATAGGAAGGCGCCTTTTGGTCTCCGTTCAGGTCCCAGCCGGTCACATGGACGTTGTTGCCCGAGTTCTGGTTCCAATATACCATCTGCTTCGCGCCTTTGGTGCAACCACCTGGGTTGCCTTCGCACCATACAGGAGGCTTGGGCGTAGCGAGTGGCGTGTTGCTCTTGGATCCGGTGACGCGGCATTTGAAAGGTTGGTGGTACATGTTGGGTTGACCGCATCTATTGCATTGTAGGGGTTAGTACAACCATTGACTTTACACACGAAGGGAATGACCAACCCGTTGGGAACCCACCCCCACTATAAATAGAAACAATGAAAATTTAGAAGATGTTCGACTATGGAAAGAAAGAAGGTGCGACTCACAGCGCAAATACAACCTCCAGGGGGACAAGGGGGCATATTGGCTGGTACATCATACACAAGAACCCGTTTCCATGGAGTGCTTGAGGCGTTGTTGAGCTTCTATACCGGCGAATGAGAATGAACACGTAAACTTACTTGTAACGAATGGTGAAGACAACGAGGTTGTTCGGGGTTACTTTCTTGATATCTGACTACAGACGAATAAGTTGGAAATCGAGTGACGAAAATTCTGCGGATCGAATGTACCTGATAGGAAATGGCAAAAGCGGTACCAGCTGCCCTAGATCGGTTCTGAGCATGCACTTGCGGCGAGAATGGGATGATAAGGCGGAATCAAGGGGAAAAAGTAGATAAAAAGCTTACTATTGGGGGAAATGATGCATGAAGGTACGTTCTAGAGCCGGGGGATCGCGTCAGCTCCCTCGAATACGTCAACCAAGTCCTCAAACAGGAAATACGAACGTAGTCTTCAGGATAGTGACTGCCATCGGGCCAATCCGACATGTCGCGTCCTCCGTAGGACAACGAAGTCTTTGCGCGGTTGGAGGCGATTTCGACGGTGAAGGTTCCACCTGCAGGCCTTTTTTTGAAAGAGATGAGAAATGCCCGCAGGAATATGGAAAATCCTAGACACTCACAAATCAAGTACATCACCAGCTGCTGGTGGGAAATTATCGCACTATAAACCAAAACTTTCAAAACTCTGCAGAGCGTGTTCTAACCACCATGCTTACGCCATTGATATGATGGACTGTGTCGAACACGAAATGAGTCGAAGAGATAAGAAAAGGGAGACAAAAGACTTACACCACCAATCGTTGAAGTTAAGTTGGTATAGAGGTGTTACAATGGCGTACGAATTAAGGTCTAAAGCCCCAGTATTGCCCTAATCGCTGGTAAGTCAAATCATCCAGCGAAACACCGAAAAGTCAGAACACACGTTAAGACAGTACATGCCCTTGTGCCATGCAGCAAGATGGGCGTTGGCTCCCAGCCATAAAGATGCGGAGAGTAATGCAGTAACCCGTAACATTGAGCGTTAAACGAACGTGGGTTGATTTAAGGAGAGTGAAAGCTGGTCCCGGGGGACAGCGAGATGGAGGGGAAAGGAGAGAGAGAAAACTGCGGTCGACGTCGCTAACAGGAACAGTATAAGCAACCTGGTGAAGCGAATCAGGAAGTATGCGGATACCTACGTCCGCTTTAACATAAATTTCCCCCGATCCGTAAAATTTATCGCGACGGGGAAGAATCCGGCGCAATCAGAGTACAAATGTTGTAAAATGATCCATATAAGGCGCAGTTAGAGGGCTCATGTTTTTGACGGATTTTTAATTGAGAAGTATCAAAGATAAGGAGAAGAGGATTACGTCATTTGGCAACAAGCGCACACTAGTGTTCAAGCGCTCCACTTCGTTTGATTGTTCTCTTCCCTTCGCATTTAAAGGTCGAGGAGACCTTTCCGAATGGACAGGGCCAGACGCGGCCTGGCTGGACGGGCCCCGAAATCTAGTTGTGGGAGGAATGAGGCATTAATAATATGTTTCCGGCAGTACTCCCCTGACAACGATCATCGTTTATGTATATGTCACGTGATCGTTATTCATAAACTTTGAATGTATTTGGCGCTGTGATTCCGATCTGAAAATATGTAGAATATGAATGCGTGTAATGTATATACTAGTTGTTTTTTTCTCGTGCGCTGAGCTCTCAGCTCAATATTCTATTGCCCATTCAGTCAAAACCTCAAAAGTTGCCTCAGGGGACATGGGGGACAGATCACGTGATCTATAATTTTGATCTTGCAAAGGATCATCAAATTCAAATTTCAACTTGTTACTTCATCTGAACCAAATATCCAAGGCCTCCAGCGCTTAGCCTCTTGTAAGCACTGAGTACTGATTGATTGATCTTCTGTATTGATACTTCATATATCCAGCGTTCCCATGATTGGAAATCGTTCGAGGGCCATTCCACGTCCCCTTCTCATGCCATGCACTGTCGCCCATTTGCGCAGATAGAGCTATGTGTCAGTGCCTTGATGCTCTCCCACCAAGTGTCGGTGCTTGCCCGCGATCGCGGTCTTGCCACACGGTTACCAGCGGCTTCATTTTCGCCTACTTGTGTCCGCACCAGCGCTCGCCAAACTGGGCAGTGCCTTCTTTCCATATGCCCAACATTTTTAGTCTGATCTATAAATAATCATTCAAAGACCCCGGAGCTGCAGCATCTTCCGTTGGCCAAATATAAACATGTACTCCACGCCAATAAAACGGGAAATGAAAATCACCTTCAGGTACGTGCAAGAATATCTCACATACTTTGAAGTACAATTTGACGGTTTTTCACAGCTCTCGATGCATGCTCAAAATTATCATTCGATACGAAGCCCCGGTTTTCCTCTCCGAGTGGCCTTTCTGATTCCCCCGTCAATGAAACGGGTTTTCCACTCAATCGAGAATCGCCTCTGCCTTGCAAACAGAACTCAAAAGCGCTTTTTGCGATAGATAGCAGACGTGTGACCTATATACTCGACGTCGTCCATGTCAGCATGAGAATTGCCTCGTTTATTCCATTTCGCCTGATCTTCTTGTGGGTGCCTCTCGAATCGGCTTTTTAGTTTATTGATGTGCCTGGGTTCTGGGATATAAAGCACCTCGTCCTAGGGTACCCCCGACCCGTCGACTCTTGCTGCGACGCCTCACTTTCTTTCGCTTATTTAATTCCAAATCTCAAAGATGTTACCGTACCTCGCGATTCTGAGCGCTTGGGCTTTGCTTCGAGCCGTATGGCGCGCCTTTCTTTCTCATGATTAACGTTTGGCCGACATTCCTTTCTTCCACTGTTTCTAGACAGTCTATGCCCAAAGTGTTCCTACCGTCCTGCCTGCCAACTGGACACCTGTAGGATGTTTCACGTGAGTCTGGGTTACCTCCCTTGCCATTCTGATATGCACAATTTAATAATTATACAGGGACATTTCCACTTCTCGAACGCTGTCAGCAACATTCTTAGTGCAAGATTCGATGACGGTTGAGACGTGTATCAACTTTTGTAACTCCGGAAACTATATTTTCGCAGGAGTTGAATTCGGACGTACGTTTTCTTTCTTGCCGGCATCAAAGTACATGTTTCTCAGAATTCCTCATATGTGTAGGGGTAAGCCTAAACTCGAATGTGTCATTTTCTTCGGTTCACTCAACCCAGCACCTTGTCGCAACCGTTTAGGAGTGCTGTAAGCCAATTTTTCAAAATATACGTCGGCGTGTAACGGCGCTTATTTTGGCTTCTTGGAATTTAGATTGTGACTCAACAATTCAGATACCCAGTCAGCCAGCAGCGCTGAGTGATTGTAATATGCCTTGCGGCGGGAATGCGAATGAGACATGCGGTGGACCCATTCGGCTAAACATATTCAACAGCGGAAATACTCCACCAGTTATCGTTCGTAATGTAACCGCCGGTCAAGGATTGTGGACCTACCAGGGATGTTTTACGTGAGTTAGGGTGTCTCCGGCTTCTCTGCTTATTGGAGGCAACATTACCAAAATCAACATTCTAACGGGAATGACAGTGATAGCGTCTCTGCGAGAACATTGGGTTTTGGTGTGAATATCCCCAGTGGGACGACCGCCGAGTCTTGCACGGCTGCATGTCAACCGGCAGGTGGATTCACGAACGCGGGGCTCGAAAATGGGCACGAGTGTTGTAAGGGAGCATTTATTTCGATTTCTCGTTATGGGCCACTCACCTGCTCCGAATCCACAGGGTGCGATAACACTATTCACGCACCAACACAACGAGTTGGAGATGCAGATTGTCGCATGCTTTGCTCTGCCTCGCACGCCGAGTACTGCGGGAATCAGAATCGGGTAGCAGTATACCAGTTCTCCGCCTCCGGCGTGGCGCCAGGTCCCAAGACGTGCTTGCAGACAGACTTGGGGAACTTTACATTGAGGGCGCAATTCCGTAACCCCCCAACGACGGGCCCTGCGACGGTGTCTTTAAAAGTGGTGGTCGTAGAGATGGTCAAGAACGTCCTCTGGACAATTCTTTCTGTAAGTTACCTGTGTCTTTTGAATATTATCTGCCCCTTATTTTTCTTACCCAGGCATGCCCGACGTGTTGCTCAGAGTGGCCCTCATTGAGCTTGTCAAACTCGATCGTGAATCCGCACTCAATCGCCTTCCCCGCGCAACAGATGGCGTCGACATTCACCAACGATGGCGAATCCCCAAATTTCGTTGCATCTATTCCTGCTTTCCCCGGATCCCAGACTTATTGCACGATGGTGAGTTACCCAACAATACAGCGACTCGATTAAAAAAAGGATCCTCAATGAGCTGATTATCCATTGCAGACGGACAACGCCGCCCCCATCGGAAGCCCTCCGCTGCTTGCGTTCAATGGTAAAACCGATGCCTTTTCTTTGTGTACCAACACAAGCGCAAACGCTCGCCTGGACGTGGTATTTTCGCCTGTAACGGGCCATCCTCATTATACTTTGGATAATTGTCAGCCGGTGAATATTCAAGTCATCACGTCTTGAACCAGGTGGCGAAGTGGCGGAAATTTGCAAGACGGCTTGATCGCTTACCTGAGTCCATTGAAAGCATGAAATTCTAGAAGTTAGTTTTGATTGCTGTCCCTTCCTTATTATTGCGCACACTCGCTTCCTTATGCTCGCTTCCGTGCCCACTACGATAGCTACGTAACTATTTTTTCCATAGTCCCCTTAGTTTCTAGTTTGGTTCGAGCTGTAATATATACCCACCGCCAATCTTCAATTTCCGCAATAACGAATGGGTAGATCTTAATGATCTTCCTAGAACATGATCTAATCTAATCTAATCTCCACGAAGCGCGAGGCGTGCCACTTCTTTTTGGGTCTGATTCAGGAATAACGAGAGATCGCGTAAGACAACTAGCACTTTCAACCATTTCACAGTCTTCCCTCTGCCTGTCCCAGTCCCTCAGTCTTATGGCAATTTACAAAAGTGAAGAAGTCAAACCTGAAAAGCTAGATCCCGTCAACGATGTGATCATTGCGTGAGCATTGGCGCGTTCATAGACTTATGGATGTGTTATTTATTCTGTTCTTAATATCTGTAGTCTTGTGGGTCCATTAGGATCTGGGAAAAGTCAGGTGCGCCCCATTCGGCTTACCCCCCATTTTGTCAGGTTGTGATCCTCATTCAAGATTATCGATACTCTCACTGGCCAGAGTCGGAAGCGAGCTGGGGGTCACCTTGAACCCGTCACCAAGAATCTTACCGCAATTCGAGTGCTGGGTCATGAAACGCATAAATCTCGCATAGTTCTCATCGACACCCCTGGCTTCGATATCGCTCCGAACAGGAGCGAGAGGGATATCATCATCATGATTGATAAGTGGCTAAAGCAAAAGTATGTACCTCCTTTCAGATATGGAGATCAACATGGGTCTCGTTTGAGATCTGTCTTTATGCGTCTATAGATCCGAGAAAAATGCAAAATTGGCGGCAGTAATTTACGTGCACCAGATCGCCGAGATTCGTACATTCGGTGGAGCTCCCCACTTTAATTTGCGTAGACTCGGGGAACTACTTGGAGAGAGATCTGCGAGAAATATTGTCCTTGTCACCACAATGTGGGACAAGGGTCGAAAGGCCGACAACGAGAAAAGGGAAGACGATCTCAAGGCAGGGTACTGGAATATAATGATCCAACATGAGGCTACTGTTGATCGCTTTGAGAACTCATCGACTTCCGCTTGGGCGATTGTTGACAAGATTGTTGCCCGACATAATGACGGTACTTATCAACTGAAGCGCTTGCTCCAGGAAAAGATGCGGAACCTGGAGCGGATGGCCGCAGGGCTTTTTGACAAAAAATCGGAAGGAAAAGCCCTCTATCGACACCTCCAAGCTCTTTTCAATGGCAGGAATGATATCGATGTCAACGCTGAAATCAAATTTTTAATTCAGGTAGAATCAAAAATCAATGAGATACTCCAGGAGCCTGTTAATGGCATGCAAGTTCTCCTGAACACCCAATTTTCTATTTTTTTGGAGAACTATTTTGCTCAACAGGGAGAACAACCTCTGAACACCGACTCATTTCCGAGCCAGGTGGATGTGGATTGGTCGAGGTCAAGCAGTGGCAGGTGGGTTGTCATCTACTTTGTTTATTGCTCTAAAATTTATTTATCATTAGAAAAACTCCTTTGAGGAATTTTCCATCTCGCAAAGCAAGTTGGGACCGACGCCATCAGTGATGGGCGCAACCTAACTCTCCTCTACTTTTCAAAGAATCAGGGCGGGGCATCGGCCTCATGGAAATCCTCGAAACAAAAGGAGAAGACCAATCTAACACCAGAAGACATTATCATTGCGTGAGATTTTCAACTTATTTTTGTTTAAAGTCTGACCTGATCCCACAGAGTCATGGGCCCCACTGGTTCCGGGAAGAGCACTGTGAGCGATCGCGATCTTCAATGACCTTCTGAATTCCTAGATACCCTTTGAATAGTTTATAAGCGCTGCAACCGGAGAGGTCGTCGGCACCAGCGCTAAGCTAGAATCTTGTACGAAGAAGATCGATACCTTCAAGCTGTCGTTTCCAGGTTATAACGTCGTTTTCGTCGACACTCCCGGCTTCGATGATGAAAGCAGATCCGACGACGATATATTCGGGATGACCTCAAGATGGCTGTCAGCGGCAACGTAAGTTTCAAGAAGGTTTACAGACCTTTCCGAACTGAAATTGATAGCTCCAGGAAAGGCATTTTGCTCAGCGGGCTCCTTTATTTTCACCGGATTTCAGACAATCGTATGGGTTCGACA
>Ga0307509_10005856_pt1 | contig 16864 bp, 19 predicted proteins | sample 10_EM_MG_FD_202245 | JGI IMG/M metagenome (GOLD analysis project Ga0307509, IMG submission 202245) | Populus trichocarpa ectomycorrhiza microbial communities from riparian zone in the Pacific Northwest, United States - 10_EM | ecosystem: Host-associated > Plants > Roots > Unclassified | place... | reverse complement strand
CCATATGGAACCACTATGGATCTACTTGAGCTTGAGCACTTGTGACCAAAATGGGGCGTCAGGGGATATGTTGATAATTGATTTGGTGCCTAGACCTCGCACCGAGGTTCTCAGTCCAATGTAACACAAGTGGATCAGAGGAGGGGGAAGAGACTGCCTATTGACCGTGGTATAATAGGGGTCCACTCTTCGCTCGTCCTGCTTCACTTAGTAGGGAGAGATGGTAAAAAGATACATGTTTTCGGGGGAATTTTCTGTTTTGTACATGTTGATAGAAAAAAAGAAACTGGTGCATCATAGTTCATCCTTTCGTCATCTTTGGTTCATCGCCAATTAAAAGGTATCAAAAGGCCACGAAATCGGGGGTGGACGCAAAGAGGGCTCGGGGGGGTAACTTGAACTTTGGATGAATCGTAAGTCTATGGAATGGCCTGCGAGACGGCGCGCGTGGATGAATGGGGCAAAAGCTTCATCAACCAGATGATCCCGAAGCGAGGACGGGATAGCGAGCTCGGAGAGTACAGGCAGCAAATATGAGACCATTGCCCCATGACTAGGATGTAGAGCATCGGAAAGCTCTGCAGCGAACTCCGAGGTAGCCCTAATCACCTTCACACCCACGAATGACCGAAGAAGGGTATTCCAGAGCGCACTCTGGCCTACGAAAGTGTACCCATAGGACCTGTCGTACTCCGACTGGAGTGCAAGACTCTCCACGACGGAAAGAGCAGGCGCAGCGTCACTGCATATCTGCGCCATGGAAATTGGCAAGTGATCTCGATCTCCGTCGTTATGGCAATCACCAATGGCAAATTTGACATATAGAGGGGTAACTGAGGGCTGCTCTGGATGGTAGGATATAACAATAGATCCTGGCCCGAACGACATTACGGCCGTCCGAATATTGAGGTTCTGGATGGCGCCGAGGAATGTTGACATACGAACGACGGCGGGGGTTCCCATCAAGAGAATCGTTAGACGGAGGTCTTGGAGAAAAGGGGTGCTAGTGAGGGCCAATAGACTATCAAGATAGGCGCTTGCACCTGTGAATATGAGCCTCGAGAGCCTTGGGAGCTCGATACGAGTGATCAGGGCAGTCTGGCTTTCCATCACCGTGTCAGGAAGCCTGAGAGAGGAATGTGGGAATTCTATTGAAATGTTGTCGAGGTGAGGCATCCTTGCGATGCACTCGACTAGATACTCGGGGGGAAAGTTGCCTGGGTCTGGGATGCCCTCGAGGCGGAGAGATGATAGGTTTATAGCGTTCATCAGTGATACGCATCCCCTCGGAATAGTGACATTCCGAAGGTGGAGGGCGCGGAGATGAGGGGCCACGAAGTTATATGGAAGAACTTGAAATCGGTCTGCATAAACTTCGGCGAGAGACAGGGTCTCCAGCATCGGAAAGGCGTTATCAAGTGCCTTGTGCAACCCCAAATCTTCAGAACGCCAATCCTTGATAGAGATATTGTACACACGGTCGCGATGCTGAAGCGCGAGAACCAAATTTTCCTTGAATAGAGTGGGCACTGGATAGAGGAATTTGAAACGGATAATGAGTGGTATTTGTGTTAAATGTGAGGGCATCGTGATTATGGGATTTGCCAAGTTGCATTGGAAACGTAGTTTCAAGTAAGTTGCCCATTCAAGCATAGCGTATCTCCATCTTCGACAAACTCGCAGTAGCTTGTACCATCGACGTCCGTGGTTCCAGCGATATTCATCGTCGAGTCGACACCAATCAAGTATTTCCACCAGCAGTTCATCGGAGAGACTGTTGATGGTGGTACACGGCAAGCTTTGTCCTGTTTTGAAAAAAACGTTGGTGAATATTGCAGGCGGAGAGAAGCAAGAACGTACCTTCGGACATGGCAATTATGCGTCCGTCAGTCGAGGAGATGAGATAAGTGATAAGTGATCATAATACGGCCAACTTCGCTACGTAATACAGCTCAGGTAAACTACTACCTCGTTGGCGCGGAATAGACAAGCAAACGAACACGACGCATGGTGCGGGAGGGCACGTGATTGATGCCAACAGTAAATTGACGATCCGATCCCGGAGTGACGACGGGCATCACGGACTCGGACTCCCTAACTTTCCCCAGTGGGGTCTTCAGTTTTTCTAATACACAGATGCAATGACCACAGCTGTAATGAAGGCATTCCTTACCTCAGAGTACGTGTAGTCATTAATCATCAACTCTGGCCTGGGCACAACGCACGACAGGTGTGAGTCTGCAATTTTACCCACTATGATCGAATTTAGCTTTCAGAAATCGACAAATTTTGCTTCATCCTCCGCAACACTCCCAATCCCCTCGCGCACAAACCCCAAAACATCCATCCTCACCTTCCATCCCTGGAATCCCTCGATCTCGTCAATGTCCCGGCAACGTCTCTCCTCAGCGTTTACAGGAGTAAATGGAGAATGACACGCGGTGCCTACTAGTGCGAACTTGAAGTTCTGTCTTGCTGTAGATCAACGGATGCTAGGCCTGAGCAGTGTGGTGGGGTATGCGAGAGGAGGAAGGACGATTTACCGTCCCTGGTGGGCAAAAGGCAAAAGGTGAGAGGTCGCGTGTTCATTGGTGCCGTGATATCACGGCTCGGGTGTCGACCAGTAAGCATCTTGCCTAATATCCTAATTTTTTTACCGACTCACAAAGGCACAACGTTAGTGCCACGATGAAGGCATTCTTCATCTCTAAATAGGCGCCGCTGCCCAAAATCCAATCCATACACAACCCGCCAGAGCCTATCCGGAACCCAACCCCGTGACCTCCCCAAGCTCGAATGAGACTCCGATAAACAAAGATGGATAGGGAAGAAAAATAGGTTGAGTTCGTAGGACTCGTCGAGGTGGATAAAGTAGCCCCATGCGAGATGGGCAAGTTGCGGCACGGATTCTGGTGTGGTGACGGAATCATGATGAGAGCTACTCGCAAACAGAATCTCGGAAAGTTTCATAGGGAGCCAGGAAGAGCGAACAGAGGCTACATTGGGAGTTAAACGTAAGGTAGGGCGTCGATGTAATCGGACAGTACTTATACTACAGTAGTCAACCCCCGAGGATAACGACTACTGGCGTCTATGGATACCCCTCAGCATAGGCTACCGAATGAGGGGTACGATTAGCAAACAGATAAAATATAGGAACGTACTTTTGCCGCTTGACTGGTTCATCCACCGCGCCTCTCAAATATCCACAATCTATTCTCCTTCTTCATCTCAAGCACCCTCCACAATCCTTCCAACCCCTTCTCACGTATAAGTCTTAAAATGTCCTTCCTTACTTTCCATCCCTGGAACCCGTCGATGACATCAATGACCTCCCACCGTCCAGTTGGCAGCGCGTCTCCGCTCTCAGCGATCACGTGAGTAAACGGAGAGTGATACGCGATGTCCGCTGGCGTGAGGTGCTCTGTCTTATTGTAGATCCACGGATGGCCGGCGGAGATGGCCGGCGGAAGGATGCCTAGACTCGAGCGGTACGGCGGCGCATGGGTGTGGAGGAAGAGCGATGCACCACTCTGGGCGGCGAGATTCGCTATATGGACATGGACTGTCATGGTGTACTCGTCATCAGCCTCCCCGTCTAGCAAGAGCAGAGAGAGGAGCTAGTCTATTTACCGTGGGGAGAGTCTACGAATTGCTCGTTCAGCCGCGCGAGCGCGTGGCCGCCGGGATAGTTGGCTATCGATGCGCGGGTCAGGAGGACCGTCGCAGCCGAGTTGAGCGCGATAGCGCCAACGACCGTGAGAAACGCCAACCGGCCTATCAAGGTTCCCTTACGCCGACGGACGCTATTTCACGAAACTTTTAGCATATGGGCTTGACCCACGGGAAGGAGGAAAGACTTACAAAGCCTGGGCGCCATGCGCGGCAGCAATGTTCAGCATTGGTACGACGTATACGACGAACCGCCATTCTTTGTGGCCAATGAAGCTCATGAGAAGCACAAAGCCAACGGCGGGCAAAACGAGAGAGCGGATCCGGGCGTCGCGAGCGAAACCGAACGGGATGAATATCTCGGTGGCCATGAGAAGACGCGGGAGGAATGTCGTGAAATAGGTCCAGAACGGAGAAACCTATATTGAGGTTAGGGTTGAGTCGTTACAAACGCAAACGAGGGTGAAGGAGATACGAACACCCCAGTCAGCACTTTTGCCTTCATACACGTTGAAATAGATGCTGGAAACCTCGGGCCAGAGGGGCCACTGATCCCAGAAATACGAGTCGATCGAGACGGTCAGCGCTAGTGGGCCAACGGGTATGAATATTTCGTGGATATTGGCAGATGGTAACCTCATACCAATGCAAACCAGGCCGGAAATGGCGCCAACCTTGACGAGTCGCGTGAAAGAGAGAGAACCGCCCGACAAAAGTTGGAACGTGAGAAGACCCAGAAGACCGAAAATTTCTGCGCGGATCACCACTGCGACAAATGCCAATAGCATGACAGCCCAAGAGGCGCGAGTGGTCGAGGTTCGAGCCGCCCTCGTCCCGCGGCCTAATAGCAAGTAATACGCGAAGTTTACTAGATACAGAGGTTTAAGTGGATGTGGAATTAATCATAAGAGGTATGCCTCACCAAACGGCAGCGCGAGCATGTTGGGCAGCGTACGACCCATCCAGAATGGTAGATGAAATTGGGTGATGGTGATGAACGTGAAAAGAAGGGAGGTCAAGCGTCCGAAACGGCGAGCAACCGCGTGTCGGAGGAAGCAAAGTCCTTGGGCATTAATACTTGCAAGGGTGAGGCGAACTGGTATGTATGAGCTGTGAAAACAAGGGAAACGGAGATAATATACGGACTGACTACTTGGAGGTCAAATTTTGAAGTAATGAGGGAGAGATCATTCGCGAGTCGGGCAATGTAATTAGAACACCAGGCGACGATGATGCTACCCACGAATGAGCGTGGTATTGCCCCAGAAAAGACTTTGTGGTCGAACTGAGAATGGATAGATCTATCTGATGATAAGTCGTTTGAATGTCACTGGATCTCACCTTTTGGAGCAAGTCTGGGCTACCACCGTAAAGCAGGAGGTCGTGCAAGGCGTGGAGGGTAAAGCTCTCCTCTACTTTGGTGTACGGAGCGAGTAACACATGGGTCCAAGCGACGGCGTAGATGAGCGCATCAAGCACCAAGGTCATCTGCTAGATCAACTGTACGTTCCTTGTATGGTTGAGCAAGGGTCGATGGTGGGTGACCGTATCAATTGGGGTTACTCGGTCCCTTGGCGCCGCTGCGGAATCTCTCCGGCACCATTTGGCCGCCCGGCTCACTTCCGGCGATTGACGCGACAACCCCCGGCTCAATGCGCTCGCTCATCCTGTATCCTCACCTCTTGATTCCTCTCTTTTCTTGACTTGCTCATCTCACCCATGTTTCTCAGGCCAAGGGCGGCGCTACTCACCCTTTGGTTCCTATCGACCGTCCATGCCAAGGCAAAGAGTGGCAACAGCTCCCAATATGCTGTCTCAAGCCATCAGTTGTCCGTACGTCACTCACGTATCCCTAGTACCCTCCATCCTAACTGAAAAACCCACGATAACAACAGGCCTTCGATAGTCTCGTTCCACCAAGAGGTATCCCACTGCCATGATGCAAATCCTTCGCCTCTAACGCGTTCTCCTCCAGCAGGGAAATGCCCACCCTGTTTCAATTGTATGCTTCCCGCATTCACATGTGGTCAGTACGGAGAATGCGATCCGTATAACGGCCAGTGTAACTGTCCGCCTGGATGGGGAGGTATCGACTGCTTGACGCCACGTAAGCGTTGGTCCCTGAGGGTCTTTTGAAATCTCGGCTCATGTACGCACAGAATGTGACTCCCTTGCGGATGGTGCGGAACGGCACCTTCGTGAAGATGGAAAGGAGTGTCAATGCAAGGATGGTTGGAATGGAATAAATTGCAATGGCATGTTCCCCCACTCCGTGAAGTCCGCTGTCGTTTGACACCTCTCCAGTTTGCCAAACCGATAATGCCTGCACAAACTTTCCCCTCCGCGGCAACATAACATCACTAGAAGTCCCGGACCCTGTAAACATGACTTGCTACAAAGGTGGCGAGACCGTCTTCAACAATCACCAATTCTGTGATGTCACCAGTAGGCGCATATTATCCTCTGTCCAGCTCATCCTAACGCTTGAAACCTAGATCGCAAAATACTTGATATGTTACCTGGCCGTCCTCCTCAGGTCACTTTCAGTTGTGATAAGATAGATGCGACATGCGACTTTCAGTTTTGGACAGCCCAAGTCGAATCATTCTACTGCGCGCTTGATACGTGTAAGACGGAGGTCATACTAGGATACGATAGCAATACCACATCATACCAGTGCGAACATATCAAGTGTAGTTGCGTGCCGGGAAGATTCATTTGCGGCGAGGATGGGAGCGTCGGTGAGTACTTAACTCTGTTATTGACACCGTACTGAATCGATGACAGATATCGGGGACTTCTTGAAAGAGGAAATCAAGGGGCCTGCCACTTTCAGCTGCAAGACAGGCGCCGGATGCAAGTTTGAAGAGCCAGCGATGAATCAGTTGATCAATGACATCTTCGGCGACAAATATATTTCTTTGATCTGTGAGGGTGGCGAGTGCTTACACTACAGTCAAGTTCCTGGTTACGTCGTACGTACCAAAGGTCTTTCCTTTCGGCCCATCCTGAATACCCATTTTACAGAGACCGCCCAAACCAAACAACACCCACTGGATCGCATTAAGCGTAGCCGGAGCAGGTCTAACTGCCGTTTTGATTTCGGCAGGTGTGTGACGTCTTATCTGTCCGTCCCTTGCCATGCTAACCATTCCTTAGCGCTCTGGTACGCTGGCCGCGCGCGCAAGTCCGACATTGGAGCGATCCGCCTACCCGACGCGGAGGTCTCGCAACTCATGGCCGATCACGTCCCCGCAGCACTCCATTTTTCTGATATTTCCTACACTCTCAATGGCCGTCCAATTCTTGAGGGTATCACGGGCTCCGTGCGTCCGGGTCAGGTCCTTGCGATTCTGGGCGCCTCCGGTGCTGGCAAATCGACCTTCCTCGACATTCTAGCGCGTAAACGCAAGCGTGGAGTGGTCGGGGGTGTGACCCTCGTAAATGGCCGAGAAGTCTCCGACGCTGATTTCAGGAAAGTCATCGGGTTCGTGGACCAGGAAGACACCCTCATGAGCACGCTCACGGTGTATGAGACTATTCTTTATTCTGCACTGCTGAGGCTCCCACGAGATATGAGCATAGAGGCCAAGCAATATAGAACTCTGGAGACGATGAATGAATTAGGCATTCTTGGAATCAAAGATTCTCGTATCGGTGACTCTGGTGCGTACCTCGACCATCTTTCGTTGCTTAATGATTGAAGTCCTTCAGGTCATCGCTCTATATCTGGAGGAGAGAAGCGCCGTGTCTCAATCGCATGCGAACTTGTGACTAGCCCGTCAATTTTGTTCCTTGATGAACCCACTAGCGGTATGCGCCATTGATTCCCTCGAGGCCATACCCTTGTAACATATTTCACAGGCCTGGATGCATATAATGCCTACAATGTTGTCGAGAGCTTAGTTTCACTTGCGCGCAACTATAATCGCACTGTCGTCTTCACAATCCATCAACCTCGTAGTAACATAGTCGCGCTCTTCGATCAACTCGTACTTCTCGCTCAAGGCCGCCTAGTATATGCCGGCGAATTTGCCAAATGTCAGCCGTATTTCGACTCTATCGGACAGCATTGTCCCCCGGGTTTCAATATTGCGGATTACCTTAGTGAGCCTCTCCTCGTCCATGATTAGTGCAATCTAGTAAAGGGTCCATATAGTTGACGTCACCGCATCGGTTGAGAAGGAGCCCAAAGGCTCTGGAAGTTCCTCCACTGCTCCCATGTCGCCGACTGGCGACGTGACAGCATCTGCTTCGTTGCGCGACGAGGAGCGCGCACTATCACCCCTACATCGCGAGACTTCGAGCCATGTTGATGACGAAACCGAAATGCAAATACGCCGCGATGGCAACGGCAATGGAGCGGGCGATGGCTTCCTGCGGCGCAAGACCTCGCAACTTCTCGAAATAGTCTCGCTTAGCACTGCACATGGCAGCGACTCGGGACCAACCCTGATGCCACACATTGCGTCGCTGGTCGACTCGTATGCTACGAGTGAGATTGGGGCTGCTATACGAGCGGATATCCAAGCGGTCGCACACCCTGAACGAGGCCCTGATGGTAGTGACGAGTTGCCAGACGTGACTGTTGAGAGCACGCTCCTACGTGGACGCAAGCGCGCAACGTGGTCGACGCAGTTCAGGATCCTGAGCGGCCGAGCCTTCAAGAATATGTACCGCGATCCGGCGCTATTGACGTTCCAGTATTCGGCGTCTATTGCCGCGGCACGTGAGTCCTCTTGAGAATTTACTGGCGCGGTCGGTTGTTGACCCAGCATCACTTCAGTGCTCTGTGGCTTGTTTTATCACCACGTATCCGATGATATTGGTGGATTCCAAAACAGATTGGGTGCGGGATCCCTCTGATCGACTGGCGAGTTTAGCTGATGTCCCATCCACAGGCGTTTTCTTCTTCACGCTGGCCCTATTTGGCTTCTCATGCTTGTCAAGTCTCGGGTTGTTTGCCAACGAGCGGATCCTTTTCATGCGAGAAAGGTGCGACCCCGTATTCGTCACACCGCTTAGGCCCACACTTACGGAGCACAATAACAAGATCAAACGGATACTATTCTTCCTTTACTTACTTCACATCGAAGGTGCGTGGGAATTTTTCCCGTGGACCCATCTGGGGTGACAACCTCTACTTAGGTTCTATTTGACATCCTTCCGCTACGCGTTGTCCCACCATTGCTCTTTGGAGGTATTGTGTACGGCCTCGTCGGCTTCGTTCCGACCGTGGCAGCTTTCTGGAAGTTCATCCTCACGCTGGTGCTCTTCAACCTGACCACGGCAAGCGTGATCTTGCTCATCTCCATTGCATGTGCAAACACGAGCGTTGCGAGTCTGATAGGCACGATGGTCATGCTGTTCAAGTGAGCCCAGGCCGCCTCTACAGCGAGATCGAAGTTACTGAATTTGCGCCACGTAGCCTATTATTCACAGGTCTCTTGATTAACCGATCGAAGGTCAAGCCTTGGTTGCAATGGTTGCACACCGTATCGTTCTTCCATGCCGCCTTCGAGGCGCTAGCTGTTAATGAACTTCGTTTCCTGCAATTGAAGGAGGACAAGGTGAATACTCCCTTTCCTTCTTTATGGGGAGTGGCTTTGACCCGCGTATACAGTACGGAGTTGAGCTCGATGTCCCCGCAGCCACGATTCTGTCCACGTTCGGTCTGCGCGCACAGTCGTTCTGGTGGCCGAATATAACGCTTCTCGGCATTTTCTTTGTCACGTTTACAGCCTCGAGTTTCATCGTGCTACACTTCTTCGTCCGTGAGAAGCGGTGAATTCCTATGCAAAATATCGATACCTGGTCCTTGTCGCACGCAGCACTTAACTATACCAAAACATATTGGGTTATGTCGAGCGGCTACCTGGTTAACAAAGTCCGTGTATTCTTAGCCACCCTCTATGCTTTATAAGCTATTTCAATGTTTTTATCGCGGCGTATGCTCGCCACGTGCCTTGCCACTGCTTTTACATGTTACAGTCAATTAGAGGTGCTCCGGAAGGCCGTCACATCACTACAGGACTAGACTCCGACTCCCACTGACTTGCAATTCACCAGTCTGATCCGGAACTGCTTAGATGCATAACTTTCGCAAATCTAGGCTAGCTTCGAATTGCTTTCATCCTTCCAACATGTTCATCGCCGTTTCTAACTCTTTGTTGAACCAAGGTGTTTTCCCCAGCAGGACTTGCCGTTGAATGAGCACCACCAGAGAGAATCTACGTTCAAAAAAAATATGAAGTACGAAAAAGAAAAGTAAACACAGGGTTTTCCTGGTGTGGTTACTTATCCGCCTAGAGAGGTTGGATGCCATAGTGAGAGTGCTGTGAGGACAAGGGCGAGGGACGAAAATCGTGTTTGGCTAAGGGTGCCGCAAAGTAAATGATTCGGGAGACAGCAAGGACAAGTATTAATATTGTAAGTTACGAACCTTGTGATCTGTTGCTGTCACGGTCTGTACTGTACAGTATGGCCATCGAGCATCCATCCGTACCCTTGTCCGTACCGTCACGGTGCTGTATCAAAATATCGCCCACGTATCATATTTGGTCATATTTGTCCGGATTTTTACGCTAACTGTCAAGCTGTCCACAATACAGTGAGACGTGATCGTGCTTCATGCACGTTCCTACACTCTGCCCACGCGCGTCGAGCACCCTCACTTGTCATCGCCACCACCGCGCCACCACTTTCCCCACTACCGTGCCGTGCTAGTAAAGAAAGAGGATGAGACAGACGCAATCCTCCAGCTTTCGCAGGTGGATTAGTTAACCGAGCTGCCTTACTCCTGGTCGGGGCCCAGACCAAACTCGTCACAGATGCGGCGCAAACCTCCGTTACAATCAGAAGACTCACTTGCCGTCGGACGAAAGTTCCTACTACGAGGAAAAGGGATGAGAGGAACCGGTGCGAGTGTAGGAACAGAGGCAGAAGGACAGAAAGGACATTGTATCCTCCACGATAGCTTTGCTTCTTTCGTCCTTCGCCCTTCCCTCTTTGACCTTCTCTCCTTGATCCCTAACACTCGAACATGAAACAGTACCCCCAGTCCACCGTGGCACCAGACGAATCTGTTTCCCCTTACTGACGTCGACAAGTCCCGAGACCTTTCATTCGGATCTACGTATATTCATCTCTCCCAAAGTCCAACTTGTTCCTCTACCAGTCCTGACCACGTTTTGGTTCCTGTCCCTGGCGACAATACCGCTGCCCGCGTCTGTGTCTGCCCCAAAACAACCATTGTTGCCTTCTTCTACCGTAGTAGCTTACCTCCGACCATTGACCACTGTCTCGAGTTCCATCGTTTACATTTCTCGTTGTGGGAAACGGTGAACCATAACGGAAGATATCGATACCTGGTTCTCATCTCATACAACACCTAACTATACCTAACGGATTACAATCGACTACCTAGTCAACCAAGGCTATATGGCACCCCTGTGATGCTTTATAATTCATTCATCGTTCTCCTGACCAGTCGCCACGAGGCCCTGCTTTTCCGTTGCTGTAGCAAAAGCTGGAATGACACTTATTCCTCACTTACGACATGAGTGATGAATCATTCCTGAACATATGTTTAACGATTCTAAGGTGGACTGGTGAGTTTTTGACCTTACAGAAGAGTTGCACTCGGACTCATTTACAATCCACTGGCTTGATCTCGAATTGCTCAGGCATATGTCTTTCGTGTGTCGATTTCACTCTCCAACATGCTTCTCTCCGCTTCTAATTCCTTCTTGAACCTGGGTGTCCGCCCTCGTGCGGTAACTACGCCGGTGCGAATTCGCAACCCTAGCGGGACTTGGGGTGGAACGAGTACTACCAGCAAGGGTCTGTTTCCGAACACACGACCGAGGCCGACCCAGACAACCCATCGAGCGGCGCTGACGGCCCATCATTTTTCCACGATACATGCTTCTAGAATTCGTAAATGTAGGGTGTTTGATTGGATATTGCGTGACGAGCGTGAAGCTGATGATCCTGGGTCATACTACTTCGCAGCACGTCGCCCATGCTTGCCGTCGTTCGTTGCACCGGCGCCGCCTTTCGTACCTAGCGGGGCACTGACACGCAAACAAGCAAAATCCGAGTCCGGGTCTCCGCCGCAGCCTCTCGAGGTTGTCCAGGCACCATCCGTGTCCCCAGGCCGTGGTCATCAGCACGTGACGCCAGGGCCAGGCATACCGTTGGTCGATCATCAGTCGCTGATAGCCGAACAGAAGCCACCAAGTGCCAGTGCCAGTGCCAATGCCAGTGCCAGTGCCAGTATTGTCAGTGCCAGTGGTGCCAGTGCCAGTGCCAGTGCCAGTGGCGTCAGTGCCAGTTGTGCCAGTGCCACGTCACATGGCACCAGAGTTCCCACGCCTACGCGCCCCGAATCCCCTCTCTCCCACGCACGCCGCGGAGCGAATCCGAATCATGTACCACCTGCTCGCATCGAGACCTCCCCCACTGGGACGGGATACAGGCTCTCGATCGCACTGCCGCGCCCGGGAGGCGCGTCGCTCGCTTCGGAGATGATCACGGTGTCGGCACGGCGGGGCGGACGGCTGGCAGTGGTCGCGGATGCGTGGCATCTGGAGCACGATTGTGAGTACACCCCTCAACTTTTTTCTTGATTGCATTTTTCTTTTCTTTTTCTTCTGTGGCAATCTGGGTTCGTTGCGGTCGCTGATAGGCATTGACTGATACTATGGCATTGGACCGATTCTTTCCTTCAGGCCACTATGAGTGGTACGTCGCCTTTCCACAGCAGGATATCGACCTGGGAGCTGCGCGTGCCCGTGTCAACGAGGATGGGGTTTTGATCATCGATGTGCCAAGGAGACGGCGCTGGCATGTCATACAGCCCACTTGTCGTACCTGATATGGATCTCCTATTGTAACGCCCGCTATGACTCTTATAGAGCGACGCTAGTACTTTGTTATCGTCTGGGGCAGATTTTACACAGGTACTGGTGTAATTACGTGTAATAATGGTGGGGATACTGTAGCCGCAAACCTCGACAATATGAAACGGCTACGGTCCTGTCTAACCACTCCATCTGGCGTCTTCGTGCCCTCGATCGGTATCGAAATCGTCTGATGGTGGCGCATTGTAGAGATACGATCTGGTGGGAGGGAGAAATGGGATCTTGATCAAGGGTCCAATAAAGGGCTTGTGCAGGTACGTTCACACTATCCGGCCAGCGGAGCGCTCGATCTATAGTTAGATACCCCTACGGATCTGAGTTTGCCCAACAAAAGACATGCCAGTGAATAGCACCTGCTTCAGGGGGAAAAGTACCCCTACTACAGCAAGAACGATCTATCGCTACCACTCCTTGCTAGGTCGCTCCCCCTTTCTACCATTATGAATCGCTGCATTCGAAGTTGCCTGCAGTGGCCAGACGATGTGCTTGCAGATTTTCACGTGGAGTCACGAAAAGGAAAAAAAGGCGTTGCTCTCCGGCAAATGCAAGAGCCACCTCCTCATAGCTACAAATTATTCTACCTGCTGCGGAAAAAAGCTAATAAAGATCAGATCACGGGAAGTTCTTCGAGTGTCCCACGTCTGGTGCGTATGAGCTGGGTGAGCTCGACTCGATCATTCAACAGTGCTTCACTATAATACTATATTAAGACGTCCCACTACCCCCGCTCCTCTTCAGGATAATGAAGTCGAGATCTTCTGGGTGCCAAACTTGCGGTCCTCAATCAGCGTGCGCGTTGCATAGTTGATCTGAGTGGTAATCTCATAGGGTAGGCAAAACCCCTAAAATGGGTATCAGACATCTATTAACCCGCGATGAGCATAGAATCTATAGGCCGTGGAGAAGAAGAATCACAGACCTGCTGAAACCGTCGAGGGACTTTCCATATTCGCGACATATGCCACACCATCGGGAAACCACCGAAGAGGCCCGCCATCAACAGAATCGGGCTCTGGCCTGTTAACAGGGGACTCGTGGCGCATCGCGGGTGGCTGTATATCGGCTCTGTCGTTGAGGCCCTCAGTTCCCGAGGGGCCAGTAACGGGAAGTTCTATGTCGGGGCTCGGAAGGTCATGTGGGAGCAGGAATGGACGAGTAATGGAGAATAGCAAGACATTGAACAGGCCATTGGAGAGATAGATGATGTCGACGACAATTATTACTGCATTGGCGACGTGGTGATGCGCGAAGGTGCTGTACCGCGCAATGGACAAAGGTAAAATCTGTGAAAGCATGTTGAGATAAGCTCATACAGCCTAGTTGATGAGCAAAAGGGAAGTATTCACGGCCACCGTGTAGACGAGAGGGTAGCTAGATGGTGAGGCAGAGTCAAACGGTGAGAGTTGGGAAGTCGAGGGATGGCTCACAAAAGTAGCCCATATGCTTGTTCCTTGGGCCCAATGATATTAATTGGCCCCTGGGTGCGTGACAGGTACATGCGCCAGCCATCCGTAGTGATATATCCCCTCATGTAAAAGAAGAGAATTATGTAGATGACGATGTTGAATGCCGCTGTTATCCACATGAAAACAAAGTCGGCAGCGGTACGCTGTACCGAATACTCAATCCAACACCCTGCACCATGACAGAATCAGTCAAGCAAGAAGTAAGTCAGCGGCTAAGACACATGAACGTACAAAGTCCCGTGGGGCCATAAAAGTGAGACGACCCGTCTGCGGCTATATTGATCGCCAATAAAAGACTGACAATGACCCAAACGGAAGCGAAAATTCCAAGACTCAAGCGCAGGCCGCGTCTGCGGGCAATAATTTCCTTGCTGAGCTGGCCATCATTGTGGTTGGCGGTTTCCGAGAAACACAATATCTTGATGGTGTATATCGCAATAATCTTGATAGATTAATCCGCGTGTTAGGGTGTACAAGAATATGAAAAGATAGACAACAGACCAACGTCCTGAAATGTCGCAATGCAAGTCAGGTGGTCATCAATTTCTTCCAGAAAGTTCATCGCTCACGAGAGAGCCGCACCAACATCGGAGGCTTGCTTGATGGCACCTAACTTCAAGGTTAATATGGTCCTTTGATGTAACATGATGGTTCATGGGTCTCCACCTTGTGCAGAGCAGATAGAGCCTGGGCGAACAGACTAGCCGAGAAAAGATGAGGAGAACCTCAACGCAAGCAGATATCAATACCTACCCCATCTATTGCCCACTTTATATTCATGAGGCCACCTGAAACAAATAGACCGTCAGCAGACGTAGGACATGCCCCGACGGCTAGATGACTCGCCGACGGCCTGGAAGAGGTCCCAGGCCAGCTGATTAAGGAAGAAAACTTCAGCAGGGCCTTCAATCCTCCATCTCTTTTGGGCACCTCGAGTAATGGAGATAGCACTATACTTTAGGAAGAAATATTTGAGTTAGCTATACCTTCGGCGGCCGGTGGCGGACACTACATACAGCAATGTATGACAGGAGGCCGAGGATGGCGCTTGCGGACACCGCAGATGTCTCGGCTAAGAGGATCAAGCCCACGCGTTCGCCGAATGTGAGTGGCGCTGTTGGGGACATAGTATTGCCAGAGTGTTGTGAAAGGGGATCCCAAAGTGTTCGAAGAGGTCCTTTTGGACCGTTGCGCCAGATGGATATGTCAAATACCCCCTTATAAGCATGACAGAGCCAGGACAACCAGGAAATTTCCAGTCAACTTCATCTGTAAAAGCAGGACCTGTCATAATGTAGGTCATACACAAGGCACAATCAAACCTGGGCGTCGCACTGGCGTCGCGCGCATGTTCAAATTAGCTCTGCTTATATAATCGCGAACCTTGTTTTGGCTTTCGAGGAGTCCTGATGTTCGTACTTATGGTGACTCGGACTCGTCACCCCATCCCTTTTTGTCTTTCCCATGGCCCTTTTGCAAATATCTGGCCATCCACCCCCTCTTTCTGTACCAGATTCTCATTATCCCTTCCCATGCTCCTAGGCAGGCAAATACCCAACTTCCGGACTTGTCAGAGGCGTTGTCGAATTGATCGCTTGTTCGGTATATTTCCCACTTCTTTTACTTTCCCTTTATTTCTCGTTCTCATGCCAGGGCTTTTCCAAGCGCAAGGTATATAACCAAAATGAGGAAAAATTCCTACCATTGATGTGTTTAGACCAATGAAGCGGGGCTTTGGTAGAGTGTGGCTCATGTGGATATATTATGATATCAGCCATTGGCTCATTGTGAAGGTTCGGATGTGATTTTACGCAAGCTAATCATGATCCCTAGTGATCCCACACATATACTACTCAAAATCACTTTCAAGTGCCACCTTTCATACTCGGAGATGCTCCTTTGAGTCCTTTTGTACAATGTGGAAGGCACAGACAGTCAATGCAATAGACATCCTCCTGGGGCCACAGGGGTAACAAGGCACCAAATATTCGGACCGGCGCTTGATATCAGCCCTATTGTGAGTGGGCGGGTCTATCAGTTTACGGGGGGCTCCTTGAACCGCTACCACCACCATGGTCGGTTTTTCTCAGCTGAGACAAGGATGGGACGCTGTCCCTCGAGTAACCTCGGCCCCCATAAATGCACACCTGCAATGTACCGCCTCACCAGGCATTCTCTCTCCATACTATCGTAGTTCTCACTCCTACACACCCAATAGAGCATCCCCCTTCTGTATTTTCTGAACTCACCCGTTGTGTGATAACCTCGCAAGAAACCCACCCCAACAACATTGGAGATCATAGCCCTGCAACTTGCAAATGTCTATATCCCCTTGCCCTGACCGCACCAAGCCACTTGCAACTGGAACACAGAACACAGCCTCTCGTCCCACAGGCCTCTCCCACTGAAGCGCACCTTTGAAAGAACCCCCCTCCTGTGCCAACGGGTCTATGCTGCCACTGTACCTTTTCCCCCAATGGCATCTCGTCACGCCACATGCCCTCCAACACGTGTCCATCGCTAAACAATTTTAATCTCCACCCTATTGTTCACTCCTCAGGCTTCGCATTCCCCGCTCCGCTACCTCATGCCCTTTTGACCACCAACAGGGGTAACCCTCGCCACCAGATCCCCTCACACAAGTCCAGAAGCAATGGTTCCGTGCAATAAACTTGAGACTAACAGAAGACCAAACCATTGCTACCAAAATCAAACGCAACAAACACCACCTTGACCTAGTAAAGGCAACATGGAAATCAGCCCTAACGGAGCATGGGATACCCCCGAACAACTTGAACTGGC
>Ga0307509_10005855_pt1 | contig 16867 bp, 12 predicted proteins | sample 10_EM_MG_FD_202245 | JGI IMG/M metagenome (GOLD analysis project Ga0307509, IMG submission 202245) | Populus trichocarpa ectomycorrhiza microbial communities from riparian zone in the Pacific Northwest, United States - 10_EM | ecosystem: Host-associated > Plants > Roots > Unclassified | place... | reverse complement strand
TTTCCGGGATGAATGTAGGGATCGCCCGAGTAACATCTGTTTGTATCACTTTTACATGATACGGCGTCTGCAATTGAAACTCGTCCAGAGTGTATTTCAATTGGAGGGTTTCATTCATTGCCTCAACGTGCTAATGAAGGCCATCGCGGAGCGTGGCAGGTACGAGTCCCTTCCAATTTTTTTTGTCGTGATGCAATTAATTTACAGCTTAGCATGTCAGAATTTGTAAGAGCAAACCCATCGTAATACCAAATCCTGCATTCGCGAGTGATAATTTGGGCGGTGAAGTGTGCAGGATGCCACAATTAACAACTACACCTACACGAAATCGAGTGTTAAATTAACTCTCAAAGACGTGACCACTGAAGTCGAGAAATTGACGAACAGCGATCGACTGTAGACCGGTGACCGGTCCGTCTATGAAGACACATGACCTTTGGAGGGGTGTCTGTTACGAGTCCCCCGAAAGGGGAAAAGACTCGTCTATAGGCCCAAGTTGATCGGTAATATAAAGCCTCCGACTTTTGATAAGCCTTTCTCGGAGGTTTGCGGTACATAAAGTCTTGAGTTTTAATGTAAACAGTATGGACATTGATATCCTAAATACTAGACATGGAACTCAGGGTGAGCATGATAAAAAGTTTTTTCCAACTTGGAGGCTAAAAATAGGGATGGTTCAGGATGACATGGCCCCAATGCCCGTTTTTGGTCAGTTAACATTTCCCGTCGTCTTGCGTGACGACAATATGTCGGGAATGGTTTTTTTGGGTAGTGCCATCGTCTTTGTAGTTTATATGATTATATGATTATGATTGCGAGATGGCAGCAGGTAAGTTTGCAAAAAACGGGATTGATTTAAATCTCGCTATGAATACTGTATACTGTGGTGTTGGAATGCTGAGATAAAGTAGAAACCATTAGTCTACTGTTTCCCAACAATTCGGCACAGTCAATTCGTCGCCGTCGTGAAGGGTGGTGGCACTTTTCAATCACTTGGACAAAACAGCCTCTTCGTCGAGAAGGTATCCGATTCGGCGTTTAACCTGCGACACCGGCTTCGCAACTTGGCGACCACCTGTCGAAACAGCCTTCAGAAGTGCATCCTATGATTTGCTATGTCAGTACCGATATTCAGACAGAGACAAAACACTGATCTTTCGCAATTTACAGCTAAGCATGCTCAATCCTCGTAATGTGAGGACAATCTTGACTTTCTGGTTCTTAACGGGAATGCCGACGAAAGATACAAGGGCTTCAACTATGTCCCCGGAGTGAAAGAGTTTTGGGTGAATCCTATGTGACGTGAGTTTCTGTCGCGCTTAAAAGAGCAGGTCTTACGGTTGAGTCTTTCCATCAGCCTGCGCTACAAAATCCACGCGGTTTTCTTCGCAATGGAATATATGTTGGGGATCGTGTCGCCCCAATATGGCAAAATCGTCTACTCCTGGCTGGAATGGGATAGCAGCTAAACCTGATGCATGACGACGTTCCGTGAAGTATCTACCATCGACTTGAGCTTCAGTAGATGATACGTCTGCATGCTGTATACACTCGCCGATTTTCAGCATGGATAGTTGTATGTCCTTCGAAAAGAACCTCCTCCATGGGAAGTATGGCATCGTTGTCGATAGCTCGGATGAATTTTGTCGCTATCAATTCCATCGTGGCAGCATTCTGTTCGAAAATCTTCGAGCCTAATCCGGTTAGAGTCACCTTTTGTTTCAAGTTTAGCATATCCCTAGTGTTCCGACCCTTTCTGGAGGAGCTGTACAAGAAGAAGGTGGTGAGTGCAGAGAATGAGCCTTGAAATGCCGTTACCCTCTGTCCCTCACAGGCGGCAGGGACGCCATGCAAATGATACCCCTGAGGCGAAATACGCTCTCGACTACTTCACGAGATGTATTCTTCTCTACTAATTTCCAGTAGCCTGGATCTTGACTGAGATAGACAGTGTAGTCATCCGGCTGAAATATCGTTAGCCAGAAAAAGATGATCAGCGAATGCCACTACCTGCGCATCGCGAAGCATAATGCCTTGACTTCTGTGCAAGCCTGAGTACTCGTACAGCGCTTCAAGTTCGGCGACTGACAATAGTGAGATTTAAATCGATCCCGATTTTTGCAAAGTTACCTGCTGCTGTCCTATCGTAATCGGCGTTCATGTCGACTATTGCTGCGAGTGACGTCGGATGCGCTGTTTTTAAACGTGATTTAGTTTCAAATGATCTCAGAGTTTCGAGCAATACAATGCGTACCATTCGTCCCGGATCCTTTAGAATTTCATGTCCCCGAGACAATCGTCTGTCATTTTCAGACCTACCCTCGTCGAAGATAGAATTTGCGATACATGTGTTACTAAGACAAGACACTGTCTGAGATGAATCTGCGGCGATATTTAGTCGAGGATTCAAGAGAGAAAAAAGAAGACCCCAAAAAAGGAGGAGTCTGAAACTTACTGAAGATGAGATCCAGAAAGTATAACAGCAGGTTAGTCGCTTGACGATTTTACTGCTGAAGGCTGCACCTCTAATTTGCTCAATGGCGCTCTCAGAACGAACAATTCGTTGGAGTCCGAGGCCATCGAACCTCTCAAACGTACGCGGTCGTCCGGTGACTTAGGCAGTGACAAACTTTCCGACTCTGCGTCCCCTGTGGAAGAGTGAGTTTGACTAATGCCATATGTCCTCAGTCTGAATTTCGTAGGCCCCTTGAGAAACGACTTCGTTTGGATGGCGACGAAGTTGCGCTTAGCAGTCTTGAGTCACATGACATCGATTCTTCTGAACCGTGGGTTTTCATGAAATTTCGTTCACAGCTGTTCTCAATTTTCGTCTGAACCATAGACTCTCAGACGCAGCAAGGCATGCCGACGACATCAACGCTAGGCAAGTAGGGGCAACGTTCGCTTCAGTGCTGAAACCCGAACAGCTTTCGTGAGCTTCTTTTATTTTTGAACTTGATATGACCCGATCTGTGACTTCAGGGAGACGGCGATATCGTCAACTGAGTCCTCGATCCTTTCAGATGTGGTAGTAGATGCTGAAGGATCAGGGGCGAACCAGGACTTTGTTCTAGGGCCCAGCACAGTTTATTTGGAAGATTCTGAGATGCTTGTCATCCGGTATATTTCTCTGTTTGTAATTCCTCATGCCTCTTGTAAAATTTGACAGAGAGTTGCCCGACCGCTGTGAAGTTGCGGACGAAGATTCTCAAGATATTCTTCTTCGAGCTGGATATACAGGGCTGCCGCGTCTGAGGTGCGACGCTCTATCTGTGCCCGCAACGATCCTTTAACTTTTGCGTGTAGGGAGGGCTGTTTTCGCCCCTGGGACGCCAAAGAAGGACCTGGACATCCTATGTTCTCAAACTTTTGGCTCACGATAAATCCAGCTATTCGCATATGGTAGGACTTTTTACCTCTTTCGTTTAAACTGGGCTCATTGTTGGGGCAGGAACTGCGTGGATGCTCTTCAGTTTGTTCAAGCCGGACGCGTTATCAATCCCTCTCGCATTTCGCCTTTAGTGGTGAACGCTAAGCGCTTTTCGCCGGACGGTTTCAAGCTTCGCCTTTACGTCGATAAAATCCATGCCGTTTGTGTCACCGCTGTCGCCGTGACAGAATCATATCTCTATTCTGTTCCGGCTACAGGTCTACCGCAGCGGCAATTGCGAGGTATCGTACACAGTCAAGAATGGGATCGTCTCGTTGCCTTTTTTTGTATGGTTTTCCATCAACCCGAACTCGGTGCTCAATTGTACAAGGATTCTCTCGCTTTCACAACAAAGGCCGGTCAAATCCAGATCGCGCGTTGGTGCATGTTGACTTGTATCTGTCGCGATATATTCACATTTTCTGTAGCTAAAGGTCCGTCCCTGTACCGGCCCTCAGCGAAAACCAAAAAAAAGGACCCACCTCAGTCCGCTTCTAGAGCAGACCCTTTCTTGTTGGATGTTACCGACATGAGTAAGAGCGTCGTTTGTTATCGTCCATATTTTCGCGTTAATGTTCCGAAAGTCCCTGTACATGACGCAAGGAACACCGACTTTAGTCTGGAAAGAGATATCGGTTCCAAAGGAAATCTGCCCGTTTTTCACGGTGAAATCCCAAAGCAGTCGTTCGTTGAAGTCGCGTACACTGCGTCCGTTTGCCGTTCGGGAAAAGATGGGAGATGGAATTTTTCTGCGAATTTGCTATGGGCCATCGTCATGGGAACTCCTAAAAATTAGAACGCGATATAATTTTTTGTTGTACTGTGTAGCGAATTTCACTTTTTATTGGAGCCGTTCATCTGTCCATTCTGGATCGCCCTGAGCACAAAACGGAGCTTCTTTGCGTTTCGGGTATCCTTTGAGTGTGAATACTGTGGTGTCGGAATGCTGAGAAAAAGTAATCCGGTTAAGGGTCTGTCTTATGTCATCTGTCAGACATCCTGATATTGAAGGTCACTAGCAGCTGTCCATTTACTGTTAACGCTGCTCCTCCACACTGTTTTTTGGACTTCTGCTTGCAATTGAAATCCTTATAGATGCGCATCTCTACAAGTGCACCTGTCACGCTATTTTTGGCTCTGTTTCTAAGACAGACGCTATACGACGTGCTTCTCTTTTTAAAGAGTGGCGAAAAGTCATATAATGAGAAATCCAGATTGGAAGTGATTACTGCGCATTACACGGGCACAAGACCAGCACGTCTGGTCCCATCGGTTTTTCTGCTCACGTTGTTGTACGTGCTGTGCAGTTTGGCCTTGTGCAACACCATAACAGCCGTTTGGCGACTGCAAAGATTTTCTTCTCCAATACGTTGTATAAAACCCAAGCTCTGTGCTCCATCCACTCCAATCGTTCGGCTGTATGGTGGTGGAACCTTAGCTGCCACCCCTTTGTACGCTTCGGCTATTTCTGTGTTTCCTGTGTTGTATGGAAGCGTTTCTTTCACTGAGATCTATTTTCACCGCTTATATGGTCCGGAATCGGATATTTTGTCTTCCGCGGTTGAAGACAGGTCGGTGGTCGTCAAGCTTCCCTTAAAAATGGTGATTCCTTCCTTGACTATCAAAGAAATGCGTCGGATCGCATCTATGCACAACATCAGCCTGCCGGCGTCATGTCGCACCCGCGAGCAAGTTTCGACTCGCTTGCTATCTCATGGTGTTACCTGCAGCTGTGGAAGCTTCGCTTCCATTATCGTTCCGTCACTGTCTGCTCAAGACGCCCAAAGACTCTGTGAACCGGATCCAATATGTTCCTTAGACTTACGACCTCATTTACTTAGAGGTGAACTGCGGTGCGGATTGTATGAATTTGTTGCTTATGACGTATCTGTGCCTGACTTCTCCTGTAATGATGAAGTCTATGCTGTTTGTCCTACCAGCGAAATCGCTCGGTACGCTCCCTTCAACATCTTGAGTCAAGTTTGTGGTGCGCACAACATCGATATTTCTTTACTCGCGGGCTATTCGGAGTTATCGAGTGCGTTAGCTTCGCACGTCTGCTCCATTTCATGTGTATTAGGAATCAGTCAGTTCAGAATAATACCAGAACCTGTTTCTGAAGAACGGACGGAAACATTCCCCCCGAAACCTCTCTCACGCGAATTATCGATGCAGATTGTACATGATTTTTGCAAGACCTTTGTGCCTGAAAATATTGAAGAAAGAGGATGTGCAGTTTGTGGGGAACTCGCTATCGCGAAAGATATGCGCGCTCTCGACCCGGCTGCCGCTGAATTAGGTATCCTGAGATCATCCGATACAAGGACGGAGAGACACAAATTCACTGATCCCGTTGCGCCGCTTGGAGGTCCCATCTTGGCTCCCCACTGTGAGAAGGTGTGCGAGCCCTGTGTTCAGTCACTTGCCAAGGGAACTGTGCCTATGCTATCATTGGCAAATGGATTATGGATTGGGGAAGTTCCTGAGATTTTATCAAATCTTTCATTTGCCGAGAAACTGTTAATTGCTAGGATTCGTCACAACCGCTGTTTAGTTAAAGTGGCGTCGGGCAGGTCCAAAATGGTTGCCAATTGTGTCATGTATTCTAATCCAATACCACAGGTTTATCGTGTTCTTCCTCCTCCCCGCGAAGACTTTGAGGAAGTCCTTGCATTCCTCTACATTGGCTCAGAACCACCAACCCCTGATGACTTTGGACGCACACCCATGCTTGTTCGGCGAAATCGTGTCAGAGCCGCTCTGGAATGGTTAAAATTAAATCATTCCGATTACAGTGATATAGAGATTTCAATAGAGAACTTGGCCGAGTATCCTGAGTCAGGAATTCCCGTTCACATTCTTTCGAAGATAGTGCCGAACGCATCTGAAAATACGCTTGCAAGCGAGCTGAGTGTTCATGACCTCGACACCGAAAAAGGAACAACGACAGGACCATGTCCCTTCACCGTCAGCGGGGTATCTGGCGAAGAACTGGAGGTAATGTCGACGGAAACAATGAAGGCAGTGGCACTCAGGCATCTGCAGAGTTGCGGCAAAGTGCTTGCCATTGGTCGGAGTACAGACGCCGTCTCGATGTACGACAACCCTCAGGCCTATCCACAAATGTTTCCTTGGCTCTTTCCTTACGGAAAAGGAGGAATCGGTCAAACTCAACATAAAGGAATGATTTCGGAAGATAGCTACAAGCGACATCTCTTGATGTATTTTGATAAAAGATTTCAAAAAGACCCTTATTTTCCGATGGTAGCCTTCAACCATTCTCAGATTAAAAAAGCGGTGACCGGCAGTTTTCTGATGGCAGGCAGAGACAAATTTGAAGATGTCGTCTCGCGCCTTAATCGTATTGATGGCTCCGTTCTCCTTGACATTATAAAACGTTTGACAAACGGCGAGCATGTTCAACCGCAAACCGACGACGAGAAACTCTGCTATAGCACTTTGAAAGATATTGACCATGTTGGTGGCCATGTTCCCGGATCGCTCACATCAAAAAAGTATATGCGTAATGAGGTGTGGTCCATGACAGCGTTCAAAGGTAGTCCTCACTGGTTTGTCACGTTGTCGCCTGCCGACGCCAGACATCCCCTTTGTATATATTACGCGGGAACAGATTTGGTATTCAAACTGGAAATAAAAAGTGCAAAAGAACGCGATAAGCTAATTGCGAGCAACCCAGTGGCGGCAGCTCGTTTTTTTCATTTCATGATTCAAGCTTTTATTAAACATATTCTCCGATGGGACACTGCTGATAGTCTCGATGGCGCTTTTGGCAAAACATCGGCCTATTATGGGACTGTGGAGCAACAAGGGCGGTTGACTCTCCATCTCCATCTCCTTATTTGGGTCGTAGATGCCATGTCGCCACGAGAAATTAGAGAAAAAATTGTGGCAGGAGAGGGAGATTTTCAAAAGGCACTTGTCGAATACTTAGAAAGTTGCCAAAAAGGTGAATTTTTAACAGGAACTATGGAGGATATGAAGCAACGCTTTGCGAGTGACTCCGAGTCACGAGCCGAAGGCTTCCATGCATTGAATGAGGCTCAAAACAATATTCCAGAGACCACGGACCCAACTTTGGTACTGCCTGTTCCTCCTCCCGCCGAATGTTGTTCAAACGGCGCAAATTCTGCGAAATGTCATGGATGCAACCGTTGCAATTCCTGGTGGGAAATATTTGCATCCACGGTGGACCATTTACTTTTTAAGTGTAATGTACATAAATGTATCGGTAAAAAGAAAACAAAGAGCGGGCTTTCTGCATCTCACGAAGCCGCTAAAACTTCGGGCCCGAAAGGCTGTCTAGATAACGACGGGTTTTGCTTGGCGAGATTTCCACGCGACACTCGAGAGTTTTCGATTGTCTATAAAGATGATGGTCACATCGACATCAAAAAAAGAGAGGCCATGATAAATACGTTTCTTCCTCTGATTACTTTCCTTTTTATATGTAACATTGATGTTTCATCCCTTCTGTCCGGTTCCGCATTGAAAGCGGCCGTCGCCTATGTAACGGACTACATCACGAAACAGACATTGAAAACTTACCAAATCTTTCAATCTGTGTTCGACATACTCAAAATAGGTAAGGAGAATACTGCCAGACAGTTACCACCGGATGGAGCAAGGCGTACCATATTAAAAATTGTGAACTCACTAACGACTAAGACGGAAATTGGAAGCCCATTCGCTTGTCTATACCTGTTAGGACACCCAGACCGATATTCCAGCCACTCATTTAAAAATTTCGCTTGGTTGCCGTTTGTTAAGCATGCGACGGCCTGCTGGACCATGCAAAATGGAGATACCGAGAGGCTCGCACGAGAGAAGCCTGATGATGAGGATAACTCTGACGACAGTTTCGACGAGTTGCAAGGGGACAAACTCATACTGGCTCGAAATGAAAATGGGTATTTCGCACAGACACTCGTCGATGATTATGTTTACCGGCCCAAGATATACGATGGAGTGAATCTATACAAATGGTTTCAATGTGCGTCTAAGAAAAAACGGTCTAAAACTGACGCAAATGCATTTAAATACTCCAATACCGACCCCGAGAGCGAGATTGGAGCTGATGAAAAAATGAATCAAATGAGTGTCACGGTGCATCGCAAGAAAGCTCTGCGAGATTCCGCCTTCCTGCGCGATCACCCTCTGTACCTAACACACGCCGTATTGTTCGACTGCTCAAAAGAACAAAATCATATTCCAAATTTCATTGGACCTCCATTGCCAAAGCGACATGAGCATCTCGATGACTATTATTGTTCGGTGATGCTCACGTTGTTTAAACCTTGGAGATCTGGTCTCGATCTAAAAAAAGGGGACGAAACGTGGAAAAGCTCTTTTGTGACGTTCAACTTCTCGAAAGATCAAAAGCGAAAATTGGAATTCTTCAACCTTAGATACGAGTGCTACGATGCGCGTGATGAGTACGCACTTATCATGAAACAACGCAAAGCAGCATCAGGCATTGTAATCTCGAGACCTGGAGACATCCACGACTTCGGCGTTGATAGCGATATTATTGATCTAAACGACATTAACATCGACAATCGAAGTTCATATGAAGGGCCCGAGTGGGAAGCGATGCTGTTAGATGTTGACAGCTACAATTACAGTCATCTCCAACACCTTCAAAAGACGGACAGCATTGCGAATGACGCCGGGTTTAATGCACCTTCTTTATCCAAGTCCACCCACCACTTTTCAGAAATAGACGACATCTTGACTGATCTGTCCGCTGCTCGTTGGAAAAATGTATTGAAAGTCGCGAAAGAAAACGCGATCACTTGTAAACAAGCACAGAGGCGGAAAAGAACTCACGACGTCGCTTTTCCTCCCTTAGCAGCGCATGTGTTTGAGGGCGTTCGCATTGTAAATCAGGAGTTTCTGAGTTGGCATTCAACAGTGCAACCATATAGCTCTGTACGCGATATTGCCACAGTCACATTGGAACAATTCGTCCTGAACGAGGATCAGACACGTGCCTTCCAAATTGTGGTCAATCACGTCAACAGTTCCTCTGCTGAACAATTAAAGCTGTATATTGGCGGCATGGCCGGAACAGGGAAAAGCAGAGTTCTGAATGCTATTCAGGCTTTCTTCGGGAGTCGAAATGAGAGTTATCGTGTGTTAGTTCTGGCGCCCACCGGATCATCGGCAGCTTTAATAAGTGGCTTCACCTATCATTCTGCGCTCAGTATCGGCACGGGAGTTGATTCGTTAGAGGGTCCCAAAAACGACATAGCTGGTCTTCGGCGGGTCCGTGCTCAGTTGGAAGGTGTTACTCACATTTTTATTGATGAAATTTCTATGATCGCTTGTCATGAGCTGTATACTATCAGTGCCCGCCTGTCACAAGCTACTAACATACATGACCAACTGTTTGGAGGCCTCAATGTGATTCTAGCTGGGGACTTCGCACAATTAGACCCTGCGAAAGGAGCTGCTCTGTTCAGTGGTAGTGTCTCAATGGTGAATCGTGCACGGCAGAAACCAAGGGAACAAATGAATATTATCGGTAAAGTGATTTGGCACCAATTTACAACCGTCGTTATTCTCAAAGAGAACATGCGACAAAAAAATCAATCCGTCGAAGACGCGTCGTTCAGACGAGCACTGGAAAATATGAGATATGGGAGTTGTACTAATGAGGATATCAATTTTCTCCGATCGAGGATTGTGTCTTTGAATCCAACCCTCCCAAATCTGTCCGACCCGGAGTTCAGAAATATATCTGTAATTACCCCGTTAAACATTCAGAAAGACAGATTCAATGAAAAAGGCTGCATACGGTTTGCCGGCGACACAGGCCAGCGTCTTGAACATTTTTATTCTTCTGACACCGATCAGAACGGAAGATGTCTTCCTCGACACATTCAGTCGCATATCTGGAAAATGCCCGCCAACGAAACGGAGAATATTCCGGGAAGGATCAGCCTCTGTCGAGGAATGCCTGTCATGATCCGCTTTAATTATGCCACAGAATTGTGCATCACAAGGGGTCAAGAAGCTCACGTTGTGTCATGGACAGAAAGTAAAGGACCCATAGGCCAACGTCTTCTTGATACCCTTTTTGTTCGTCTCTGTCATCCTCCATTTCCGGTTCGAGTGCCAGACTTGCCCGAGAATGTGGTACCGATTACGAGGCACACTTCTCGAATTCTCGTCTCGATCGAGGGGCTGGATAGGCAGGTGTCTATTTCGAGACAGCAGGTGCAAATCTTGCCTAATTTCGCTATGACCGACTACGCCGCCCAAGGCAAAAGTCGTCCGAGAAATCCAGTCAATCTGACGAACTGCAAAAATCAACATGCCGTTTACACAGCCTTATCGCGCTCCACTACGGCGGATGGTACCCTAATCTTGGGAGAGTTCGACACGCGGAAAATCACCAGTGGAATTAGTGGTCATCTCCGACAAGAGTTCCGGGAACTGGAATTACTTAACTGCATCACTAAAGACCGCTTCTTGAATAAATTACCACGTACAGCAACCGCGAGCCTCCGAAAGCCTCTTATACACGAGTATCAATTAACGAAGGAGCCTAGCTTTCAACCAACATGGCACGCTTCGCTGTCATGGCATGCGTTTGAAAGACGGATAGACCAACCAGAGGACACATTTCTATGGGGGAAAGAAATGAATCCTGGCCCGGATTGTACTGGAAAGAAGAAAAAGAGAAGCGCACCATCGGTGAACCTAAGTAATGACGCGGTATTAAACGTCGCGCCGCACCGACCGGTGGGTCTTATGTGGGATGCCCTTAATTGGAGCTGTGCTTACGAAGCAGTTCTATCGATCCTGTATAACATATGGTTAGAAAACAGATTCCACATCACACTTTTTCTGCGGTCTGTTGGTCACATTGGTATTGCGATTGCGAACGGGTTCGACACAAACTTACCTCTAGAGATCCTGAGAAATGCTATCCGCGCCACTTTACATGCCAGTAATCCCCTCGATTTTCCTTGGGGACAGGTGGCAACAGACCTGTACGGTCTTGTAGATTTTCTTGTTGGGGAACGGAACCCTGGAGACAGCGCGATGGTCTGTGAGAGTTGCCACAATCTTTCGATGGAGCATCGCTACGGACTATCTGAATATATCCGGGTACAATTCCTGCTCCACGAAAGACCAGATGTGCAATCATGCTTGTCCATGCAACTGCGCGGATTCCTGTGGTGTTCAGTATGTGGCAAAGCCAGTCGTGGAAGGCGAGTGTTGGACATCCCTGAACGTAGAGACCCGCCTCTCATGATCTTTATACCTCTGCCCATTGACTTGGTGGTAACGATATCCCGCAAACTGGAAATTAAGCAGGCTTCTATGGGTAGTCAGCTCAACTACACACTGCGAGGTATCATTTACCACGGTTCGAATCACTTCACTTGTCGATACTTGGATGGACAAGGTCGAAGTTGGACAATTGATGGTCTGGCCATCTCGGAAAATAGTCGCGATGCCGCACTCCTTGTTTCTGGCGGCAGGAGAGCCGTGATGGCCACCTATATCTTAACGTAACGTAAACGGAAGATTCCTGATCCCTTCATCGACTGCCGTGTAATGCAGAACTACGGACTGTCGTGTCACTAGCGCGACATGTCGCCTTAGAGATCGTATATCATGTTCGATTATCCGCTTTCTTGAGATTGATAACCAGACAGATGTGCTCACAGAAACCGCGTTCCGCCTCGATATCGCAAGAAGAAAAAAATCGTAATTGCCATCTTTGTTTTGGAAACGTTCCATGGCCACTTCCATCGCTCATGATCTAGAATTTTTAGAAACATTGCACTCCCCCATCATCTGTCCATGAAAATTTCGGCCCAACGTCGCACATTTTAAATGTAAGACTGTCTGAGACTTTCATTACGTCCGATACTTCCTGGAACATCCCCCCCTCGGAATTTCTCATATAAAAACACATGAGCGATTGCAACACATCGCGTATCTTTCAACGTGACGTCTTCTACGATGAACCGCAGTTAGTGTCACCATTCTACTTAGTTGGTTTGTTCGCTGATTGTCGTAGGTTCTGCTTTTGTGTCGCCCTCTCTCGATATCGAATTCGAGAGTCTTGTCGCGTCCTTTCACTTCTCCTCTACGATCGCTCTTCGCAGCATCATGGCGCAATCCGGTGCCATTCTATCCGGTTCTGCAGCCCTTGTGCTGCTTCATTCTGGTAGTTTCTCTCCTCGCAACTTGGATTTTTACGTTTTACCTCATGGTTACTCTCTATTTCTCTCCTTCGTCCTCGACCAAGGATATGTGGTCGAACCTGACCGAGACCTCAGTCTCGCCTACGAACGTGACGTGCTCCTTGTCCTGAAATTGGTCCATACAGACTCGGGGAAGGAAATTAATGTTGTGACCGTCCTCGCAGGTCATGTGGTTCATGGCATAACGGGGTTTCATTCCACCTTGGTTATGAATTATGTGGCATGGTACGGTGTCGTTTCTCTCTATCCCCGCTGGACGCTGGCAAAGAAAGGGCTTATCATTCGGGAAACGGCCACGACTACGGATTGCTTCGAAAAATACAGAGCCAGAGGATTTATGTGCGCAAAAGGTAACGACATCTTATGCAACTCGAATCTGGGTGTGGGGGGACATCTATGCCAAATCAATCTCGAATGCCCCAAAATTACGCGTTCTCTTTTGGACGGAAACTGCGACTTTCAACCGTTCATGGGCTTGTCCGACAAGCTTGCACATTTCGAACCGAGAGACATGTCCTGGGTATTGCCCGTTCCCTGTGTATTCCCCGGACAGTCGGCGTGCGGGAAATAACATACGTATTTTGTCTATTTTATATTTGTCGTCCTGTGTATCCTCACTTCTAAATTTTTTGTATTTGAAATGACTTAAAATTGTATACCAAGGCCAGAACAGCTGAAAGATAGCAACGCAGCACAACACAATCGGCATACACTCCTTCCTTGGCTCCTTTAAATAAAAGGGACCCCATTATTCAAGACAGAATCATTGTAGTCTAAATTCCGATCCGTTTACGGGTACCCATTACCGAGACATGAGACCTTGTCATATAAAGAGACTTGTCTGTCGCCGGTTCTCTAGAGCATATCTATTTTCTACCTTTCATGTCAGACAAAACAGATACACAGGAACATGTTGATGGTACGTGTGGCCCTACTCCAGCTAAACTCCTTCTTTAATCACGACCCAGCTGTCAAGAAGAAATCCACGTTGAACGACGAGTTTGAGAAGATAACTCTCCCTTTCCATCTGACTTCCGGGTCTTCCATCAGAAGGATGATGGTGGACACAGGCGCCGTCCTTTCAGGTTCTGCTGCTCTTGCACTAATCCACCCCGACGCCTTTGTACCCAACGACCTGGACTTCTATATCATGGCCCATGGCTTTGCGGGCGTTCTGGTCTTTATCCAGAACCATGGTTACAAAATTAGAGAGAACCTCTTCTCCGACGGCTATGGTGGCAACCCCAGTCTCGTAATCGTCAAGCTCGTCCATCCTTCATCCCAAAAAACGATCAACGTTATGACAGGTTTACAGAACCATGTCGTTTGCATGATCGCCTCATCTCATTCCACACTTGTCATGAATTTTGTAGCGTGGTATGGCCTGGTGTCCCTCTATCCAGAGTGGACTCTAAACAGAGCTGGGCTCATCATCAACGACACTCCATCTACGGAACTCTGTTTTCAGAAATACAAGGACCGAGGATTTACTTTGCTCCACGACATTATTGACCTTGCACATTACACTCCGCATCACATTACACTCCGCATCACATTTGTCATGAAGATCCTTGGTGTCCTTGCACAGAGAGATCATTGCATACTACCTCCTTTTTCAAAGCATTCATAGGTGGTTCCGAGGACTTAGCAGATAATGAGCCCCCCCTCACTTGGACGCTTCCGTTGGCATGCACTTGGAGAATCTAAAGCTGGTCGCTTGATCGGGTTTTCCTTTAATCGATCTCCCGTAGTAAAATAGTCTTAGACCTTCCTAACTCTTTCCTGTTGTCCTACCGTTCAAGCGGTTTTGCTTCCAAAATATGTCCTTCGAGTGTTCGAATAACCCATTTTCGATTGTGACACACAACCGGACAGTCCCAAGCGTTAATATATCGAACGTTGCTGATTACAACTAACATTTATCGAAATGTAGGCCTTCGCTCGCACTTTCGATCTGAGACAGCGAAAACAGCGCACTAAGAGAAAAAAGGGGCGAGAATGCGAAACTAAACGATATGTGATCGATTTGCAGTTAAAAAAAGCATACGGTCTATGTTTGAGAATGACAGTTGAAGCGCAAAGATTGTTTCGTAGACATCCCAATTATAAAAGGATTATAACGGTCTGACTAACCCACATCTCTGACCACGATGTCCCGTAAATGCGACAGCGACCTCTGCGAAGGAAGTGGTAAGATTGAATACCAGCGATATTGCATTCGCGCTTACCACACCGGACTTTTCATAGCCTTTTCTCCTGAGCATCTCGAGGGCTTGGATGGGGAGTTCGAAAAATTACTACAGCCCTTCCAATTCGAATCCGCGTCCTCCTTCCTCGACCTTCTACTGAGCTCTGGCGCCGTAATTTCTGGGTCCGCGGCGCTCGCACTCGCACTTCCTGGGATGTTTGTACCAAGAGATTTGGACATATATGTCCCTTCTTATGGTGCGGCTATGGTAATTGTTTATCTTGAAAACCACAATTACAAGCTCGACCCCGTCTACACACCTGGTGCTGGCCAGTACGACAATGGCGCTGTCGTCTTCAGAATGTTCCATCTCGGGCCCGGGCCCCCGGCAGAAGTTAACGTCATTATCTTTCGCGAGACGCATTTCGTTGGTCACATCGCCGGCTTTCATAGCACCATCGTTATGAATTATATTAGTTGGTATGGCCTTGTATGCCTATATCCGGAATGGACGCAAAAAAAAAAGGGCCTCATCGTGGTGGACACTATAATCAGCAAAGCAAGTTTCAAAAAATACGAGAAGAGGGGATTCACCCTTTTTCGCGATAACAGACCACTAACAGATAATATGGACGCCCACTTCTGCACTATCGGATCCGCATGTCCCGAAACCGAGCGATGCTTGCATGACGAAGACTGCGGGTTTGTACCCTTCGAAGGTCACCCATCGAGATTAGAAGCTTTCGAGTGACCAATCACGTGGACCTTGCCGGTTAAGTGCGGCTACGCGGCGTAACTGTTCTCTGTAATCCTCTAAGCGTGGCACTATTATGTATGTATATGCTTGTTTTGAAAATCAAATTCAAACCAAAACTTGGAATGAGAGAGGGGACTCGTTTTTGCCACTTGGTGGCCCGCTCCTGCTAGTCGATAGACAGACTGGTACAGCTGAGTTTAAATTACTATAGCGTTCGTTTTACATGCCACAATCCACAAAAGTCAATAAATCTCGACCGACCCTGAATAAGATTCACGTGCCCCTGCCAAATTGAGTGAACGCATCGCATCTATAATGATCGCGTGTGTCGCGTCCTTTGAAGCAGGCTCCTCAAAAGCAAATCCGACCTCGGAAATTGAAACCCAACCTCAAAGAATGGTTCAAGAAACACCTATCAAGGTTTTCTGCAAACCTGAGCCTGATACAATTTATTACAAACCATGAAAGCGCTGCAACTGCAACAAGTTTCACTCTTGAGTTCAAGTTTACTCATTCAGGCTGGGCCTAAAGCCTTTATTTACTTTGTATATTGTGCAATATATTTCATATTTTTTATCTGAGGTATCGACAAGTGAACCCGAATCCCCGGTTGATACCATATCAAGCTCACAGACACATATGTCCCCAGACACACGCGATCATTATACTAATAGACGATGCGACGCGTTCACTCAATTTGGCAGGGGCACGTGAATCTTATTCAGGGTCGGTCGAGATTTATTGACTTTTGTGGATTGTGGCGTGTAAAACGAACGCTATAGTAATTTAAACTCAGATGTACCAGCCTGTATAACGAAGGCATCCCCTCCAAAAGTCACGCCTTCTTATGTCAGGCTGGTCACGAGCCTAGATCGACTGAATGCGGGAATGGAAGGACCCCGGATACAGACTCCGGGAGTTACCGCACCTGGCACCATTACAGGACCCCGCGTTTCAACGGGATATAAGAACGAATCCCATAAATGGGACTCGTAACTTGGTCGAACTAAATACTCGGTAAGCAGAGCCCTCAGCAAAGGAAATACAGACAACCCACGACGCTGTCTGCAGCAGTACGGAAACGTTCTAAGTATTTTGGAGGAAGGAGAAACAAATTGCCAGTCTGTACGGCATTTCTCAGCCAACGATCTCACACTTTGGGGGTCACACTATTTAACCACCATTTATTTTTGATACTACTTGTTAAATCGACATTTTATGTATAAATCTTGCACAAAACGGGCCCT
>Ga0307509_10005854_pt1 | contig 16867 bp, 20 predicted proteins | sample 10_EM_MG_FD_202245 | JGI IMG/M metagenome (GOLD analysis project Ga0307509, IMG submission 202245) | Populus trichocarpa ectomycorrhiza microbial communities from riparian zone in the Pacific Northwest, United States - 10_EM | ecosystem: Host-associated > Plants > Roots > Unclassified | place... | reverse complement strand
GGAGGGTGAGGCAGCATGGTAAAGCTGTGAAAAAGTGAAAGAAAAACATCCCAGCTCCCAAGGCAGTTATGTTGAACGATTGGAAAGGACGGGAAGACAGCACTGCTGTCGGTGTAACGAGTGAAAAAAGTTCTCCATTAGTGGGCAGAGCCCTCAGAGGAGTTGGAATCTATGGATTCATCACCGCTCTCTCTTGGGGAGAGATCGGTGATGGTGATGGTCCGTTGGGCTCTCTGCCTAGGAGGAGGAGCATGGCGGGGGAGTACAGAGGCACTCGGGGTTCGGGGAGCGGCACTTGGTGCTGGGGGAAGGATCGTCGAAGGGCCAGCCTGGTCTTCAGCGAGATCCATGCTGTCTTGCGTCTGTCGAGGTCGCAATTGCGGTGTCTCTGGAGCCCTTTTTGGGCGGGAGGGGCAATCCCTGCTGCATGCAGAGTGCTCTTCTCTGCAGTTAGGACAGCACGCCACCGAGGATGGACAGCAGGCGAGGACAGGTGGGAGATTACCACCCTTAGGGCAGGAAGGGTTAGGGCAGTGATGCTCTGCTTTGGTGTGGGAGAGCGAGCAAATGGGACAAACGGGAAGTGCGCTGGGACAGCGAGTAGGGATGTGGCCGAACTTCCAGCACTTCTTGCACTGGGAGTTTTTGGAAGAGGAAAACGTTTGTTCGACTCTCCGGTTCCGGGAGAAGAGGTTGATGGAGGGGAGGATGGCGGAAGCGTCGGGCGGGGCCACTGTGACAACCACCGAGGTGGCGGTTTTCTGTTCACGGGATTCCGTGTCTGGGTTAAGGTAACGTGCCGAGAGAATGGAGACTCCCCTGGCATTGCGGATGGACTCGTAAAGAGAGGGGAAGAGCTGGCCATCGTCTGAGGGGAGGAAAGCGAGAGGGACAGAGTGAATCAAGAGTTGCGCTTCGTTCAGAGCGGGTTTGAAGATGTCCCAAGGAGAGTTGCCTATCGGAAAAGCTTTGTTCAACCTTGAGGTGAGGGGCGCGAAATAGGGGGTATAAGCGGAGGCGGGGGTGTGAAGGTCGGTACCGAGCAATGACACCGAGCCTTTGTCATTAACCGTGCAAGTGAAGGAAAGGGGAAGGGAGCAGTTAGCCTCTCTGAGGACAGAGGCGGCGATGTCTGGGAAATGGGCTGCAATTTTGAGCGCTTCTGGGTGGGGTGCGAAGGTGGTTCTGGAGGCGAAGAATCTGCGGACGGCTTGGGGGAGAGGTGGGGGAGATTTTGTGAAAACCTCACCCGACGCGACCACAACTGAGGAAGCCGAGGCAGTGCCTTTCGCCTGACGACCCTTCTTTCCTTTAGCAGGGGGTGCAGCAGCTTGGGCATATGTGGGGGTGGCCTTGGGGGCCAAGGTGGTGGGGGGATGCCAGTCGGGGTCAAGATGGCTGGGGGTCCAAGTGGGGCCAGGGGGGTATTTTCCTTTGGCAAACTCTTCTGCTTCCCAGGTGTGGGGGTATTTCTTGGCAAACGCTTCGGGATTGCCGTACATTGTGGGAGGGGAAGTTGACATGTCGTATCTCGGGAGATCCGGGTCAGCTCAGGGGGAGGACCAGACCGTGTTAGGTGGGGGTGGGGGTGGAGGCGGATGGGCTCTTTCCTTTCCTTTCTCTTGGCGAGCGGGGTTGTTGTTGGTAGGGGTGGGACGAGACCAGGCAGAGGAGTCTGTGGCCTGTTGTGGGACACTGGGGCGCTGGGGAGGAAAAGAGGCCTGAGCGGCTGACAGAAGACGGGAGGCAATGTCCCGGAGGGATGCCTCGAGTGGGGCGAGGTTTGGGGGTTGCGGGGTGAAGTCCAGGTTAGCAACCTGAGAGGACAAGGCGTGGATTTCATTCGAGAGACACTCAAGGGCCGTCGCGATGTGGACGCTCGATCGAAGGGAGGTGCAGAGTAGAGGGAGGAGGATTTGTTCCCCGATGGGAAAATAATAGGGTGGAAATGTTTGCAGGAGTGATGGGGGGGAAACCCGCGGCGGGGAGCCCAAGGTCAGCGGCGGTCTGGTCGAAGAGCGAGACCAGATGGTCGAGGTTGCCCGTGGTAGGGAGGGGAGAGAGAGGGGCTGGAGTGCCAATTCTCGAGGGGCCGCCCTGGTGGGAGGCCATGTCTGGAGGTGAGGGTGGGGACGCGAGGCCCAACAATGAGGACGAGAAGTATGGGAGAGGAGATCGTGCGCAGAACGACATGGTGTTGAGAAATGTAGGGGGGGGGAAAGAGGGGAGCGGAAGCGTGGGAAGAGTACGCTACTACCCGTAGGCTAATATAGACTCCTAGGTGCTGGAGACATTATATATGGGCGACCCCTATTTTGGCGGTGACCCATACTCCCCTTATATATCCTGTGAACGACATTGTGTCGGACGGACGGCGACGACTTATATGGTATTACGGCACCTGCTCCAATGACCACTTTTAACTAGCAAAGGAGCAACTACACAGCCATGTGCGTATGACGAGCCGTTCCAACGCTGGGGCCAGAGGGGGGTGTTACCTAAAGCCTCCCAAGTTCAATAGCATGTTCGGGCCACTCTTACACAGGCATGGGGCCTCCCCACGAAGATGCGTGTATGCCTAAGAACATCTTAGAGCCCATAGAATGTGAGGCAATCGACCTCTAAGTTCTAGGATGACTTTGCTGGTGAAGGTAGGGTTACTTGGACTCCACCGTAGGGTAACTGGGGTCCATAGGCATAAAGGTCAATTTCCCAAGGTAGGGTAACTTTGCCCTCTTATGTCTTTAACCGCTCCGGCAGTCTCCCGTCAACACCAAATGTTGTCTCAGAGGCCTGTGTAACATTCCCATAAATTCCTTGACTTTATGCGAACTTACTCCCGAAAGGTTACCCAGTCTCGTAGAGCGCCCAAGGCTACTCTACTATGTCCTAGGCCTTGTCCTAGGTTAACCAGCTATTTGTATACTAAGTATACCAGACCATACCACCTCTGGTTACCACTTGGTATACCATTTGGGCTAAGGTGATAGTTATTGTAGCTCCTATCGTCGGGTCGTTACACTACTCCCCTCTTCACTTGGTCTGTCCTCAGACCGTCAACGTAGTCTCTTTGTCCCACGGTTTGGATTGTCCATAACCCTATGGTCTTTAGGTTTAGACGGATACCTCTCATGGAACTGTTGCAATGCCTGCATTGCTGTATCTTCTAACGTCTCGAACGGTTCCCAAGAATTCTCTTCTGGGCCGTACCCTTCCCAAGCAACCATATATTGCACAAAGCGGTGTGGAAACTTTGACTTAGGATTCCCATACCATCGGCTATCAACCACTTCCGCGACAACATAACTAGGCTCATTGTCTACAATGTCAGGTGTTGGTATCTCCTTTTGAGGCCTGCCCACAGGATCCTCACGATAGGGTTCCAACAGACTAACATGGAATACACAATGGATGTCCCATCTTTCCGGCCGCTCAATCTCATGGCCCCTAGACCCCACCTTGCGTTTGACAACAAAGTGTCCAAACATCTTATGGTCTAGTCTTTCTATAGGTCTTTACGGAGGTTCTTGCAATTTAGCCTAACCCTATCCGCTTTCTTAGCTGGGCCCAGTGTGACATCTTCTAGGGTGACATATTCCGGAGCTGGCTTTGTCTTTTGATCATGCCATTTCCGTTGTCTTTCCTGTGCCTGCTGTATTGTTTCTCGGATCTCTTGCCACGTGCCTTCCCAATCCTTCACAACAATCTCTCTGTCTGGGTGGATTCCTTAATTATCCGACACTATCGACGACCACTGAGTCTGTGGGGAGAATCCATAATTTATCTCAAACGGACTACCCTTTGTGGATTCCGTAACTGAAGTATGATACGCATGTTCTGCGAATGGCAACAGCGATACCCAATCGTCTTGCTGATATGAACAATAACTTCTCAAATATTGTTCTAGTTTCTGATTAACCCTTTCAGTTTGCCCATCGCTCTCTGGGTGGAATATGGTAGAGAGGTTTAGCTTTACTTGCAATAGCTGCATCAGGCTTGTGCAAAACTTGGACGTGAATCGGGTATCTCGGTCAGAGACAATTGATTCAGGAAGCCCCTGGAGGGGCCAGATTTCTTGCATGAACGTCAAGGCCAATTCCTTAATGTGTTCCTCCGTCCTTAGCGGTATAAAATGTGCCATCTTGGAGAACCTGTCTACGATGACCCATATCTTTGTATACCCGTCGGACTTTGGTAAACCCACAATGAAGTCCATGGATATTGCCGTCCATGGCCTCATGGAAACTTCTAAGGGTTCTAGGAGTCCAAACTTCTTATGCCGGATGAGTTTATTAGGTTGGCATACATCGCAAGAGCGAATATACTCGGTAATGTTTTCATCCATCTTTGGCCAATAGAAGTTAGCCCTAACCCTACCAATGGTCTTGTATGTTTCGAAGTGTCCAGCAATCTTTGAATAATGTTCTCCCTCTATGATTGTTCGCCTTAGACTTTCATCCTTTGGAATCTACCACCTGTTCTTATACAACAGCAGATCCTTTTCGATACTAAAATTTGTATCGACCTTACTATCGCCTTTGAGGAGTGCCTTTAGAGTTGCTAAATAGGTTTCATCACTATCAGCTGCCTTCATAAGAGCCTCATCAAATGTTGTTTGTAACCGAAAACCTTGGCAAGTCTGGAACACATGTGGTCGCAAGATGACAGGCTCCTCTCCAATATACTGTCCATGGCGAAAAAATGTAAAAGGTTCGGAATTACTCCCCCCTTCAGGGCGGTAGTCCCTACTCCTCGACAAAGCATCAGCCTTTTCATTTAACCGTTCTTCTCTATAGATAACCTTAAAATTGAACGGTTGTAGAAACTCTGCCCAGCGGTGTTGTCTGCGGTTTAGAGTCTTTGTAGTATTAAAGTACTCTAAATTCTTATGATCAGTATACACCCATATCTGATCATCAACCGACATCAACATATATGCCCATTCTTTAAAGGCTGCCACTATTGCGGCCATGTCCTTCTCATGGACTTCATAATTTATCTCTGCTGGCGAGAACTTTCTACTATGAAAGATTACAGGATGCCATTTCTCATCTTCACAGAGTTGAGATAATACGGCTCCTAACGCAAAGTCACTAGCGTCGGTTTCCAACTTAGTTGGACGTGTGTCGTCAAAATGTGTCAGAATTGGACCCGTGGCATACATCTCCTTCAGTTTGTCAAAAGCATCCTGACATGAAGGAGTCCACGTCCATTTGATACCTTTCTTTGTCAAGTCGGTTAATGGTTTGGCTATCTTGCTAAAACCTTTTATGAACCGACGATAGAAATTGGCAAAGCCCATGAAGCTTTGCACATCGACGACCTTCTCAGGCGTTGACCATGCCCGGATCTCTTCAACCTTTGTACTTGTTATAGAGATTCCTCTATCTGATATTTTATACCCAAGGAACTCTACTTCCCGTTGATGGAAGCTTGACTTGTTAATGCTAACGCAAAGGCGTGCCTTTCTCAGCCTTTCCATGACTCGCCTAACTAGGGCGACATGGTCTTCAACTGTTTCCTTATAGATCAGAATGTCATTCACATAAGGGATGACTCTAATATCTAACATGTCACGGAATACATCATTAATCCTACTTTGAAAAGTTGACGGGGCGTTGCATAACCCAAAGGGCATCACGGTCTACTGATAAAGACCTTAGCTGCTTTTAAAAGTGGTCTTCCATTCTTCTCCTTCCGCCATGCGGATATGATAATAGCCATTCTTCAAATTCAATATGGTGAAGATAGTGGCTTTACCGAGCCTACTCCTAAGCTCATTCATCAAGGGCAACGGATACTTATTCTTAATAGCGATCTTGTTCAACCCTCGGTAATCAACACATAACCAAAGTGTACCATCAGGCTTCGGCACAAATAGGATAGGAGCGCCTATTGGCGATGAAGATCTTCTGATCTTTCCATGATCCTCCATTTCCTTAATATAATCCCATAATGTGTCTAATTCCTTCTTAGACAAGGGATATAGGCCAATCTGGCTACTTGACATCAGGGACCAGGTCAACACGGTGATTGTATTTAGTATCCTCGGGCAGAGCATTTATACTTTCCGGACTGAATATATCTGCATTGTCTTGATATTCTGGAAGGATTTTGACATTGATATCATCCCCGTCTTCATCAGTATAGAGGGCCATTCCCATGACAAAGATGTTGTCTGACTCTTTGGCTAAGAGTTCCTCCTCTGTAATGAACTCTAAACGCCTTTCTTTTCTAAGGTAGTAGGCTTTAAAATAATCAGAGGGCCACTTCCGACTCCTTTGTTCCCAGTTGATATCTGGGTTGTGGTCCTTCAACCACGACATTGGTAGGTAACTATTCACTTTGCCTGCCGGCATGTCTGCGACTTCAAATCGCATTTCATTCATATGGTCTCCTATGTACATATCTACCGTAGTAGTATAATGGAGACCCGAACCTGGGATATGATTCCCACTGGCATCAAAAATCGGTGTCGGTTCCTTCCGACGAACGCAAGGTACTTGCGCATCCTTAACCCAATCGCTACTTAGAACAGCGCCAGTAGCGCCACTATCCAATAATGAGAGGGCTTCACCACTCAGCCTCTCTTGGTTGTGGGTCCATTCCAATCTCACTTTCACGTGAATGGATCTTGTATGTGGCGGTGGGCCAGCAAGCCTCAACCGCTTATGGGGTCTCTTGACCCTAGACATTTTGGTCAGTATTTCTCACAAGGATTTGGTATGTTTTACAATAACTAGTCAATATCTCTTGCCTTTCGACACAAGAGCGGCCACAACGGGTTGTGAATAGTTTTATCACTTGATAAATTTACGGGGTTTCAATAGCTAGGGTGTTTACTATCACGCCAGCATGATTTCGGGTGCTCAACCCTCCTCAGGTAAACTTGCAAAATAACTTCAATTGCTAAGTCAAGTCCAGCCTGACGAAATCAAAATAAAACCAACCAAATTCCTTCCAAAAAATGGAAAACAGTATGAGATAAGCAAAAAATACATTGTACAGGATCACATAAGAAATAAACCAAACTAAATTGAAAGAGCTGTAACCATCCCAACACGTCACAAAAGAAACCTTCCTCCATTATGCATATTCTAGCACGATATATTAGTGTCAGTTTGCAGCTCTTAAGACTGGGGAACATACAACCGACATCTTTCATCTTCACCTAGTATGCCTATCATTCGGCCTAGCGTAAAGTTTTAGCATCTTTCCATCCATGATCTTATCATAGGATAAAGCTTACCTAGTCATCAATGTCGGTATCAACCTCCAAGATATCCAAATCTGGGGGGGGTGATTCATGGAGCACGGCAACAACTTGTTTCACAGCAGGTTTAGGAGCCGCTTCAATGCGTCTCGACTTTGGGACTGTGGTGGCTTTGTGTCCAGCCTCACCAGCACTTTGTTTTCGCCTAATGTGTGAGGACGCGACAACTGGGGCTACGGATGGACACTTCACCCAGTAGTGACCGTCTTGTCCACAATGGGAATATTGATTCAGCCGTTTGCACTTGTCAATCAGACTGAGGCACATTCCGGTGCATCTTGGAATTCTCTGTTTCTGCGGGTTTTGTAAACCCTTGCGCTCGGTTGCGGGGCTTCTGCTGCCGTGGGCCAGTGGCCTTTTTCTCCTTCCTCTGTCCCTTTGTCTCAGAAGTATGCCTGTCGTCGCTCTTTGCTCGTTTCGAAGAATGAGGCTCCTTTTGTACCTATGTACCAAAATTGGAGGCATCTTCGAGTTGGTGTCCAGTTTGACGCAGTAGGTCTAGGTAATCCAATTATGCTACTGGATGGGGGGTTTTGATGGACCAGGCAGCGTTGAGGACGTCAGTCATGCCCATGCGTGCCCTGTCTTTCACAAACTCCCCACTATACCCTAAAACTGCTGCAAGGCGGACAAGTTCGTCGATAAAGTGATCGACCTTTCCATCCTTCATGTACAACTGGCTCCATTCCCTCAGAGCGCGATTCCTATCAGAGTGACCGCCAAAGCTGCCTTCCAAACGCTTGCGAAATCCTTCCCAGATTCGCCACTCATTCTTGGGATCAAACTTGATCCCTCGTCGTTTGGCCGCATCTTTGTTAAAATGCGGGTGTATGGTGTTATACTATTCTTTGGCAGTATCTCTCAAGAGAGGGATGACGAGGCTGACTTTATCGATTTCCTTCACCAAGGAATCACAGAAGTAGTCCAGCTTAATCTCGACATCATGTACGCAGCGTTGTGTGTCCTTGGGATCCCCGGTGAAGGGGTAAACTCCAAGGTTATCTGGCTTCTTAGGCCGATGAGATGACTTCTTAGCCTTATGACACTCCTGAATAAACTTATTCAAGGCCGCATATTGTCTATCGTACTTGTAACGACCGTACGATAGGTAGCTACAATCACTATCACCTTAGCCCAAATGGTATACCAAGTAGTAACCAGAGGTGGTATGGTCTCGTATATTTTATACAAATAGCTGGTAAACCTAGAATCAGGCCTAGGGAATTGTTGAGTAGCCTTGCGGTACTCTACTAGGCAGGGTAACCGTTGGGGAGAACATTCGCATAAAGTCAAGAGAATTATGAGAATGTTACACGGAGCTCCGAGACGACTTCTATGGTCGACTGGAGGACTTACTGAGCGGTTAAAGGCATAAGAGGGCAAAGTTACCCTACCTTGGGAATTTGGTCATTATGCCCATGGACCCAAGTTACCCTACTGAGGAGTCCAAGTTACCCTACCTTCACCGGCAAAGTCATCCTAGAACTTAGAGGTCGATTGCCTCACATTCTATGGGCTCTTAGATGTTCTTGGGCGCACACGCATCTGCGCGGGAGGCCCCACGCCTGTGAAATGGTGTCCCGAACATACTATTGAACTTGGGCGGGTTTAGCTAACACCCCCCTCTGGCCCTAGCGTTGGGACGGCGTGTCATAGGCAGACGGCTGTGTAGTTGCTCGTTTGCTAGTTAAAAGATGTCATTGGAGCAGCTGCCGTAACACCGAATAAGTCGTCGCCGTCCTTCCGACTGAATGTCGTTCGCAGGATACATAAGTGGAGTATGGGTAACCGCCAAAATGGGGGTCACCCATATATGGTCTCTCGGGCATCTAGGAGTCTATTCTAGCCTACGTGTTGTAGGGTAGTCTTCCTAGTAGCACTCAGGTAGTCTCAGAAGGCCAGGGTGCTTTCGAGACAAATACCTCAGTAACCAGCCCGGTGTCACAAATTGTGACTAAGAGAGGCAGGTTTCATATGACTAATACTTATTAGTCATAGGTATGTTATTCTTTCACACTATGTAGTCGTTTGACTCATAGATTCTCACATGACTCACGCTTGTGTGTCATTGTTATGATTTGATTGGTTGGTTTTACTTGACTCATGATTATGAGTCATAACGATGTAATGACTTTTGCGCGTGACTCATATTATGAGTCACGAGTTTCACGCATGTGATGCATTTTGCACACATGACTTGTTTTATGTTTTATGATTGGTTTATCTTTGATTTACGGTATGTTGCGCAGTGACTCATATGAGTCATCTGATGGATTTCGGGTATGACTCATTATGAGTCATGATCATGTGACTCATAGGGATGAGTCACCAGGGTCAGGGTTATTGCGGGTAGAGGCCTATATAAAGGATCACGACGGGCCGTGGATAGAGGATCTTCACGCAACCATCTAAGTACTTTTCTGTACGAACGATATTGCAATATAACTTTATATTCTTCAAGAATACTTTACACGTTACGAACCCATATCCCTCTCAAGAGGAGAGGGAATACGAGATAATATTGGACGAAGGCCAAGCCCTGTCAGAACTTAAAGAAGTTCTATCAAAAGGCTTCAGAAGATAGATTATAAGATAGTCTATCGGATCGAAGGAGAGGAGATTATCGAGGTTATAAAGAAAATTACGAACAGGTTAAGTTGTTACCCGTTGCATAATAATCTCACAGGCTAGAATTGTTACACCCGGCCCTTCACCCCTTGATTTGTAGCATTACTATGGGTTGCTATTGGACTCTAGAGGTATAAGTCTTATCACGGTAGAGTATGTCCCGAGAGGATGGTTATGGGTAGCGCCCACTTAGGCAACCATCGGCTACATCTCACCGGGTCAACTTGCATGTCAATTTATCACATTGAATAGTCGAGTAGATTACATGATGGACTGCATAGCTTGTATAGACGCAACTACCACTGGGCCAGTGAGTCCACCACCTAGGTATTGACTCCGGTTGTTGTCATAAAGTTTCCCACTGGTATGACTTCGATAGGAAGAGTTTTGCCACCTGCCGTTGTATTGGAGATGCATTGCAGAAACTGATATCCCATTGACGAAGTTAAGTGTACCCGAGTTGGTCCGACACTTCCTGCAGGATAAATCCTGATGGAGGGTAGACCTCGGACAAACCCTGAGCAGGACAGGGTGCTCGCACAAGGTCGGAAGTAGTGGTGAATGTCAAAGACTTAATTCTGATATCTACTTAAGTATAAGCGTTTGGCATTCTACTTCGACAACCAACTTTTCCTCGAGAGAACCAAATTGAGTGAAGCTTCGAGCTTAACTATATTAAGTTTTACCGTTGATTCTTCTGAATTATTTCACCTCATCTTTATCTTCTACTTTGAGTGTTTGGAGCGGTCGCGACCTTAGAGTTTACCTCTGTATAGGGTGCCCCCGTTACAGTACTTGTCCTTCTTTTCTCGACTCCAGTGGCGCTTGCGACTACCAATGAAGTCTCTCGGATCAGGGGGTGAGGCATCGGATCCATCACTATCGGACAAAGAAGAACTGGAATCACCAGGATCATCTCCTCCAGCAACGTTTCCACCTCTGGGAGGTTGTCCACCTCCAGCGCCTCCGGTGTTTCCACCTTGGGCTCCCACAGGCATGTCATAGACATCGAACCGGTCTTCCTCCTGCTCGTCCTCATCTATCTGATCAGACAGTGGGTGTGCGGGCGAACGTGGTGTGAGCGGTTGACGGACGAATTGTTGAGGTTGGGGTCTCAGGTAATCACGCTGAAAATCCCCAAAGTCGGTTACCTTATGTCGGGTTGACTCACAATTGGTTCAACCGCTCTTCGTGGTGCCGGCGCGTTTTTCTTTCTGGGCCATTATAATTGCTTGGTCCATCCTTTTAACACAGGGTGGCCGATGCGAAAAATAAAACTCACTACCGTCTCCCCCAACCATGCGACATCCAGCATTACAATACTTTGAAGTGAATTGTCCTGGTTGGTCTGAAAAACCTAACCATCCAGCTCGGCCACAAGGCTTTGCCGGAGCCGTTGGTACTTGTGCCGAAGCAGCGACTGCCGGATTCTGAGGAGTGGCGGGTATCGGCGTTGAAGCCGCAACCGCGTAGGGCCGATCTGTTTCTACCCTAATCGCGGGTGCTGGTGTGGCAGGTTCAACTGCCGGCAGGGTAGGTACGTTTGATGGAGCTCGAGGTGGTGGCTCTGGGGAGGGTTCCCTCGAGCTTGGTCTCCAAGCTTGGCTGCTAGACTTGGTAACACCACTTCGCTGCGCTGTGACTCGAAGATTCCTGAAGTTTGCCACAGGGCTAACACCTCTAGATCTCATGGCTTCTTCGAATGGTACTGTCAACGGGGCCGGTTGAGGAACAACCAACACTTGCAATTGCTGTTCCAATTATCTGACTTGCTCTTGCGATTCCAAGGCCGTCTGAGGGACTTGAGTCAAAATTGGTGCCATTTCCTTATCTAACATGACAGCCGCCATCTCAGCTGCGTATTGTGGAGGAGGCTGAATTGCGAGAGGTAGCGGAGGTGCTATATGCATGTTGACGTCGTTGTCGGAGTCTATTGAGTACCCTCCCTGAACAGCCAACTCCAAAGCTGTCAGGCGTGCCCTGATCATTCGATCTGAAAGGTCTAATTTACGGTACTCTACCTGCTGAATTTTCATCCAGCGGTTGGCATTGGTTACCATCTTGTTTTGCCATTCGAGCTGGGTAGCGGTGATGAAATCCCCCATAGAAGCCTTGGCTTCCTGAAACCTCTTGCTTCCTTCTCGCACTATGTAGGGTTCAAACAGTTCCCTAGTGAAGTTGGCAAAGGTCATCGGAGTTCGTCTTTGTGAAGGGATTCTTTGTCCCACCGAAGGGTCATGAGTGAAGCTTGGAAGAAAGGTAACAGGGTTTAATATTTCTAACTCTTGTACTTCTTCAGGGATGTCTGTGGGTTCTAGGTAGACCATCTGCTCCTCGATGGACTTCCATCCTATTCCGCGCAAGTCTGCTATAGCATTATAGCAGGAAAGGTCATAGTCATACTCAACCATATCCATATCTGAAGACATTGTTCTTTCCACCCGATGCTTCTTGTACCAGACAAGTGACTAGTACTCAAACAAATGTCCCAATGATCGATTGAATGCTTCTCAGACGAGAGTTAAGCAAGTGCGCTTAACGATATACTGTAACGGGGGCACCCTATAGAGAGGTGAACTCTAAGGTTGCGACTGCACCAAACGCTCAAAGTAAAAGATAAAGATGAGTGAATAATTCAAAAGAATTAAAACGGTAATACTTAATATTGTTAAGCTGAAAGCTTCATTGTATAACTTCTCTCGAGGAAAGTTGGTTATCGAAGTAGAATGCCAAACGCTTAAACTTAAGTAGATATCAGATTTAAGCCATTCACATTCACCACTACACCGACCTTGTGGGAGAACCCTGTCCTGCTCAGGGTTTGTCTGAGGTCTACCCTCCATCAGGAATTATCCTGCTGGAAGTCTCGGACCAACTCGGGTACACTTAACTCCGTCAATGGGATGTGAGTTGCTGCAATGCATCTCCAATACAACCGCAGGTGGAAAAACTCTTCCTATCGAAGGCATACCAGTGGCTAACTGTTATGACAACAACTGGAGTCAATACCTAGGTGGTGGACTGACTGGCCTAGTGGTAGTTTCGTCTATCCAAGCTATGCAGTCCATCATTTAATCTACGCGACTATCCCATGTGATAAATTGACATGCAAGCTCCCCTGGTGAGATGTAGCCAATGGTTGGCTAAATGGGCGCTACCCATAGCTAGCCTCTTGGGACATACTCTACCGTGATAAGACTCATACCTCTAGAGTCCAATAACAACCCATAGTAATGCTACAAATCAAGGGGAGCAGGTCCGGGCTGGTTACTGAGGGATTTGTCTCGAAAGCACCCTGGCCTTCTGAGACTTACCTGAGTACCACTAGGAAGACTACCCTACAACCCGTAGGGTAGAATAGACTCCTAGATGCCCAAGAGACCATATATGGGTGTCCCCCATTTTGGCGGTGACCCTTACTCCCCTTATATATCCTGCCAACGACATTCAGTCGGACGGACGGCGACGACTTATAAGGTGTTACGGCAGCTGCTCCAATGACCTCTTTTTACTAGCAAACGAGCAACTACACAGCAGTCTGCCTATGACGTGCCGTCCCAACACTGGGGTTAGAGGGGTGTCTTAGCAAAACGCGCCCAAGTTCAATAGTATGTTCGGGCCATTCTTACAAAGGCGTGGGGCCTCCACGCGCAGATGTGTGTCCGTCCAAGAACATCTAAGAGCCCATAGAATGTGAGGCAATCGACCTCTAAGTTCTAGGATGACTTTACTGGTGAAGGTAGGGTAACTTGGACACCTCAGTTGCGTAACTGGGACTCATGGGCTTAATGACTAAATTCCCAAGGTAGGGTAACTTTGTCCTCTCATACCCTTAACCACTCCGGAAGTCCTCTTGTCGACCACAGAAGTCGTTTCGGAGATCCGTGTAACATTCCCATAATTCTCTTGACCTTATGCGAATGTTCTCCCAAAAGGTTACCCTGCCTAATAGAGTGCCCAAGGCTACTCTACTATGTCCTAGGCCTTGTCCTACGTTAACCAGCTATGTGTATACTAAGTATACTGAACCCTACCACCTCTGGTTCCCACTTGGTATACCATTTGGGCTAAGGTGATAGTTATTGTAGCTACCTATCGTAGGGTCGTTAGAGTACCAGACGCTGTCAGGATGCACAGGGCGAAGAGGTCTGTGCCCGTGTGGCGTCAGGATCTAGGGTGGAAACAAAGGCAAATCAGGACGCAACGTCGGATCGACATGGTGTCCTAATTCCCGATTGACGTTCCATGCGTCAGGTGCGTCAGACGCACAGGACGCATAGGACGCAAGCTAGGTTTTTTGCTGATGTGGTTCTCACTTCATAATTATGAAGTCCTTCAAAGACAGTCGTCTGGAGGTAGCGTGTACTTGATGCCCATCATTCAGATGTCATGCTGATCCTGTGTAGCCGTATCATGAGAGCTTCTGGACAGCCTGTGACGAGGGCTTATTAAATCCCAAAGTTGTCCAGAAGGTTCACTTACACACTCAGAACGACGTCGAGTTCAGAGTCCGCTGTGCATTGTCCATCTGGACGCTACGAGGATAGCATTATCACGATGTTGCTAAGTTCAGGACGTCATTCCGTCGGCTCCCATATTATCGTTACTCTTCTAAGACACCTCTTGATTCCATTTATTAGTATTCTTATTCAACCACTACACCAATAGTCAACCTCCGTCACCTGGAGTGGACCTTCAGGTAACGGTCATTTCCATGATTTGAGATCTCTCCGGACTATTGCTCAGAATGGAGCTCAGTTCTGCACAAAAAAATTAAATTACTTTGTTTGCTATATGATATTCATTGGCGCTTTACAGATACATTTAGCCAAGTGGAAGTCCACGCTCCGCCGGGCTGAGTTCAAGGTGTATTATCTGAGACTGATGCGAGACAATCTTCAGATTTGTTGAGGCACAAAGAAAGGGGGCTGGCCTGGTCAGGGATCTGAGTGCTCTCTGACTCTAGTCTGAGTGTCAGCTGCTGTGAGTTATCTAGACTAGATGGACTCGAGTCAAGCATCCGCAGGGCATGTGCAAAGGCTATCTGGCTGTAGTCAAACGACATATCCGTCGTCTGAGTCGTTTCCTGAATATTTGCCTGATCCTCGAGAGGCATGGTGCGTTTGTTCAATGGCAGTTCTCGTTCGGTAGCTCGGCGTGGATTCCTTCTGGATAACTGATGCTGATGTTTGGCGTGAACTTCCTCATGATTGTCGTCAAAACCTTCTCTCTCTTCATTCAAAACTTGAAGCTCTTTCTGCTTCTGTTCGGCAATTGTCTCATGTAGATTCGTCAGCATCAGTTCTTGTGTAGGCTTGGGCCAAGCCCCCCAGTTGTTCTTCTGTCGGGATAGAAGATCTTTGATAAAAGATTAGCCGTCAGAATAAACAAAATTGCTGCCAAATCTCGGTATCTTACCTCCACCGGCATTAAGTTTGAAGTCTGGAGGTTGCTGATAAAAACCAGCAGTCCACGCTCGAAGTGTATAGCACAGTATTCCACATGACAGGCATACCATCCGCCCATTGATGAGGTCGACAAATTCCGGATCCTCTATTCCAAGCGCTCTCTTGCCATTGAAATACTTACGGTATCTGGCGTCGGCAATCTGGGGTACGAGGAATCTGAATTCTTTTCTCTATGCCGAGTTAAGAGTCGGTTGTTTGAAGAAGATATGTGGATGGTATCGTCACTCAGATACAAACCTCATATCCGGACGGGGGACACATGAACTGATCATCTTTGAGGAGGAATTCGACAGTATGAGTGATAGCCGTCGGGTTATCTGGTAGTTTGTATAGATCTCTGATGTTGTTTTTAATATGATATACATATTGAGCGCGCACGCCGGTGTATTTTTGACATATCTGAGGTAGGTAGTACGAGATCGTATATTTGGTGATAGCTGACAACACTTACGATGTGTATACTCTTCTCAGATAGTTCAATATTTCCAGCATCTGCAATCTCATCTTTACCCCTATTCGAAACTCTATACACCTCCGACGTCAAAGCTATTGGGTTTGGAAGTGGGTCAACAAAAAGAGTGTAACGGAAGATTAGAGTCTTCGCAACGCTTAGTATTTCCCCTTCAATACCTATTACAGTATTTCGTTGTGAATTAATTGCATGCCGCACGGTCGGGCGTCCTGAAGAGCTTCGTTCTGAGAGTGGACTCGAACTTCTGATAACAGACTCAGTTAGAGTATTAGGGTCAGCAAGTGAGAAAGAATACCTGATTAAACTTGAGGAGAGGAAGGTCTGGGATTGGACGGGTATACCGGGAGTTATTATCACTCCAGATCCGGAAGTCCTCAGGGGAATTGCTACATCCTGTGATCAAGAGCATGTCGAAATTCTCACAGTCTTTGCTCCATTCATTCCTGAGCCATGGCTCCGTGGATGGACTGGACGTCATGCTGCAGATTGGTCATGACACTTAAGGTCTTCTGAATTGATTTGGGTGTCTGGCTCGGTTTCACCGTCCTGGAGTGAAACCTGGTACTCGTCACTGCTACCCTCAGAGAGCTGAACAGGTTCACCTTGTCCGTCAGCATCACTTTTTTTTATTTTTTATTTTTTATTTTTTTTTTAAATCATCTGCATTTGTTTAAGGTAGAAAGACAGCCATCCTCCATCTCCTCTACACACCCGGCGATTGAAATCTCAACACCACGAGATTATCATCACTTTTCTTTGCTCCACCCCCCGCCATGAGCTCGCTCTAGGGGGTGGAGTCATACCTCCTCTACACTTCACTTCCCTTAGGCTTATCCCTTTGGGCTTTCTTCACTTTGGGTGATGGATTTCGTCTTCTTTGATGATGTTTCCTCACCCTGCCCCGCACTTGCTCTGCCTCGCTTAGAGCATTTGCACGGTCGGCAACCCCCTTACCTCGTCAACGGGTCGGTCGCAGTCTCGGGCTATCGGTGAAGTAGTGGCCCCGGTGGCTCTGCTCTCTGGTAT
>Ga0307509_10005853_pt1 | contig 16868 bp, 12 predicted proteins | sample 10_EM_MG_FD_202245 | JGI IMG/M metagenome (GOLD analysis project Ga0307509, IMG submission 202245) | Populus trichocarpa ectomycorrhiza microbial communities from riparian zone in the Pacific Northwest, United States - 10_EM | ecosystem: Host-associated > Plants > Roots > Unclassified | place... | reverse complement strand
TCGAGCCGGTCGAGCAGCGGCGTGCCGCCGGAGTCGAGGACGCGGACGTCCGGAAGAACCTTCGCCGCGAAATACCCGAAATATCCGGCCAAAGGCGCGGCGGCCCTCAACCCGAGCACCGGCAACGGCCGGCTGGCGATCAGCAGCTCGGCCGCCCGCTCGACGTCATCCAGCCGGGCGAGCTGGTCGTGCAGCCGGGCCAGGTGCTCGGCCTCGGCCCGCACCGCCACCTGCATGGCGTTGCCCTCGGCGCGGACCTCCGGCGCGTCCCCGGCGAGCTCCCGCAGCCGCCGGCGCAGCGCCGGATAACCCTCGTAGCCGAGCGCCATCGCAAACCGAGTCACCGACGGCTGACTGACCCCGGCGAGCTCGGCCACCTCGGCCGCCGACAGATATGCGGCCTTGCTCGCATGCTCGACCAGACAGTGCGCAATGCGGCGCTGCGTGGGCGTCAGCCGAGCGCCGTGGAAGAGGTCGAGAACGGTCTTGGCGGCATCTCCATTCACCCCTGCAGCTTATGCATAAAAACTTTCAGCTCGCTAGACCCCGCCGCACCTCTGTGACGCTTTGGCCGTTTTCGCTTACCCCGCGCATCGACGACCCGAACAAATATCTAGCGACTACTGGTCATGGGACTACTGTGCACGAGTGGCATTCCATGGGGGCCGGGCTAGACCGCATCACGCACGCCGCGCTTGTCGAAGGCCTCGCGCCACCTGGCTGCTCGGGCCGAGGTCGGGTTGCGGTTGGTCGGAGGCGAGACCGGGCTGAATGTGGTTGACCTTCTCGTGCCGCGCCGGTGACGTTCCAGAAGATCTCGACAAAAAGAGGGGTCCCGGCCAATCGGCGGGGACCCCTCGTTAGTGAGCAGAGCTATACCAGTGTGACGGGCGTGTGACCATGTCATTCGTACGCTGTCTCGGAGGCCGGGGGAGAGTGGCGGATGCGAGTCCTGGTGGTTGAGGATCATGCGCGGCTCGCCGACTCGGTGGCGAGGGTGCTGCGGCGCGAAGGCATGGCGGTCGATGTCGCCTACGATGGGACGGTTGCGCTCGACCGCGCCGCCGAGGCTGAGTACGACGTCGTTGTGCTCGATCGGGATCTGCCTGGCGTGCACGGCGACGAGGTGTGCCGGCGGCTGATGGTGGAGCCGGTGCGGACGAAGGTGCTCATGCTCACCGCGGCCGGCGCCGTTGCCGAGCGGGTCGAGGGGTTGACGCTGGGCGCGGACGACTATCTGCCCAAGCCGTTCGCCTATCCGGAGCTGGTGGCTCGGATCCGGGCGCTCGGACGGCGTACCCAAACCGCTCTTCCGCCTGTCCTTGCCCACGGTGACCTGACGCTCGATCCGGCCCAGCGGGTCGCGACCCGCAACGGCGCCCGGCTGCCGCTCAACCCCAAGGAGCTGGCCGTGCTGGAGTATCTGCTGGCCGCGCGCGGGCGGGTGGTCTCCGCCGAGGAGTTGCTCGACCGGGTGTGGGACTCCGCGGCCGACCCGTTCACCACGACCGTGAAGGCGACCGTGAATCGGCTGCGGGCGAAGCTCGGCGAGCCGCCGGTGATCGAGACCGTTCCCCGGGCGGGGTACCGGATCTGACAGGGGAGTCCTGATGACCGTGCGGCTGCGCCTGACCCTCCTGTACGGGGTGCTTTTCCTGTTCTCCGGGGCCGTCCTGCTGGGCGTCACCTATCTCCTGGTCGCCCATGGCACCGGCACCCTGGTGATGACCCAGCACAGCAAGGTGGTCAACGGGCAGGAGGACGTCACCACGTATTTGGTGGGCACGTTGCCGGCGGGTTCCGAGCAGCGCGTCAGCCAGGCGCTGCAGCAGTTCGCGGCGCAGCAGCAGGCCGACATGCTGCATCAGCTGCTGGTGAAGTCCGGCATCGCGCTCGCGATCATGGCGGTCCTCGCGGGCGTGCTGGGCTGGCTGGTGGCCGGCCGGGTGCTGCGGCCACTGCAGACCATGACCGTACGCATCCAGCACATCTCGGCGCGCAACGTGCACGAGCGGCTGGCCGTCGCCGGGCCCCGCGACGAGCTCAAGGGTCTCGCCGACACGGTGGACGGGCTGCTCGGCCGGCTGGAGGCGGCGCTCGACTCGCACAAGCGGTTCGTCGCCAACGCCGCGCACGAGCTGCGGACCCCGCTGACCCTGGAACACGCGCTGCTCGAGGAGGCTGTTCTCGACCCGGCGGCCACGGCGGAGGCATTCCGGGCGCAGTTCGCCGAGCTGATGGTGGTCAGCGAGCAGCAGGCCCGGCTGCTCGACTCGCTGCTGGTGCTGGCGACCAGCGAGCGGGGGCTCGACCGGCGGGCGGGCATCGACCTGTCGACCGTGGCCGGTGACGTGCTCAAGGCCGCCCGGCCGGAGGTGGTGGTCGAGGCCGACCTGCGGCCGGCGCCGCTGGCCGGCGACCCGGTCCTGGTCGAGCGGCTGGTAGCCAACCTGGTCGACAACGCGACCAGCTACAACGTCCCGGGCGGGCGGCTGGCGGTGACCACCGGCGTCGAGGGCGGGCGCTCGTTCGTCGAGGTCACCAACACCGGGCCACCGGTCCCGCCGGAGATGGTGGACCGGCTGCTCAGCCCCTTCCAGCGGCTCGACCGGACGGCCCGGGACGACGGCCACCACGGCCTCGGCCTGTCCATCGTGCAGTCGATCGCCACCGCCCATGATGCCGAGCTGACCGTGTGTGCCCGGCCCGAGGGCGGCCTCGCCGTCCGGGTGGTCTTTGTGCCCGTCGTGTGACCGGTCGAGGCGTAGAAAACAATGCATGTCGACGAATACCAAGAAACTGCTGATCGTCGCCGCATTGGTGCTCGGCTCGATGACCGGATGCGGCCACCTGGGCGACCAGTCGTCGGACGACGACAACTTCGCGAAGGCAATGGCGTACTCGAAATGTATGCGGGCGAACGGCCTGCCCAACTTCCCCGATCCGGAGCGCAAGGGCGGCGGGGTCGAGATGCAAAGCCCCAAGGACCTGGAGACGGCGGACGGGAAGAAGGCGGCCGCGGCCTGCCGGGACAAGGACCCGCAGAACGACACCGACGACTCGGGCGGCAGCGTCGATTCCGCGAAGCTCGCGGAGTGGACGAAATGCATGCGGGCGAAGCTGCCGAACTTTCCCGACCCCGAGGTCACCGGCAATACCATTACGCTTCAGCTGAGCGGCACCGGGATCAAAGGCGGCGCGACCGATTTCCAGAACGCCCAGAAGGCCTGCGAGTCGCATTTCCCGGGCGGCAATCTACGGTCGGTGAACAACTCGTGAGCCGCCGGATCCGCCTGCTGGCGACAACGGTGGGGGCCACGGTGGCCGTGGCGGCCGTGGTGGCGGCGGCCACCGGGCAGCTGGGCCGGCGTGGCCCGAGCCCGGCGAGCGCCGCGCTCACCGCCCCGCCGGCCACCGCCACGGTGATGAAGAAGACCCTGACCCGCAGCGAGACGGTCAGCGGCGGCCTCGGCTACGGCGACGTCGTTCCGGTGTCGGCGGCGCCGGGCGGCGGGGGCATGGTCACCTGGCTGCCGGCCGCGGGCGCCTTGCTGAAGCGCGGCGACACCGTCTACCGCGTCGACCAGCAGAGAGTGCCGCTGCTGTACGGCTCGATTCCGCTCTACCGCACCCTGTCGACCGGCAGTACGGGCGAGGACGTGCGGCAGTTGGAGGGCAACCTCCGCGCCCTCGGATACACCGGGTTCACGGTCGACGACAAGTACACGACGGCCACCGGCAACGCCGTACGGCAATGGGAAAAAGATCTTGGTAGAAAAAAGACCGGCCACGTCGGGCCGGGCGACGCCGTGGTGTCATCGGGGGCACGTCGCGTCGCGGAGCTCGCCACCCAGCCCGGCACGGCCGCGGCCGGGATCCTGCTGAAGTGGACCGGCGCCACCCGGGTCGTCGACGTCGACCTCAGCACCGACTACGCCGACCTGGTCCGGCTCGGCGCGGCGGCGGCCGTCGAACTGCCCGACGGCGGCACGGCGGCGGCGAAGGTCACCGACATCGGCGCCCCGACCTCGAACGCGAAGGGCGACGGCGCCACCCTGCCGGTCGAGCTGACCGTCACCGACCCGCGGAAGCTCGGCCGCTATCAGGTGGCCAAGGTCAAGGTCGAGCTCGCCGCCGAGACGCACCAGGACGTGCTGGCCGTGCCGGTCGACGCCCTGGTGGCCCGCCCGGGCGGCGGGTATGCGGTGGTGACCGGCGGACGCTACCTGCCGGTCAAGACCGGGCTGTTCGCGGACAGCTACGTCGAGATCTCCGGCGCCGGCGTCGTCGCCGGGCTAACCGTGGGGGTGCCGCAATGACCGGGCCGGCAGTGACCGGGCCGGCAGTGACCGGGCCGGCGGCGACCGGGCCGGCGGTGACCGGGCCGATCGTGCAGCTCGCCGGGGTCGCCAAGTGGTACGGCGCCGTGCCAGCCCTGCGGTCGGCCGATCTGCGGATCGAGCGAGGCGAACTGCTGGCCGTGGTCGGCCCGTCCGGCTCCGGCAAGTCCACCCTTCTCAACATCATGGGCACGCTCGACCGGCCGACCTCGGGCAGCCTGCGCCTCGACGGCTACGACGTCGCCGAGCTGAACGACCGGGAGCTGTCCGCGCTGCGGGCCCGGACCATCGGCTTCGTCTTCCAGCAGTTCCACCTGGCCCCGGGGGTGCCCGCGCTCGACATCGTCGCGGACGGCCTGCTCTACGGCGGGAAGCAGCGCGCTCACCGGCGCCGGGCGGCCGAGCGGGCGCTGCACCGGGTCGGCCTCGGCCATCGGCTGCGGCACCGGCCGCACCAGCTCTCCGGCGGCGAGCAGCAGCGGGTGGCGGTGGCCCGGGCGGTGCTCGGCGACCCGCCGCTGCTGATGGCCGACGAGCCGACCGGCAACCTCGACTCGGCCTCCGGCGCCGCGGTGATGGACCTGCTGCGCGAACTGCACGGCGGCGGCACCACGGTCGTGATCATCACGCACGACCGGGACATCGCCGCCGGGCTGCCCCGCGAGGTCCGGCTCAAGGACGGAAAAATCGCCGAGGAGGTACGCCGATGAGCCCCCCGCCGTTGCGGCCCGCCCGGATGTGGCCGGCCGACGTGGTCCGGGTCGGCGGCTACGGCCTCCGGTCGCGCCCGCTGCGGGTCATCCTCTCCGCGCTGGGCATCGCCATCGGCATCGCGGCGATGGTCGGCGTGGTCGGCATCTCCGCGTCCTCGGCCCAAGAGATCGATCGGCGGCTCAGCGCGTTCGGCACCAACCTGTTGACCGTCTCGCCCGGGCAGGGCGTCGGCGACGATCCGGTCCACCTGCCGGACACCGCGATCGGCATGATCGGCGCGATCCCCGGCGTCGAATCGGTCTCCGCGGTCGGCCGGACCGAGGCCCGGGTCTACCGCAACGATCACATCCCGGCCCGGCAGACCGGCGGCATCGTGGTCTACGCCGCCCGGACCGACCTGCCGGCCGTGATCCGGTCGAGGATGGCCGCGGGCGCCTGGCTCACCGAGGCGACCGGCAGCTATCCGACCGTGGTGCTCGGCTCGGTGGCAGCCGGCGAACTGGCCGTCGTCGAGGTGGGCGCCGAGTCGCTGGTCTGGCTCGGCGACCGGTGGTTCACCGTGGTGGGCATCCTCGCGCCGAACGACCTGATCTCGGACTTCGACTACGGCGCCTTCGTCGGGTGGCCGGCGGCCCGGGCCGAGCTGGCCTTCGACGGGCACCCGACGACGATCTACACCCGCGCCGCGGAGAACGCGGTGCGGGCCGTGCAGCCGCTGCTCGGCGCCACCGCGAACCCGGAGGATCCGAGCTCGGTGGACGTCTCGCGCCCCTCGGACGCGCTGGCCGCCAAGCAGGAGACCGAGAGGACGTTGAGCGGGCTGCTGCTCGGCCTCGGCGCGGTGGCGCTGCTGGTCGGCGGCGTGGGCGTGGCCAACACGATGGTCATCTCGGTGCTGGAACGCCGCTCCGAGATCGGCCTGCGCCGCTCGCTCGGCGCCACCCGCGGCCAGATCCGCACTCAGTTCCTCGCCGAGGCCTTACTGCTCTCGCTGCTCGGCGGCGCGGCCGGGGTGGTGCTCGGGATCGGCCTCACCGCGATCTTCGCGTCCTACCAGGACTGGCCGACGGTGGTGCCGGCCTGGGCGATGGCCGGCGGGGTGGGCGCCACCCTGGTGATCGGCGGCCTGGCCGGTTTCTACCCGGCCATGCGCGCCGCCAAGATGGCGCCCACCGAGGCGCTGCAAGCCCCCTGACCGTGAGGGCCTGTCCCGCCGATCGGCGGGACAGGCCCTCAGGCGGCCACCGGCAGCGCAGTGGGAATGCCGAGTGTGACCCGATGAGCCGCCACCGGGTCGGTGACGCCGCGCACCCGCACCAGCGCCTCGTCCGCCGGCCCGGTCAGGTGGCCGGCCCCCGCGTACGCGTTCGGCCCCAGTACCAGTTCGCCCGGCCCGGCCACCGTGCACAGCCGCTGGGCGAGGTTGACCGCCCGGCCCCACACGCCGAAGCAGGCCGGCTCCCAGGAGCGGGTGACCAGCACCTCGCCGCACTCGACGCCGACGTGCACATCCGGCCGGCCCGGGCGCCCGGCGCGCAGCATCGCGCAGGCCGCCGCGATGGCCCGCTCGCCCTCGTCGCCGAGGCTCCGCCGCAGGCCGAACACCGCCATGAAACCGTCGCCGAGCACCTGCTGGACCTCCCCGCCGTACGCGTGCACGCAGCCGACCAGGTCGTCCAGGAGCGGTCGCATGATCCGGTAGACCGCCTCCGGCTCGCTGCTCTCGACCAGCCGGGTGAACCCGCAGATGTCGGCGAAGAGCACGGCCACCTGTCGTCGCCCCGGAGTCGTTTGTCCGATGTGGTTGATCATGGCGTAACCTCCCCCAGTAAGGTTTCCGACAATGAGGGTGACCCCGCCGCGGCCGTAATGTGTCCGGCAAACACCTAGGATCGAGCGGCCCGCACCCTTACCCCCGCCGGGAAAGTCGATGCCCGGGCTTGGCATCGACTGGCATACTCCTGGCGTGCGGCGGAGACGACTCTCCCCCTTGGTCGGACGACAGGCTGAGCTCGCTGAGGTCAGCGCGGTTTGGGACGACGTTCGCGAGGGCCAGGCCGCCGGCTTCCTGATCTCCGGTGAGGCCGGCGTCGGGAAGACGCGCCTCGTGCAGGAATGCATCGAGCGGGTGCTCGCCCAGGGCGGGCAGGTCGTCGCCGGCTCCTCGTTCCGGATCAGTTCGGGCGGCCTGCCGTACGGTCCTATTCTCGACGCCCTGCGCCGCCTCCTGCGCGAGCGGTCCGTCGAGTCGCTGACCGCCCTGGCCGGCCCCCGGTTCGCCAGCCTCGACCAGATGTTCTGGCCCGAGCGGGACGAGGACCGGCGGGCGCCCGATGCCCGGCTCTTCGACGTCTTCCTCGCCCTGCTCGGCCGGCTGGCCGAGGAGGGTCCGGTGCTGCTCGTGGTCGAGGACGTGCACTGGGCCGACCAGTCCACCCTCGACCTGCTCAGCTTCCTGACCGTGGCGCTGCGCCGCGAGCGGGTGCTGCTGGTGGTCACCTACCGCGACGACGAGCCGGCCGCCGGGCCGCTGCCGGCCGCGCTGGTCGAGCTGCTCCGCGGCCCGTTCATGAACCATCTGCCGCTGGCCCCGCTCGGCACCGGCGACCTCGGCCTGCTGCTCGCCCACCAGGCCGGGAACCCGCTGCCCAGCGCGATTGTCGACGAGATCGCCGACCGCTCCGGCGGCAACGCGTTCTTCGCCGAGGAGTTGCTGGACGCGCGCGGCCTCGGTCACGAGGTGCCGGCCCGGGTGCGCGACGTGGTGCTGCTGCGGGTCGGCACGTTCTCGCCGGAGGCGCAGGCGGTGCTGCGGATCTGCGCGGTGGTCGGCCGCCGGATCAGCTACCCGCTGCTCGCCGAGGTCGTCGAGCTGCCGGAGGAAGCGCTGCTGGCGGCCCTGCGCGAGCTGGCGGCCAACCGCGTCCTGCAGCCGGACACCAGCCCTAACGCGTACCGGTTCCGGCACGCGCTCGCCCACGAGGCGGTCTATTCCGACCTGCTGCCCGGCGAGCGGGCCCGGCTGCACGCCCGGGTCGCCACCGCCCTCAGCGAGCGGCCGCAGCTGGGCGACCGGCCGCGCTCGACCGCCACCGCGGTGGTGGCGCACCACTGGGAGGAGACCGGCGACCTGCCGAAAGCCCTGGCCGCGGTGGTCGCCGCCGGGCGGGCCGCGGTCGAGGTGCGCGCGTTCCGCGAGGGGCTCACCTACTTCACCCGGGCGATCGGCCTCCTGGCGGAGGTGGACGACCCGGCCGCGGCCGGTCTGACCAGGCCGGAGCTGCTCTCGGCCGCGGCGCGCTGCGCACACGACGCCGGCGAGCACGAGACCGCCGTACGCCTGGCGGAGCAGGCCCTGGCCGCGACCCCGCGGGACGACGCGGTGGCCCGCGCCCTGCTGCACGAGGCGCTCGGCACCTACCTGGACCGGGTCGACGGGGCCCGCGCGCTGCGCGCCTTCACCCAGGCGTACCACCTGCTCGCGACCAGCGACGCCCTCGCCGAGCGGGCCCGGGTCACCGCGGCGCTGGCCAACTCGCTGTCGGTGCGCGGGCTCTACCTCGACTCGGCGCCGCTCTGGGAGGAGACGCTCGAGCTGGCCCGGGCGGCCGGCTGCAAGCGGGAGGAGGTGCTCGGGCTCAAGACCTCCGGCTGGCACTTCGCGATGCATGGCGAGCCGGCCACCGGGATCGGCCGGATGCGCGAGGCGCTGCGCGTGGCCAAGGACGAGGACGACGTGGAGGGCATCTGCCTCACGTACAACCATCTGTGTTTGGCCTTGGATTTCATCGGCTGGTCGGGCGAGGCGGTGGCGACCGCGGAGGAGGCGCTGCAGTGGAGCGCCGACCTGGGCCTGATGTTCCCGCCGATGTTCGACATGCTCGACTCGCTCGTGCTGGTGCTGTACCGCAACGGGCGCTGGCGGCAGGCCGAGGAGGTGGCCGAGCGGCAGTTGAGCAGCCACCACGCGGCGGCCCGGGCGCTGATGACCTATGTGGTGCTGGCCGAGCTGGCCACCGCACGCGGCCGCCCGGAGGAGGCGGCGCAGCAGCTGAAGCAGGCGTTCGAGCAGCTCAAGCACGATGAGGACCCGCTCGACCACGGCCTGGTGCACGCGGCCGCGGCGGCCCGCGCGATGTGGCTGGAGGACTACGAGACGGCCCGGGCCGAGGTCGCGGCCGGCCTCGAGGTGGTCGGCGCGCACGGCGACGACCAGCAGGCGGTGGCGCTCTGCGTGCTCGGCCTGCGGATCGAGGCGGACGAGGCGGAACGCCGCCGGGCGGGCGGTCGATCCGCCGTCGAGGAGGTACGCGTCCGCGGCGAGCGCCTGCGGGACCGGGCGGTGTCGCTCTGGCGGGGGATGGGCCCGCGCCGGCGGTCGTTCCCCGAGGCCGCGGTCGACGCGGCGATGGGCGAGGCCGAGTTCGCCCGGCTGACCGGCGGCGAGGCCAACCCGGACGCGTGGGGCGAGGTGGCGGCCGGCTGGGACCGGTTGGCCAGGCCGCACCCCGCCGCGTACGCGCGCTGGCGGGAGGCGGAGGAACTGGTCCGCGCCCGGGAGCCGCGGGCGGCCGAGGTGCTGCGGGCGGCCCGGGACTCCGCCGAGCTGCTGGAGGCCCGCACGCTGCTGCGCGAGATCACGGCGCTGGCCGACCGGGCGCGGCTCGACCTGGGCTCGACCGACGACATCGCGCCGGTCGAGCCGGAGCGGCCGTTCCACCTGACCGACCGGGAGTTGCAGGTGCTGGCGCTGCTCAAGGAGGGTCGGCGGAATCGGGAGATCGCCCGCACGCTGTTCATCAGCGAGAGCACGGCCAGCGTGCACGTCTCCAACATCCTGGGCAAGCTGAACGCCGGTAACCGGGTGGAGGCGGCGGCCATCGCACACCGGCTGCACCTGGCCTAGGGTCTGCGCCGGGCCTGCCAGAAGGGGGAATCGGGAAAGCGGGTCTCCTGGCGGTAGTACCAGTCGAGGTCGGTCAGGTAAGCGCGGTAGTCGGCGGCCATCTGCTCGGCGTACGCGGGAACGGTGTTTTCGGCGATCGCCTCGGCGGCGGCTATGCCGCTGGTCAGCGCGTCGTGCAGGCCCCGGGAGGAGAGCGGGTCGTGGGCGCAGGCGGCGTCGCCCACCGCCAGCCAGCCGGGGCCGGCTATCTGCTCCAACGTGGAGCTTCCTGCTCTTGCGGTGCGGAGCTTTTCTACCGTTGGCCAGCCGGCTCGTTGCCCGACAAATCCGGTTTTGCCGATTAAATCGGACCAATCGAGTCGGCTCGCGATCGCGGCATCGGTGAAGAGCGCCACGACCAGCCGGTCCCCGGGGATGCGGGAGGCGTACCACCAGCCTTCCGGCACTGCCTCGACGATGCTGGTCGCGTCGTCGGGTGAGGGGTCGGCGAGGAGCGCGCTCATAGCGACGAGCCGGCTGTCGACGCGCCGAGGTGAGCGCCGCGCGCGTCCGCTTCGCCCCGTCGCATCGACGATGAAACTTACGGATATGGGTGATTTATCCGGGAAGGAGAGCGTCCATCCCGGACCGTCTCGACGCACCTGCGTGACTCGGTAGGGAAGTGGGGAGCCCACAGCGTCCCGCAACATCCGGTTGAAGCGGGCCCGATCGAGCTGCCAGGAAGGGCCGCGTGGATCAAGCAACGCGGGCCGGAAGGCGGGCTCCGCCGAGCCCCAGCACGAGACGAAACCGCTCACCGGCAAATGGCCCCCGGCCTGGAAAGACGCCCACAACCCGAGCTTGCGCACCGCCGCGTTCGCCGCCGCCGGCAGCCCTTCGCCCGGCTCCCACTCGCCGGCCGGCCGGGGATCGATCGCGACCACCGAAATGCCCCGGGTTGCCAGGGTTATCGCCGCCGCCGCGCCGGCCGGCCCGCAGCCCAGCACCGCGACCCGGTCAGGTTTCACCCCGTCAGTCTGTCGCGTACCAGGCTGTGACCGCCACGGCGGGATGGTCGCATGGAGGACGATGAGAGGAGAGCGCGCCATGCTCAGCTGTCGATTCGGGGGCGGCTCCGGGTTTCGCCTGGAGTTGGAGGACAACGAGGATCTGGTGGTCGTCCGGTCGGTACGCCGGGGCGCCCGGCACGACGTCTCTCCACTGTCGTCTCCCAGCCGCACCGCGCAGGACCGTCTGACCCCGCTGTTCGGCTTCCCCGAGGCCGGCGTCGGGGTGTACGCCTCGCCGGAGGGCGACGCGCCCGACATCGCCGTCGTGCTCAACGAGGACCCCGAGGTCGAGTTCGCCGGCCGGGGCCTGCGCGACCAGTACGGCGCCCCGGTCGTCTACACCGAGAACGTCTTCGTGAAGTTTCGCGACGAGCTGACGGCGGCCGAGTGCGAGGCGCTGCTGACCGAGGCCGGCCTGACGGTCAAGCGGGTCGCCGGCTCGGCGCCGAACGCCTACTTCGCCGGCGCCCCGGCCGGGATCGGCCGCGAGGTGTTTCCGCTGGCCGATGGGCTGCTCGACCGGGACGAGGTGGAGCTGTGCCACCCCGAACTGGTCCGCCAGGTCAGCCGCCGGCAGATGTTCCCGCAGCAGTGGCATCTTGGCCCCGCGGTGATCAAGGGCGTCGACGTGGTCGAGCACGCCAGTGTGATCGAGGCGTGGGCCGACTCCCGCGGCGACGGCATCGTGGTCTGCGTGATCGACGACGGGCTGGACGTGGCGCACGCCGAGTTCGGCTCGGCCGGCAAACTCGTCGCCCCGCGCTCGGTGAGCCGGCCGCGCGGCGACGACCCGCGCCCCGGCGACGGCGACAACCACGGCACCGCCTGCGCGGGCGTGGCCTGCGCGGACGGCGTGGACAAGGCGTCCGGGGTCGCGCCGGCCGCGCGGCTCATGCCGGTGCGACTGGTCTCCGGGCTGGGCTCGCAGGACGAGGCGGACGCGTTCGTCTGGGCCGCCGACCACGGCGCCGACGTGATCTCGTGCAGCTGGGGGCCGGCCGACGGCCGCTGGTGGGACCCGACCGACCCGACGCACAACCAGGTGGTGCCGCTGCCGGACAACGCCCGGCTGGCTATCGAGTACGCGATCGCGCACGGCCGCGGCGGCAAGGGCTGCGTGATCACCTGGGCGGCCGGCAACGGCGCCGAGAGCGTGGACAACGACGGGTACGCGAGCTACTCCAAGGTCATCGCCGTGGCCGCCTGCAACGACCTGGGCCGGCAGAGCCGGTACAGCGATCACGGCGCGGCCGTCTGGTGCAGCTTCCCGAGCAGCAACGGCTCGCCGTCGCGCACCCCCGGGATCTGGACCACCGACCGGCACGGCCGGGAGGGCTACAACGCCGGCGACGAGACGCTCGGCGATGCCGCCGGCGATTACACCAACTCCTTCGGCGGTACGTCGAGCGCCGCCCCGGGCGTGGCCGGGGTGGTCGCGCTGGTCCTCGCGGCCAACCCCGGCCTGCGCTGGGACGAGGTGAAGGACCTGCTGCGCGACTCGGCCGACCGGATCGACGACAATGCCACCGAGTACGACGAGAACGGGCACAGCAACCGCTACGGCTACGGCCGGGTGAACGCCGCGGCGGCGGTCCGCCTCGCCACCGCGAAACGAGCCGCCTCCGAACGAGCCCTAAGTGTTTCGATCGCGCGGAACTGAGAGATCTCCCGATCCGCGCGCGACCCGAGTTTCGAAAGCGTGGGACCCATGAGCCGGATCGCGTACTGCGCCATCCACCCGGCCGTCGGCGTGGCCCGGGTCGGCGACAGCCCCGACGAGTACTTCCTCGGCCCGGAACAGCCCGGCGGCGAGGAGTCACCCGCGTCCTACAAGGACCAGGCCGGGCGGGTGAAGCGGCAGGCGGTGCGGTTCCGCGCTTTCGCGTACGACGAGAGCGACACCGTGATCGGCGAGCTCACCGCCGACGACGCCGAGATCGCCTGGACCGTCCACCTGGTGAACCGCAAGGGCGCCGCCCAGCCGTTCACGAGTGCGGCCGGAACCGGCCGGCGCAACGACAAGGTGGCCGACCGCGCCTCGCTGGTGATCGACCCCGGCCCGCGTACGGTCACCGGCCGCCAGACCGCCGGGCAGGTCTTCGACACCGGCACCTTCCTCGGCCAGCCGGTGCCGCTCGGCGAGCTGCGCACCGACGACGAGGGCCGGCTGATCGTGCTCGGCGGCGCCGGCCACTCCGGCTCGGTGCCCGAGGACCAGCCGCTGCCCAGCTTCGCCGACAACGACGGCTGGCACGACGACACCGCGGACGGCCCGGTCACCGCGACCGTCACCAAGGACGGCCAGCCGATCGAGGTCCGGGGCGCGTGGATCGTGGTCGCCCCGCCCGACTTCGCGCCCGGCGTCGGCAACCTGGTCACCCTCTACGACGTGATGGAAGACGTCGCGGTCGAGCACGGCCTGCTGGCCGAGCGCAAGGAGGTCTCCTTCGAGCGGGACGTCGCCCCGGTGCTGGCCCGCGCGATGGGCTACCAGTGGGTCAACCAGTCGGCGACCCGCGGCCACCGCCGGGCCGTCGACCTGGGCAAGAGCGCCGAGCGGGTCGGCGACTTCTTCGAGCACGACCATCTCGCCCTGCTCAGCGACCCGGGGGAGAAAGGCGCCAAGGCCCGCCGCCAGGTCTTCGCGGTGATCCGCCGGCCGCCCGGGGAGGCCGACGAGGACACCGCGAAACGGCAGGCCACGGCCGCCTTCATGCCGCAGCTCTCGGGCGACGGCGGCACGGCCACGCCCGGCCGACCGCAAACCTGGTTCACCGTCACCAAGCTGCAGTACCGGCGGCTCGCCCAGTGGGCCGACGGCCAGTTCACCACCGGTGCGCCGGAGGAGCCGCCGGCCGGGCCGGCCGCGCTCGACCGGGCGGCCCTCGAGGCGTGCGTGGGCGGGCCGTTCTTCCCGGGCATCGAGATGAGCTCGCGGGTGCGCGATCCCCAGACGTACGCCACGGCTTTCCGCTTCACATACGACCAGCCGCCGGGCTGCATGACCGAGCGGATGGCCGTGCCGTGGCAGGCCGACTTCACCGACTGCCGGCACTTCTGGTGGCCGGCCCAGCGCCCGGACGACGTGATCGTCGACCAGGACTACCTGGCGGTCATCGCGGCGCTGTTCCCGGACGGCGACAACGCCCGCCGGCCGATCAGCACGACCGCGTTCCCGCGCTGGCGCTGGGACCGCGGCATCGGCGATTCCCTGCCGACCTCGCTGGACGCGGGACGGCGCTCGGACAGGAGGCATCGCGAGATGGTCAACGAGTGGTCGCAGCTCGGCTTCGTCACGCCGGCCGCCGACGACAGCGGGGTGTTCGTGGAGACCGAGCGGGCGCCGTACGCGGGCCTGCGGGACCGCGACTACTTCCACATCATGGTCAACCTGCACGAGTACCCGGACTTCCTGCCCACCGCCTGGAAGCTGGCCCGCGACTTCCTCGAAATCGCCGCCGCATACCAGCACGACCCGATGGTCGACACCGACCTGCGCCCGTTCCGGTACGAGGAGCGCGCCTTCGACGCCCGGCTGGACAGCATCTACCAGGACCTGGTCGACCGGGTCGGCAAGTACGACCCGGCGAACGACCGGACGTTCCGCACCCACGCCGACGCGGTCGACCGGCTGCGGCAGTCCGGCCCGCTCAACCAGACCGACGGCGTCTGGCTGCGCAACGTCGCCACCATCGGCCCGATCACCGACCTGACCGGCTTCCTCACCCAGATCTGGGTGGACGAGGTCGGGGCCGGCAACCCGGCGCAGAACCACGCGAACATCTTCACGCACACCCTCGCCGACGCCGGGATCACCACCGCGCCGCTCACCAGCAAGGAGTACGCGCAGGACCCGACCCTGCTCGATTCGTCGTTCACGCTGCCGCTGTTCCAGCTGGTCGTCTCCCAGTTCACCGACCAGTTCCTGCCCGAGCTGCTGGGCATGACCCTGTACTTCGAGTGGGAGTCGGTCGAACTGGTCACCACCGCCCGGCTGCTGGAGCATTTCGGCCTCGACTCGACCTACTACCGGCTGCACGTGGCGATCGACAACGCCGACGTCGGGCACGGCGCGATCGCGAAGCGCGCGGTCAAGCGCTACCTTTCCGGCTTCGCCGATGAGGACGTACGCCAGGGGCAGTGGCAACGCGTCTGGAACGGCTACGTGGCCTTCCGGATGACCGGCACGCTCGGTCAGGACCTCGTCGACAAGCTGCTCGCCCCGTCCCGCGCCCGCGACCGGGTGCTCGCGATCATCGACGAGAAGAGGCGGTACGGCGCCCTCAACCACGGCGCGGCCGGCGACAAGATGAACAACAACCTGTTCGACAACCCCGGCCAGCTGCTCGATCTGCTGCAGAAGGGCGGCCAGGTGCTCGCCGGCGACCCGGACAACAGCCCCTTCCTGCAACAGATGAAGTTCGGCGGCCGGATGTACAAGGTGTTCACCGCCGACGAGCAGGCGGCCTGGGCCGACTGGATCCGCAGCCTGGCCGAGCCGGCGGCGGCCGACCGGGTGCCGCCGAGCCCGTTCGCCGCGGCCGCCAAGCCGACCGGCGCCGAGCAGCCGCCCCCGCAACCGGTCGGCGACGTGCCGCACCTGACCTTCTCCTCCACCGCCGAGGAGGTGAGCAAGCATCCCCGGGGAACGCTGCTGGGCCACGGCGCCGCCCATTGACCCTCGGGCTCACCGCGCGTAGGCGACGCCGTGACCGTCCTCGACCGATCGGGTGAAGCGCGCCGCAGATGCCTTAGGTCTGTCTTAGGAAGGTTGCCCGGGACCGTCCCGGCCGCGAAGGATCCCTCAGCGTGACTCCTCGCCGTCTGCTGTCGCCCCGCTGGCTCGCCGCCGGCGGCGCCGTGGCCCTCGCCGCCGTCATCGGCGCGGCGCTGCTGCTGCAGAACTCCGGCGCGGCCTGCGCGGCACCGCCGTCCACCTCGGCGAAGTCCGGCAAGGCGACCTTCTACGACCTGGGTGGCGGCACCGGCAACTGCTCGTTCCCGTCCTCGCCGGCCGACGATCTCTTCGTCGCGCTCGGCCCGGATCAGTATTCGGCCGGGGCGGCCTGCGGCACGTACCTCGACGTCACCGGCCCGAAGGGCAAGGTGCGGGTCAAGGTCACCGACTCGTGCCCGGAGTGCGCGGCCGGTCACCTCGACCTGAGCCGCACGGCGTTCAAGAAGATCGGCAACGAGGTGGACGGGATCATCCCGATCACCTATAAGACCGTCACCGGCGTCACCACCCCCGGACCGATCAGCGTGCGGGTCAAGGAGGGCTCCTCGCAGTACTGGCTGGCCGTGCTCATCGACAACCACGGCAACCAGCTCAAATCGGTCACCGTCAACGGCAAGACCACGCACCGCGAGGACTACGACTACTGGGTCATCGACGGCGGCGCCGGCAACGGGCCATTCAAGATCAAGATCAGCGATGTGTACGGGCACAGCGTCACCGTCGGCAGCATCAAGCTTTCGCCCGGCGTGACTCAGAAGACGTCCGCGCGTCTGGTCGGTGGCGGCGTCAGCTCGGCGGTGTCCTCCTCGGCGAAGGCCGCGAAGAAGAAGGCCGCCACCCCGTCCGCCGCCACTCCCTCGCCGACAGTGTCGTCGGCCGTGCCGTCGCCCGAGTCGACCGTGGTCGACGCGCGCAGCTCCGAGGTGGCCCTGCCCCCGGCACAGCAGGCGGTCGACCTGGCCGCCGCGGGCGCCGCGAAGACCTGCGGCTGACTCGTCCCGCTTTCCCTCAAGCCTCCGCGCCCCACTCCCGCCGCGCTCCGGGCCCCACCCGGTCGCGCGCGGACCGGTCGGCCGCCGACGGCGACGCCACCCTCACCCCCAGGGCGTCGCCGGTCGGCG
>Ga0307509_10005852_pt1 | contig 16870 bp, 15 predicted proteins | sample 10_EM_MG_FD_202245 | JGI IMG/M metagenome (GOLD analysis project Ga0307509, IMG submission 202245) | Populus trichocarpa ectomycorrhiza microbial communities from riparian zone in the Pacific Northwest, United States - 10_EM | ecosystem: Host-associated > Plants > Roots > Unclassified | place... | reverse complement strand
GACCGCGATCAGCGTCGCCGCGATCGCCACCAAGCCGACCAGCAACAGCTTCCGCTGGTGCGCGCTCATCGCGACCAAGCTAGCACGCGGGCAGGAATCCCGGGAACGCACGCCCGGGCATGGTGTCACACGCGTGATGGCGCGCTGGCTCGTCGCGATCTGCGTCTGCGTCGCGCGCGGCTGCAACTGCAATGGTCCGCAGGAGGTCATCGGCGGACCGTTCGCGCGGGAAGCACGAGGACCCCCGGAGGGCGCTCAGCCGAGGAACGGTTCGTGGCAGCAGGCTTCGATGTTGTGGCCATCCGGGTCGTGGACGAAGCCGCCGTAGTAGTGCTCGTGATAGTGCGGCCGGGTGCCGGGCGCGCCGTTGTCGGTGGCGCCGGCGGCGAGCGCTTGGGCGTAGAAGTCGCGGACGATGGCGCGGCCACTCGCGCGGAACGCGATGTGGATCGGATCCTTCGGCGCGCCGTGGGTGCCGTCGAGCCAGAAGTCGGGCTTGCCCGCGACGCCGAAGCCGGCGCCACCGGGGAACTGCATGATCAACGTGTAGCCGAGAGGTGCGAGCACCTTGGTGTAGAACTCGATGCTCTTGTCGAGGTTGCTGACCCGGATTCCGGTGTGATCGATCATGGGCCGACCATACATGGAGTAAGCTCGCGCCGTGGGTGCACGTCAGCTGGTCTTCGCCTTGGTGGTGGCTGTTCCAACGAGTGCGCATGCAGGCCGGACGTTCTACGGCTGGCTGCAGGACACGCAGGTCATTCCGGAGCGCGGCGCCGAGATCGCGACGTTCGTCAGCGAGGAGAACTATCTCGAGGAGGCCGACCGGCTGCGCGATACGACGTGGTGGATCGGTCCTTCGATCGGGATCAACGATCAGCTCGAGCTCACGCTGCCCGTCGAGTTCGCGTGGGATCGCGCGGATCACTCGCCCCCGCGGTCGAACTTCACGAACTACGGCGCCGAGATCAAGTATCGGTTCGTGACGGCAGATCCGGTCGACAAGCCGGACTTCGCGCCGGCGGTGCGCGTCGGCGTGAAGCGAATCGTGATCGGTCCGCGCGACGTCTGGCAGCCGGAGCTGAACTTCATCGGCTCGTACGAGACGGGGATCTTTCACTCGGTGATCGACCTCGGCCTCGTCGGCGACGTCGGACCCAACTCCCATCACTTCGAGGCGCACCCGGGCGCCGGCGTGAGCATCGAGACGATCGAGGACATCCGGCTCGGCGCCGAAGTGTTCGGAGAGCTCTCGCTCGACGACAACGGCGATGGCAGCTGGGTCGTGGTCGGTCCGAACATCTCGTGGACCCACGGTCGGAGCTGGCTGTCGGCGAGCTACGGCATCGGCATCTACAAGGTGCGCGATGCGCCGAAGCTCAACTGGGGGATCGCATTCTGAAGGCGCTCGCGCTGGTGGCTGCGGCCGCGGGCGTGGCGCACGCCGGTGGAGCAGCGGGACGCGTGATCGGAAAGGTCTCGATCACCGACTCGGATGGCAAGGCGTCGAACGCCGACGCGATCATCTACGTCGTCGGGTTCAAGGAGCCACCGGGCGCGGCGGCGACCCAGGTCGCGCAGAAGGATCGCAAGTTCGTGCCGGACCTCGTCGCGATCACGGTCGGCGAGCACATCACGTTTCCGAACGGAGACCCGTTTCTCCACAACGTGTTCTCGCAGTCGGCGACGCGCAAGTTCGACCTCGGCTCGTTCAAGCGCGGGGATGCGAAGGACAAGGACTTTCCCGATCCGGGCGTCGTCGACGTCTACTGCAACATCCACCCGGAGATGGCGGCGACGATCCTCGTGCTCCCGAATCGGCGCCACACCCGGCGCAAGCCGGACGGCACGTACGTGATCGAGGGCGTGCCACCGGGCACGTGGCAGGTATTCGCGTACACGCGCCGTGCGACGCGGCCGGCGCAGGCGTCGGTGACGGTCATCGCGGGTCAGGATGCGACCGTGAATCTGGCCCTGCAGCGCGGCACCGAGCCGGATCACGTCAACAAGTACGGCGAGAAGTATCGCGACTACGCGACGACGACGTACCACTAACTCTCTTCGAGGTAGCGGATCATCGACGCGTCGAGCTTGCTCTGGACCAAGCGGATCACGCTCTCGATCTGATCGACCGGTAGCTTGAGTCGCTCGGCGAGCCGGCGATGCGTGGCGGCGACGAGCGCGGCGCGCGCGCGGGTGAGCCAGCGTGCGGCGGTCGCGCGATGCACGCCGTACGCGACGCCGATCGCGTCGATCGACAGGTCGTCGACGATCGACTGGCGCAACAGCGTGCGGTCCTCGGCGCCGAGTGCGGCGATCGCCTCGCGCAGCGCGATCGCGAACTCGGTGCGGTACTCGGCCTTCAACGCCTCGAGCGCCGGATCACGGCCGCTCGTGAGCAGACCTTCCAGCGTGCGCCCACCGCTACGATCGAGCGAGACGTTGCGCTGCGCCTTCTTCTTGTGGCGGATCAGCTCGCGCGTCGCGGTGATCCGGACCCAGCCGCGCAGCGGGCCCTTGCCGCGATAGCCGGCGAGCCCGGGTGGCTTGCCATCCTTCACGACGAGGAGCTGCAGGCGGAGCACCTGCTTCACTTCATCGATCTGATCCTTGGTCGCCCCGACCGACGCGCCCGCGGCATCGACCTCGACGAGCACCGCGTCGAACGCGGCGTGGGCGGCGGGTTCCTGGGCCACACACGCGCCGGCGAGCACGAGGTCCGCCGCGGGAGCCGCCGCCAGCGCCGCCGCGAGCTCGCTGCCGCTCAGGCGCTCACCGACGAACGAGACCAGCTTGTCCTCGTCGAGCGCCACCGCCGGCCACGCCGCCCGTGCGGTCGCGAGCAGCGCTTCCCACGCACCGAGCACCGCCGCCTCGGAGGCAGGCGGGAGGCCGCTGGCAGACGCGAGCTGGCGAACTCGATCGGGGGACACCGCCTCCTATTGTGTCACAATGCGCTCGGTGGAGTGCCTCGACGCGAATGTCGTCCAGGACCTCATGTCGGGTGCACTCGACGAGGCGGTGCGGGGCGACGTGCTCGGTCACCTCGACGCGTGTGACGATTGCCGCGAGCTGATCGGCGTCACCGCGCAGATCACGCTGCAGGACCACCTGACCGATACCCAGCCGTATCCCGACCAGCTGGTCGCTCCGCGCCGGCCCCCGCCGCGCGATATCGGGCTCGAGGCGACGATGGCCCCCGAGGCCCTCATGGAGACCCGCGCGAGCGACCCGGCGATCGGCGCGACCAAGCCGCCGCCGGCGCGGTTGATCCCCCCTCGCCACGTCCGCGAGCCGAACGAGGCCGGGCCGTTCGGGCGCTACATCCTCGACGAGAAGCTCGGCGCCGGCGCGATGGGGGTCGTGTGGCGGGCCCACGATCCCAAGCTCGGCCGCATGGTCGCGCTGAAGTTGCTGCGGCGGTACGACCCCGCGTTGATGGATCGCCTGGTTCGCGAGGCGCGGTCGATGGCGCAGGTCAGCCATCCGAACGTCGTCGGTGTGTTCGACGTCGGCGAGTCCGAGGGCTCGGCATTCATCGCGATGGAGCTCGTCACCGGTCGCAGCCTGCGCCAGTGGCAATCGGACGAGACCCGCACGATCTCGTCGATCGTCGCCGCGTATGTCGCCGCGGGACGCGGCCTCGCCGCCGCACACGGCGCAGGCATCATCCACCGCGACTTCAAGGCCGACAACGTGCTCGTCGGCGACGACGGCCGGATCCGCGTCACCGATTTCGGCCTGGCCGCGGCGAAGCCGAGCGAGAGCGGCACGCGCCATCAGATCGACGACGTGAACCTCACGACCTCGGGCTCGGTGCTCGGCACGCCGGCGTACATGGCGCCGGAGCAGTTCACCGGTGGCAACGTCGATCCGCGCACCGATCAGTTCAACTTCTGCGTGTCACTCTACGAGGCGCTGTACGGCGAGCGTCCGTTCGAGGGGACCAAGTACGACGAGCTCAGCGACAACGTGACGAGCGGGACGTTCCGCGCGGCGCCGACGGGCTCGGAGGTCTCCGGCGGGATGCGCGCGATCCTGCTCCGCGGCCTGTCGCCGAAGCCGGCCGATCGGTTTCCGTCGATGGAGCACCTGCTCGTCGAGCTCGCCCGCGATCGTGCGCGACCGTGGCGGCGCACCGCGTGGATCGCGACGGCGGCCGCGGCGGCGCTCCTTCTCGGCTTGGTCGCCGACTGGACCGTGCGCGGCCGGGTCGCGGCGCAGGTCGCCGAGTCGTTCGAGCTCACCGGCAACCAGGTCAACAAGACCGTGGTGCGCGACGAGAACGAGCTCGAGCTCGGCTCCAAGGTCGCGTACAGCGAGCCTGCGATGCGCGAGGTCGCGGGTCACCACGATCAGGCGGACTTCGGGCTCGGCACGCCGGAGGCGGATCTCGAGGAGCTCGAGAAGCTGCACAACACGCTCGCGTCGATGGAATGGAAGGGGCTCGCGACCGAGGCGCGCGCGGTCGTCGACTACAAGGGCCGGCTCCTGTTCACGAGCTACGCCCCGCAGATCTGGAACACCGACATGCGCGCGGTCCCCGCGGTCAAGCGCGCGCTCGACACCGGCCGCGGCTCGAGCATCATCCTCACGTCGTACGCCGATCCGATGTTCGCACCGAGCCGCGTGTTCGGCAGCGCGCCGCCGAAGGGCCTGGTCGTGATGCACCTCCAGACGCTCGCGCTCGGCAACGACACGACCGGGGCGAACGAGACCCGCGCGATCCTCGTCCAGTTCATGGACGTCGATCGGTTCCTCGCGGATCTGCGGCTCGATCCACACACGCTGCTCGCGGTGATCGCACCGAACAACACCGTCGTCGCCGACCCCGGCCTCGACGACGCGCTGATCCGGACCGCGCCGCGCGACGGAATCTCCCAGGTCGAGCGCGACGGCCACGACTATCAGGTCCTCCAGTTCCCGATCATCGATCACGACAAGCACGAGATCGGAGACATCGTGATGGCGCGCCGGGTCGACGGCGTCCTGATGCTGTTCCCACACGCGCGCGCGCTCTTCGCGCTCGCGACGATCCTCGCGCTCGGCCTCGCGATCGCCACGCTGCTCAAGGCTCGCCAGCTCACCGGCGCGCGGGCTGCTTGACCGGCGGCTCGCTCCTCGCCGCGATCGATGCAAACCGCGACGACCTCGACGCGTACCGCGTGTACGCCGACTGGTTGATCCAGACCGGCGATCCGTGGGGCCAGGTGATCGCGGTCCAGCACGCGCTGCGCACGCTGCCGCGGTTCGGGCAGACCGCGCGGCGCGACGAGCTGGAGCGCGAGGAGACCCGGCTGCTCTACGAGCATCGCCGCCGGCTGTGGGGCCCGCTCGCGGACGCGGTGTTCGACGCCGCGACCCAGACCCGGGTCAGCGATCTCGTCGAGGCGACCTGGGTGTGCGGGTTTGTCGACACGATCCGGATCCACCGTGCATCCGCGGGCCTGCTCGCGACGCTCCTGCCCGCGCTCGCGAAGCTCGAGATCATGAGCCACGTCCGCGCGCTCGATCTCGACGCGACCGAGTGGACGCGCGCCGCGTGCGAAGCGCTCGCGGGGCAGGCGTGGCCGAACGTCCACGCGCTCGCGATCCGCAGCTTCGACACGCCGATCGACGCGCGCTGGGTCGCGCCCGCACTCGACGCGATGCTCGCGCTGCGCGAGCTGTCGGTCGTCAACAGTCACTCGACCGACGGCCTGTGCTTCGCGATCGCGGTCCACCCCGTCGGCGACCGGCTCGTCGCACTCCAGCTGTTCGACGGTCAGTTCACCGCCGCGGGAATCGGCGCGCTCTCCGGCGGCAAGTTCCGCAAGCTCGGCAAGCTCGCGGTCACCGGCAGCGGTCCGGATAATGCGCGCGCACTCCTCGCCCGCACCGCGCGACACATCACGGTCCGGTTCGAAGCGTGACGCCGTACTCCGCGAGCACCTCCGCGGTGTGCTCGCCCAGGCGCGGCGAGAGGGTCGCCTTCACCGGCGTGCCGACCGGCGTGCGGATCTGGAGCACCGGCCCGATGCTCGGCCCACCGTCGATCGTGAAGAACACCTCGCGCGCGCGATGGAGCGGGTGGGCCTGCAGCTCCTCGAGCTCGGTCACGATCTCGACGCAGCAATCGTGCGGCGCGAGCAGCGCGTGCCACTCCGCGGCGGTCTTCTGCGCGAAGATCTGCGCGAGCTCGTCGCGCACGCGCGCCTGATCCGCGGGTGAGCCGAGCAGCTCCGCGGCGACGGGAGGCCGGCCGATCGCGGCGTTGAGCGCGAGCCAGAACTTCGGCTCGAGCGCGCCGACCGCGAGGTAGCGATCATCTTGCGTGCGGTACACGCCGTAGCACGCGAGCCCGCCGTTCAGCGTCTCCTGGCCACGCGTCGGCCGCGCGCCGGCGTCCATGTTGCCGAGCTCGGCGGCGACGAGAGCGAGCGCGCCCTCCGTCATCGAGATGTCGAGGTGCGCCCCCTTGCCGGTGCGGCCACGCCCGACGAGCGCGCCGAGGATCGCCGTCGCGCCCCACAGCGCGCCGCCGGCGAGATCCGCGACCTGCACTCCCGGCATCTGCGGTGCGCCGTGCGCCGTCCCGGTCATCGCGAGCACGCCCGCCAGCGCGATGTAGTCGAGGTCGTGACCCGCGCGATGCGTGTAGGGCCCGGTCTGGCCGTAGCCGCTGATCGAGCACAGGATGATCTTCGGATTGCGCGCGGCGAGCGTCGCGTAGGCGAGGCCGAGCTTGGCCATCACGCCCGGGCGAAAGCTCTCGACGACGACATCTGCTTTCTCGACCATCGCGAGAAACGCGTCGCGCTGATCCGGATCCTTGAGATCGAGCGCGAGCGAGCGCTTGCCGCGATTGATCGCGAGGAAGCGGCCGCCGATGCCGCCCTTCGCGGGAGGCAGCGCGCGCATGTAGTCACCGAGCTTCGGATCCTCGACCTTCACGACGTCGGCGCCCATGTCGGCGAGCACCATCGTCAGGAACGGACCAGGTAGGAGCCGCGACAGATCGAGGACGCGAATGCCTTGCAACGCGTCGGCGAGCGGAGAGGACGGGGCCATGGCAGCAGTGTACGATCGCGCCCGATGACTCAGGGGCCGCCCTGCCCGAACTGCGGCACGCTGCTGCAGTGGTATCCGGACCAGCAGCAGTGGGGCTGCAACCAGTGCAGGGTGATGTTTCCGCCCCAGGTGATGGTCACGCCGCAGGCGTACGCGACCGTCCAGCCGAGCAAGAAGCGGGTCAGCAGGGGCAAGGCGGTCAAGTCGAGGCGGCCGCTCGTCCTCGGGCTCGCGGCGATCGTGCTCGTCGGTGGCGCGATCATCGCCACGATCTTCGTGATCCACCGGAGCAAGCAGCGCATCCCCAGCTATCCCGATCTCGACACCGCGGTACGCGCGACGTTCGAGGCGCTCGCGGCCTCGGATCCCGAGCCGATCCTCGCGCACGCCGGCGTCGGGCTGGCGAAGAAGATCACGTCGTGCGACGACGCCGACAAGGACGAAGCCGGCGACCTCGCGAACATGCGCGAAGAGCTCGCGCACCAGATCGTGCGCGATCGCGGCGCGACGTTCCGGATCACCAAGATCGAGGAGTCCGGCACGCCGACGGTGAAGGAGAAGGGCCGGCCGTACTCGCGCGGCTGCACGCTCGAGTCGGACTTCATCACCCACACCGTCCGCGTCGGGCTCGAGCTCGAGCGCGGGAGCAAGAAGACCGTCACCGACGCGACGCTCGCGGTCGTCGAGGTCGACGGCGATTTCTACCCGATGACCGTGCCGAAGCTCGGCGGCTGCGACGGCGCCGCGGCGCAGGTCGCGCAGATGGCCGGCACCGAGGCCAAGGCGCCCGAGCTCGCGAACAAGCTCGAGCTGATGTTCTCCAGCACGTGCAGCGACGACAAGTGGCCCGACAAGGTGATCGAGTGCGCGGCCCACGCGCTCGCGATCAAGGACGTCCGATCGTGCGTCAAGGATCTCACCGAGGAGCAGCAGACCCGGCTCGCCCACGCGCTCGCGCTCGCACTCGACAAGTCACCCGCGTCGGCGCAGCTGCTCGCGATGGCTCCCGCACCAGAGCACGTGAAGCCGCTCGATCCGAACGTCACGCTCGGCACGCCGGTCCAGGCAGGGGTCGCCGACTTCTGGATCACGCCGCGCTCCGACGGCTCGTACCTCGTGAGCTCGCCGCTGGTCGCCGCGATCTTTCCGGCCAAGCCGACCGCGAGGGTGGCCAGGTCGACCAAGCCGAACGCCGACGGCAAGCTGTTCGACATCTACACGTTCGCCTTCGAGCCGGCGCCGAACAAGATCCTCTACCAGCTCGAGATCATCGCGATGGGTCGCAACATGCGCGACGAGGGCGGCTTCAAGAACCTCGAGGCCGAGCTCGCGAAGGTCGGCAAGGTCGAGAAGTCAGAGCGTACCGAAGACCAGCAGCCGATCACCCGGTTCGTGGTCGGCGGTGGCGCGATGGTCCTCGACGGCCGGATCGATCTACCGCGCGGCCTGATCATCAACTCGACCGCCGCGACCGATGAAGCGACCAAGGCCGTTGGTACGGCGTTTCTCGCGAGCGTCCACGTCCGCCAACCGGCCGACGCGCTCCTCGATCCCGACACGCTCGTCGGCGTGCGCCAGCGCAAGGGGACCAAGACCAAGCTCGTGCTTCATGACAAGGACGACAGCTTCACGCTCGACATGCCGTACCCCGCGAAGGTCGAGCGCACCGTCGATCAGGCGCAGCACGCGGTGGTCGTCACCGCGACGTCCGCGAAGAAGCGGTCCCAGGCGGTGATCGCGATCAGCGAGCTCGCCGCGTGGGACGCGCTCGCGATCGGCCCGACGAAGCTCGCCGAGCTCCAGAAGGCTAACAAGAAGGTTCACCTGGTGTGGAACGCGTTCCAGCACCGGATGTACCGCGTGACCTGCACGGACACGCCGTGCGACCCGATCGTGAAGTCGCTGCACTTCACCGATCCGGTCGCGATCAAGTGACTATCTAAGGGACCTCGCTCCGCTCGGGAGCAAGCTCGAACCTGGTTCGAGCCCGCTCACTTCGGGCGAGCGATCTCGAACAGCTGCTGCAGCTTCATCGCGAGCATCGGATCGCCCGACACGCGCAGCTTGCCCTGGAAGTACAGCTGCATGCCCGCGTTCGGGTCCGACAGCATCGTCTTGAAGTCGTCGGCCGCAACCTCGACCGTGCACTGGGCCTTGCCCGAGTCACCACGCGTGCAGCTCGGCGGGTCGGCCGTGCAGTCGACGGTCCACTCGCCGCCGCCTTCGCCCGAGACCTTGAAGCAGTAGATCGCGTTGAGCTCGCGGGCCTTGTCCGGATACGTCTTCAGACCTTCGGGGACGAGGTTGTCGAAGAGATCCTGCGCGTCCTTGGGCATCGTTGCCATGTCGTTCCTCCGACGAGGTTGTTACCTCGGTCGGCGAGAAACAGTCAACTGTGACCGCAGCCGTAAACCCGGGAACGTGGCCACGGGGGCGGCCCGTCAGTCAGTGCGCGGGCGGCAGGTCGACGTCGGCGAATGCGCACTGGGTAGCATCACCCTCGGTGGGAAGGAAGCTGACGTTGTCCGTGTAGTACACGCGGCGGAAGTCCTGGCCCCAGCACTCCGACACGATCGCCTGGGCCGTGCCGAGGTCACCACCCGCGATCCGCGCGTCGCCGCGGCCGGCACCCTGCGCGGTCCAGCGCGAGCGCACCGTCATCTCCTCGTTCAGCGCGGTGCCGCCGGCGTTCGCCTGGACGTCGAACGTCATGTCGCCCGAGCCGTCGGCACCTTCGCCGTACGCGTAGTCGGCCTGAGCCGGCGCGCCGTTGTCGTCGGTCGAGTCGATGTGGAGGTCGAGGTGGCGCGCCGCGAGATCGTAGTGGACGTCGACGGTGCCCTTCGCGGTCGGGTTATCGATCGGATCGACGCGCTTCATCGCATCGAAGTCGAGGAGCATCTGGCCGTTGCCCTGGAATTCGCCGGCCGTCGGATCCGCGGTGCCGGTGATCAGCATCTCGAACTGCGAATTCGCGACGGTCTTGCTCCGGCCCGAGAACGAGTAGTCGTAGGTGCCGTCGGCGTTCGCGGTGACGTCGAGGCGATACTCCGCGGGGTCGAGCGCGTCGCTCCACGGGCCCCACGTGTAGACGTTGCCGCTCGAGGAGGTGACCGGGTACTGGACGATCGCGTGGATCAGCGTCAGCACCCAGCCCGCACCGCCGTTGAACGTGCGGGTCACGTCGCGGGTCACGAGGTAGTAGTTCGCGAGGTCGCCGATCGTGCGGGTCTGGCCCTCGGGGAGCTTGATCTTGACCTGGTCCGCGCTCGGGAGCGCGTGGTCGATCTCGCTGCCGGCGCTGCTGTCCTGGCGGACGCAACCGGTGGCGGCGAGCGAGACAAAACAGGTCGCGGCAAGCAGGCTCTTCATCACGTTCTTCATGACGAACCCATAGAGCAGCCGCCGTGCCGGCCCTTCTGGAGCGCGATCACGGACTTACGGTGTCGGGTTTTCCGACGGGACGCGCGCGGCGCCCGGCGCCGTAGGAGGTGCCGACAATTCGGGCAGGACCGTCAACGTGTCGCCGTCGTGGAATGCGACGACCGCATCCGGCGCGACCGCGAGCCCGATCGCATCGGGGCGCTGGACGCGCGGGAGCGGATACACCCACATCAGCAACGCGTTCGCCGCATAGCCCACGATGAAGTGATGATCGAGCGACGTATCGAGCTGGACCGCGAGCGCGACATCCCCGATCGAATCGATCGCGTGGCCCGACAGGCCGATGCCGGGAACGGGAAACGCGACCTGACCGTGCATCGATCCGGTCGCATCGATGTCCATGAGGAGGAGCTCCGGCGAGCCACCGTAGCGCCCCGTGTTCGACACGCGCACCATCGGCGTCTGGCCCGGGAGATAGACCGCGCCGAGCACCTCGGTGTAGGAGCGCTCGGTCTTCCACGCCGGCTTGCCCTTCTGGGTCGCGCGGATGATCCCGCCGTCGTCGTGCGCGACCTGCCACGCACGATCTTTGTACGTGACCTCGAGCGGCGGATCGATCGCGGGAGTTGCAACCGCGAGGCCGGTCAGCTGATCGACCCGCACCGCGCGCTCGCCCCGCAGCCACAGCAGGGTGTGGTCGTCGACGATCCAGAGCTTCTGCGTGCCCGGCTCGGTCGCGAACTCGCCGACGTCCTTGCCGCCGTGGATCGCGAGGTAGCTGAGGTCGCCGCCGGTCGGCGTGACGACGCGGATGCAGCCGAGCACCTGATCCTTGACCTCGGGTGGCTGCAGGCACTCACCGACGAGCACGAACGTGTTCGCGTGCGCGACCGGTGGCGCGACGTGGAGCCCGCTCGGCTTGGACCACAGGATCTTGCCCTGGAGATAATCGACCGCGACGAAGCCGAACTGGGACGACGCGACGACCGCGATCCCGTTCGTGATCGCCGGCCCACCGACATCGAACCGTGGCGTGTTGACCCGCGCGGGCAACGCGACGACGTGCAGCGGCTCGACCTTCGTGAAGCGCTCGAGCGCGGCCCAGTCGTCGGGGCCCGCGTCGGCGGGCGCCGGTCTGGCGACCGGTGCGGCATCGTCGCGCACCCCCTCGGCGTGCTTGCCTTTGCAGGCGAGCAGCAGGATCGCGAGGACCGCGCGCGGCACCATCGCACCTCGCCCCGCCGTGCGCGCGGCTCGGGTCCTCGCTGGCGCTCGGTCGCCGCGCCACGGCTGCTCGGTCACTTGCGCCCGAACAGCCGGCGAAACAGCCCCGGCTTCTTGTCGGCACCGACCCGCTCGTGGGGTGAGGTCGCGTCCTGATCGTCGGGGCCGCGGACATAGCCTGCGACCCGGCCGTCGGACACGAGCAGCACCGCGGGCGAGATCGACCGGCCGCCGCTCTCGTCGTGGCGCGCGCGCGCGAGCTCGGCGAACCGAGCGATCGACGAGGGCTCGTCGGTGATGGTGCCGACGAGCAGGCAGCCGCGTGCGGGGGCAGCGGCGGCGAGCAGGTCGGCGCCGAGGTCGTCGTGGAGAGAGCGCATGAATTCGCGATCGAGAACCTTCTCGGCCGCGTAGAAACTTCCCGTGACGACGATGATTCGCGAATCGCCGGCGGCGAGCTCGTCGCACTGGACCGACTCGGCCGCGAGGTTCGCGTACGCCTCGGCGAGCGCGGCCTCGGGCGGCTTCGGTAGCGCCTCCTTGCGCAGCATGCCGAACGTGCTCTCGCCATCGATCCCGCACACGACGATCGGGAGATCCGCGGGCGCGTCGTCGCTGACCACCGGCCGCCACACGATCTCGTCGAGGACCACCTCGCGGCGGTCGCGCAGGCTCGGCATCAGCCGGCCATCCGCGGGGCGCGCGAGCGACTCCTCCGCGGCGACCAGCAACTTGAACAACGACTCGGACTCGCCATCCTCGACGACGCGCTGCGCGCGATTGGTCGGGAACATCACGGCGTGATCGCCGAGCTGGAACCCGAACGGCACGAGTGCACGGTCGGTCTGGATCCACTTGCCCGCATACTTCGCGCGCAATAGCTCGCCGGCGAGCGCCGACAGCTCGAGGACGCGAGACCAGTACGTGATCTCGTCGTCGCGGTCCGGTGGATTCGCGTAGGTCTGGTCCTCGAGCATCCGCAGCGCCATCGCGAGGTCGCGCACGCCGACCCGCGCCGCGGTCCGCCGCGCGAGCTGGGTGAACGTGCGGTCCGCGAGTGCGCCGACGGCCTGCGCCGAGCCCGGCCCGAGCGGCTCGAGCTTCAACCGGCGATCGCCGCGCTCGATCACGCCTCCCGCCGCGACCAGCGCTTCGCGCAGCACGGCCGGTGGATCGTCGGCGACGACGTAGTGGACCGCCGCGCCGCGATGGCCCTCGTCGGCGAGCTGGGCCCGCGCGTTGACGATGCGCGCCATCGCGAACAGCACGCTGAGCTCCGGCTCGTCGCCGATCTCCGCGCGCGTGCGCAGGTCGGTCTGCACGGCGATCGGTTTGCCGTCGACCTTGGCTGCAAGGTCGATCTTGTCGATCGAGCAGTACACCTCGACCAAGATCTAGCACCGAATCCCGGGAGTTACCCGCGATATGCTACTCGCCGGCCTTCTTGCGCTTGGCCTGGACCTCGCGGAACTTGTCGGCCCAGCCCTCCTTGATCACCTGCATCGGTCGCGACAGCGCGAGCGCGCCGCGCGGGACGTCCTTGGTGACGGTCGTGCCCGAGCCGACGTACGCGTCGCGGCCGATCGTGACGGGCGCGATCAGCTGCGAGTCCGAGCCGATGAACGCGCCGGCCTCGATCGTCGTCTTGAACTTGCCGACGCCGTCGTAGTTACACGTGATGACGCCCGCGCCGATGTTGCACTTCGCGCCGACCGACGCGTCGCCGAGATAGGCGAGGTGGTTCGCCTTCGCGCCGGCCATCATGTGGGTCTTCTTGGTCTCGACGAAGTTGCCGAGATGGACGTCCTCGTCGATCCGCGAGCCCGGGCGGAGGTGGCTGAACGGACCGATCTGCGCGCGCTCGCCGACCTGGGACTCGGTGATCACCGAGTACGGCTTGACGTGCGTGCAGGCCGCGACGGTCGCGTCGGTGAGGATCGAGCCGTGATCGACCAGGACGCCGTCGCCGAGCGTGGTCTTGCCGCGGAGCGCGACGTTCGCGCCAAGGACCACGTCCTTGCCGAGCGGACCGACGTCGGCGTCGATGTACGTCGCCTCGGGAGAAATCATGGTCACGCCGGCGCGCATCCAGTGCTCGTTGATCCGGCGGCGCGCGCAGGCCTCGACCGCGGCGAGGTCGACGCGATCGTTGATCCCGGTGACCTCGTCGAACGGCGCGTCGATCGAGGTGGCGCCGCCGCGCGCATACGCGTGCGCGACGAGATCGGTGAGATAGAGCTCGGCCTTCTTGTTGTCGGCCTTGAGCGCCGCGAGGTCCTTGCGCAGGTGGCCGAGGCGGATCGCGTAGAACCCGGCGTTGGTGTCGCGGATCTCGCGCTGCTCGGGCGTCGCGTCGGGATGCTCGACGATCTTCTCGAGCACGCCCTTCGCGTCGCGGACGAGCCGGCCGTACGGCATGGGGCGATCCGGCACCGTCGAGAGGAGGGCCATGCCGGCGGGCGACTTCGCGGCCGCCTCGACGAGCTGGGTGATCCGCTCGGCCTCGAGCAGCGGCGCGTCGCCGGTGAGGATCACGACGATCCGATCGTCGGACTCGTTCGCGACCGCGGGCAGCGCGCACTGCACCGCGTGACCGGTGCCACGCTGCTCGGTCTGGTGCGCGATGTCGACGGCGCCGGGGCCGAAGGTCGCGTCGAGCGAGGACTTCACGGTGTCGATCTGGTGGCCGAGGATCGCGACGACGCGCGAGGCCTGGGCGGCGCGGGCGGTCGTGACCACCCAGTGCAGTAACGGTCGGCCGGCGACGCGGTGGAGCACCTTGGCCATATCGCTCTTCATCCGGGTGCCGAGACCGGCGGCCATGATGAAGACGAGAGGAGCTTGACGACTCATGTGAAATGAAACGTACAACGAAGTTTCTCGTCAGCGCATACGCTCCTGCGGCACAATATGCGCGTGAAGTCGGTCGTCCTCGTCGTGGTGCTCCTCGGCTGCAACGCGCGCCTGGGCACCCCCGTCGGTCCGGACGTGACCGGCGCGGATGCGAAGCCCGCGGGGCACGACTCGGGAACCTCGCTGGTCCCCGATGCCGCGCCCGATGCCAACACCTGCGTCGGCGGCGACGCCCACATGGTCGACGCCGACGGCAACTGCCTGCTCTTGTTCACGACCCCGAAGACGTTCGCGAGTGCGACGACCGCGTGCGCGGGGCTCCCGGGTGGTCACCTCGTCAAGGTCACGAACGCGGCGCAGAACACGCTGCTCGCGACGCTGGTCGCCCCGAACGACACGTTCATCGGCGCGACCGACGCGGTGACCGAGGGCACCTACCTGTGGGCCGACGGCACGCCGCTGGTCTACACGCACTTCCGCCTCGGCGAACCGAACAACGGCGGCGGCGGCGGCGAGGAGGACTGCCTGGTGATCGAGGGAAAGCGCGCGGTGCCCGATACCTGGGACGACCGGCCGTGCACGACGGGGATCGCCGCGGGCGCGGGTGCGTACGCCTACGTCTGTGAATTCTAGCTACCGCGCGCTGATCGTCTTGATGCTGGTCGCCGGCGTCGCGTCGGCGCACCAGTCGTCGACGAAGTACGTCGAGCTGGTGATCTCGGGAACGCGCGCCGAGGTCACGTTGCGCTGCGCGCCCGGCGACGTCACCGAACCGATGAAGCTCGCGCCCGACGCGAAGCCGACGGCGAGCGCGGCCGCCGCGGCACCGCTCGTCCCGACCTACGTCGCGAGCTGGCTCGCGATCCGGATCCCGGGCGCCGCGTGCACCGCGAGCGCGCAGACCGCACGCGCCGAGGACGATGGCTTCGTCGCGGTTCACTGGATCGCGACGTGCCCGCGACCGATCACGACCGCGATCCTCGACTTCACCGCGTTCTTCGCGCTCGACAAGCGCATGGAGGCGCTCGTCCGGATCGGCGAGGCCGACGAGGCGCTGCGCGTCACCGCCGCTGATTCGCCGCTGGTCCTCGACGTCGGTCCGCATCACGCGGTCGAGCTCCTCCCCGAGGAGCTCGCGATCGCTCTCTTGATCCTCGCCCTGGTGTCCGGTGTTCGGACGTTCTCGCGCGCCGCCCGCGACGCCGCGATCGTGCTCGCGCTGTATCTCGCGGCCCACCTCGCCGGGACCGCGGTCGTCGCGATCCCCCCGGTGCTCGCTCGGATCGTGGTGCCGGCGACGTTGATCTACGCCGCACTCGAGGTCGCGCTGCGACCCGACATCCGCTGGCGCGCCGCGACGATCATCGCGTTCGGCCTCGCCCAGGGCATCGCGCGTGCGCCGTTACACTCGACGTCCACCGAGCTCGCGACCGCATTCGTCGTCGGTGCGTGTGCGATCGCGGCCTTGCCTCTGGTCCGGCTCGCGGTCGCGCGCTTCACGCAGCGGCGCGTCATCGTCGGCGTCTCCGGTGCGGTCTGTGTGGTGGCCAGCGTGTGGCTCCTACAGCTCGCACTCGCTTGATCCAGCAGGCCTTCACAGTTCAACCGCTAGGTCGTCCTGTCTATACTCGTTACACATTGGCAGTAGACCCTTCTCAGGCGAGCTCGGAAGAGCCAGGGAAGCCTGTCGTCATCTGCGTCGATGACGATCGCAACAACTTGAGTGCACTCGGTCGCGTGCTACGCGCGCGATGCAACGTGTTGCTCGCGACGAGCGGACAAGAGGCGCTCGAGCTCCTCTCGCAATTCCCCGACGTATCCGCGGTGCTCGCGGATCTCCACATGCCCGGCCTGCCCGGATCCGAGCTGCTCGCGCGCGTCTCGACGCTGCGGCCGCACACGCGCCGCGCGGTCGTCACCGGGTTCCCCGAGTCCGAGGAGCTGATCGCGGCGATCAACGCGGGTCACCTGCATTACGTGATCACCAAGCCGTGGAAGCTCGCCGATCTGCTGCAGGTCGTCGATCAGCTGATCCACACCTACCGACTCGAGCGCGACAACGCGCGGCTCCTCGACGAGCTCCGAGGCGTCAACACGCAGTTGCGCGAGCACGAGGTCGCGCTGCAAGCGCAGCTCAGCGATCGCGGCCGCGAGATCTCGGCGGCGACCGAGCAGCTCGCGCAGATGGGCCTCCAGCTCGACGCGCTCACGCTGCGCGATCCGCTGACCGGCCTCTACACTCACCTCGCGTTCCAGGAGCGCCTGCGCGAAGAGGTCGCACGCGCGCTGCGCTATTCGCAGCCGATGTCGCTCTTGATCGCCGACATCGACAGCTTCGCGAGCGTCAACTACGACCTCG
>Ga0307509_10005851_pt1 | contig 16871 bp, 18 predicted proteins | sample 10_EM_MG_FD_202245 | JGI IMG/M metagenome (GOLD analysis project Ga0307509, IMG submission 202245) | Populus trichocarpa ectomycorrhiza microbial communities from riparian zone in the Pacific Northwest, United States - 10_EM | ecosystem: Host-associated > Plants > Roots > Unclassified | place... | reverse complement strand
GCGCGTGCTCTTCCTGATCGTCCTCGTCGGCACCACCCTTGAGGTCCTCACCGAACGCACGCGGGAGGAATGGCGCTTGAACCGCTGGAGTCAACGGTTTGGTGGATGTGCCACAAGTATCTAGCGAGTTTTGCCTGATCAGATGCTAGGTACGGACCGCTCGATCGTGATCAGACGGTCTCCGACCTTGAGGATTTGTGCCTCTGGCTCGGAGTAGGCCAGAACCTCTTTACGGCGGACGACGGCCACGACCAAGTCCTTGCTCTCACGTGGCGAACGTCCTACCTCATCTTCGGACGTGGGGCGCTCGATGAGATCAAGGCCGGAGCCGTAAGTCATGAGTTCTTCCAGGGTGTTGGCTGAGTGCGGGCTGGCCGTAGCCACACCGAGCAATCGGCCGGCGGCGCTGGAGCTTGTGATCACCGTGTTGGCGCCGCTCTGCTTCAAAAGAGGTACGTTCTCGTCCTCGCGGACTGCGACGGCGATGGAGGCGCGCCTGTTGAGCTGGCGGGTCGTGAGGGTGACTAGGGCGGCGGTGTCGTCACGCTGGGGAGCGATGATGACTCGGGCTGCGTTCTGCGTCTCGGCTTTCCGCAGCGTGTCGGCGCGGGTTGCGTCTCCGCACACGGACACGAGCCCGTCACTGTTGGCTGCGTCCACGGCCTTCCGCACCGGATCCACGACGATGATCCGCTCTTTGGGTACACCCTGGCCCAAGAGCGATTGAACAGCGTGGCGTCCCTTGGTGCCGTAGCCAACAACGACGACGTGATCTCGGATACGGGAGCGCCAACGGTGAACGCGAACGTGCTGGCGTGTGCGCTCTGTGAGGACTTCAAGCGTGGTGCCGACCAAGATGATCAGGAAGAGCACCCGCAGAGGTGTGATGACGAGGATGTTGGTGAGCCGGGCGGGGGCGCTGACCGGGGTAATGTCGCCGTAGCCGGTGGTCGAGAGGGTGACGGTAGCGTAGTACGCCGAGTCGAGGAGGTCGACCGAGCCGTCGGAGTTGTCGTTGTAGCCGTCGCGGTCGACGTAGACGATGAACGTGGTTACGGCGAGTACTAGGAGCCCCAAAGCCAGGCGCCGCAGGACTTGTTGGAGTGGGGGCACGGCGCTCTGCGCCGGCATCGTGATGGAGCGCCCTGCTTCGGCGTCGTCTCGGGCCTCGGCATGCGAGCGGTACCAGAGGGACCGAAGGATGGAGAACTTCCCGCTCTTGAGCAATGGTCGCTCGTCGTTCTTCATCGTCTGTCCCCTGCGCCATAGATCAAAGTAGTCGTCACCATGGTCCCTGATGTCGCTGAACCCGTCATGGATCCTGGCGGGCGACACCCCGTCCTCCGGGCAGTACATCCCGGTATGCAGGCTGAAGTTCTAGTCGATGAAGATTAGCCAAAGCATCACAGCGCAGTTCGGCGGTACGGCGGCTGCGGGGGCGACGGCTGAGGAGGTCGCTGAGGGGATGCTGCAGAAGTCGAAGGAGTACGCCGCGAGCGGGAACCGGGTGTATCTGCCGATCGCGGACTGAGAACAGGGTTCGATGCCCCGGCTCTCCGGGGCATCGCTTCCCCTGAGACCTCGGGAAGCCAGCCCTTCGGCTCTCTCGGCTGGGCAGACTGACTCCATGACCGCAAGAGCACTGAGCAAGGGCGCCAACCTTCCCGTCGATTCTCCTGTAGTGCGCGTTGAGCTGGCTTGGTCCGAAGGACCTGATGTGCCCGATGTCGACGCATCGGCGTTGTTGCTCACTGCAGCCGGACGCGTTCGTGACGATGGCGACTTCGTCTTCTACAACCAGCCGCGACACGCGTCGAACGCCGTGACGCACCTGGGAAAGCAGAGTGCTGCCGGTGTCCTGACCGACGCGATCGAGGTGGATTTGAAGTCGCTGGAATCGGCCGTCGAACGGGTCGTGCTGTGCGCGTCGGCCGATGGTGGGACGTTCGGTCAGGTACCCGGGCTGACCTTGAGGCTGCTGGACGCCGGGACACGGACCGAGCTCGCACGGTTCCACATGGAAGCCGAGACGGAGACTGCGTTCATCGGCGGTGAGCTGTACCAGAGGGCAGGGCGGTGGAAGTTCCGCGCAGTTGGGCAGGGCTATGCCTCCGGGCTCGGTGGGCTGGCCACCGATTTCGGTATCACCGTCGACGATGCCCCATCGGATACGTCTGCTCTGTCGGCGACACCGGTTCCGGCACCGCCTGTCCCAGCCACGGCGTCCGCCGACCCGCGCCTCAGCAAGGGCGAGGAACAATTGCCCGTGGACATGCGCAAGCGACTGTCCCTGCGCAAGGAACAGGTGGCGGTCAGTCTGAGAAAACATGGAGCAGCCGGGGTGACCGCACGCGTCATCTTGGTTCTGGACGCTTCCGGCTCCATGTCCTTCCTCTACTCCAAGGGTGTCGTGGCCGACGTGGTGGAACGTATGGCCGCGGTTGCCGCACAGCTTGACGATGACGGTGAGATGCAGGCCTGGACGTTCGCTTCGAATGCGTCTCGACTGCCTGATCTGCGTCTGGGTGAACTCCCCGAATGGCTGCGGCTGCACGTCCGGGTGGGACAGTTGAGCCTGTTTCGCCGCAGCAAGAAAGCAAGCAAGGGACTGGAAGCCGGTCAGGTCGACATGCGGACGGTCGGCATCCAGAACGAAGAACAGAAGGCGATCGGCCAAGTCCGTACATATGTCCGGGAAAACCTGGCTGCTGCCCCGACCCTGGTGCTGTTCTTCTCCGACGGAGGCATCTACCGCAACACCGCGATCGAGCGAGAGCTCAGGGATGCGGTTGAGGAACCGATCTTCTGGCAGTTCGTGGGCCTGGGACGGTCCAACTACGGCGTGCTGGAACGCTTCGACACCCTGCCCGGCCGCCGCGTCGACAACGTGGGCTTCTTCGCCGTGGACGACATCAGCACAGTCCCCGATCAGGAACTGTACGACCGGCTCCTGTCCGAGTTCCCGACTTGGATAACTGCCGCTGGCCAGGCAGGGATCCTCTGATCCGGTTCTTCCGGGCCATCTCCGGGGTCTGGTTGTCCTCGATGAAGATTAGCCAAAGCATCACAGCGCAGTTCGGCGGTACGGCTGCTGCTGGGGCGTCTGCCGAGGAAGTTACTGAGGGGATGCTGCAGAAGTCGAAGGAGTTCGCGGCGAGCGGGAACCGGGTGTACCTGCCGCTCGCGGACTGAGATCCGTTAGCAACCGGTCCGCGTTTCCGGCTGGCCACAGGCCGAGTTGAGGGCGCGGGCTGTGTGCGTCGTGCCAATGGTGACTCAAGCGGTGGAGTTGACGGTCGATCGGTGCCCTCATTGAAAGACCTCGGGTCGCGAGGACGGGAGACAGACTTGGACTGGCAGTTCGCTCGCGCACACTGAGAGCGCCCTGTGGGGCTTCACCCGGCTGCCCGGCGAGCGTGCTGGGGAGACGGCCGGTCTGGTCCCTGAGGTCTCAGCGGGCGACCCGCTCCCGGCTAACGATGGGGAACCTCCTATGCAGAAGTAGTACGACATCTCTGCGCTTGGCGGGGAGATGGAATTCGCCTGGCAGGGAAGCACCGGGCATCATGCCTGCTGTGACAACGCCCTCGCAGCAGACCTCAGTTCAGATGATCAGAGCTGGATGTCGGTATCGATCAGGCTCGTATCCCAGTTCTCAGGGGCTGCATGGGCAATCCGTTCCACCAGACGTTCGCAGAAGACGGGCACACTGATGAGCACTTGACCTGTTTTGGAAGTATCAACCGCGTAGGCCGTTGCATCAGGGGTGAGCAGCACCTTCCTGCCGTTCGCAGCGCTGGGCTTCGGCAGACCATAGCCGTGCAGGAGAGAGCAGCGTAGCCCGTAGATAATCTTCGCGTCCTCGGCTAGGACGCCATATGAAGTGAGCAGATGCTCCCACCGGGCGCCGACCGGGCCTGAGCCGGACAGCGTGTCCAGCACAGTCATCGCCAGGCTCAAACCGATCCATGATTCGTTGCCATGGCCTGCCCCTGTCACGAGGTCACGACCGTTGGCTTGCCGCATGTCGCGCAAGGCGAGTATGAAACTGGGGTAGAGGTTGGATATGCGCAGCTCGCACCGGAGCATGGCCGGCGCGGGATCAATCCCGCGATCGAGTTGAGTCGTCATATGAGCAAGGTAGCCGGAGCAACTCAACCCCTGCGGCCTGATCGTCCATGGCATCGTCGACGTCTCTCAATCTCGGACAACGAAAGTATGGAGCAAGCGTCGAACTACGACACCATTCCCTGTTGAATCCGCTTCCGCGCGACATCGAAAGCTCGGTTGGGAACTGGTATATCAGCGGTGACAATTTGCACGTAAGCGTCGTTCATTGAGCGCAGGGTCTCCCGTGCCTCATCCCAGGTATCATCCTTCATCAACAAACCAAGTTGTAGTTGAATTCTATTGCGCAATGCGGTGTAGGAGCGAGCGGAAGACTGGAAATCGACAGACTTTCTGGTGGAGCCAAGAAAAGAGGCCGTTGCGGCAACTGCGCCCGCAACGGCAGAAACGGCGCCCCACGTGGGAGTTTTATTAAGTGCAGACATGAAACCGGAGATCGCCGATACGCATGCCGGTATGAAGACCATGACTCGGCCCCAGAATTCTGCACTCTTGGCTGCTTCAAAATAAGCCTGCGCACTGTATAGGCAGTTCTCGTGGAGCCGCTGAAGTTCACCTTTAATTGAGTCGTACTGCTCATCATTCACAGGCTGACCTGCTCTCAAGACGTCGGAATCTTCGGGTTCCCGGCAAGATAGTTACAGGTCCATCGTAATTCTGGCAGCGAATACCAGATATCACGCAAATATCTCTCAGAGAGTTTTCCCGACTCGTAGAGAGATATAAGTAAAGCCCTGCGCATTGCTAGGCTAGCCTCACTCTCGAATTTGTGACGCAATAGTTGTGCTTCGGATGCTGACGCCACGCCACCCAAATATCTGACCGCAAACTCGCGAGGAAACTCTTCTCGGTTCCTATCTTCCATGATTCGCCAGGCGGAACTTTTCATTTTCTCGCTTTCGATGCCAAGATGCACAAAATACCTCAGGACTCTTTGCTCTATATACGGATAGCTGATACTTTCCTGCGACTGCATGAAATCTTCCAACCCGCGCCGTATAGTGGACTGGCGGTAGCCGCATTCTGCAAAATAGGCGAATATCTCCCTTGATGCATAGGCGACGTAGCGCAAGTTTTTCAAGCACCAGCCAACGGCGTAGTCGTCGCCCACGGCTCTAAGCTTGTTGAGGGCAAACTTGAGGTCAGTTGCACCTACCCGATCTGAATCGATGACCTGGTCAAAGAATGATCGAACGTCTCGATCCGCCTCAGGATCTCCATGCTGAACGGCCTGATCAATTGAAGCCTTTTGGGCACTCAGGAAGTCTTGTATGACTTCCGGGAATTCGAGGATTCCTGTCTTGTGAGCCGACATCGAGAGACGCTTAGAGCGAAATATTCGATTCACTTCAATAATCACATCTCTGAGGGTGTTCCACCCCTCATCAAGAATCATTATGTCATCTGAATAGCGAAAGAAGGGGAAATTATTACGCCGCAAAAATTCATCCACAGGCGCCAGGTAGGCGTTCGCCAAAATGCCCGAAGCATCTGAACCTTGAGGAAGCCCCCAGGCGTGATTAATGGTTTGGAATTTTTTCAGGAACGTCGCTATCCGCTTCACTGCAATCTCGTCGTGAACAACCATGCTAAGGTCGTCACTCAAAAGACCAACGTCAATGTGCTCATAAAAAGATGACACATCAAGCGACGCCACCTTAAAATTCCAGTTACTCAACAACGTAGCTTTGGCCTCCCTTCTCATTCGAGTCCAGGAGGTTTTCCAAAAAATTGGTCTACGCGCTCGATGATTCCATCTATAACTGTATACTGACGGGTTTCTAGAGGTATCCAAATCTGAGGAAATTTCGAACACTAGGGCGTCATAGATCAGCCTGTCGGGAGCAGAGAAACGCGTCAATGGGCGCACCGCGATATCATTCTTTGGGTAATCCACAATTTCCGTGTGGCGGGGGCCGAAATTACCGTCACGGATTGCATTTTGCAATGCTTCGCAGTAGCCCTTATCCCATTGTTCGCGCACGTCGTCATAAACGGCGATGTCTGGGATCTCGGAGAACTCCTGTCCGGAGATCAGGCTACGCAAGGCGGTAGTAAGTCGATCAGACAGGTCATCCATGTAATGCCCCCAGTCCCCAGGGCCAGATGATAGAGGAAGAAGCCGCGCTACATTCCTGCCTTGGGCGTATCGGTCCCATCGCTCCAGTGGAGCGTGCAGCAGGATGGCAGCTCCTCATGCGAAGCTGGGGTTCAGGCGGCGCGGCCGCAGTGTTCAGAACGGGAGCTCGGACCGGCAGCGTCTCGCTCGATGGTCATGATCCGCTCGTGGAAGCCGCGTGAAGTGGTGTTCTGGGTGGTCCGGGCGTGGGAGTCGGTCCAGGCGGGCTCGGCCGGCGTCCAGGGAGTCGCGGACAAGGCGGGCGTCTCCCATGCGGGCGGCGGCTCGTGCCTTGTGGGCGTAGAGCTGGACGCCGACGGAATGTGTCTGGTCTGCGACGTGTCCGGCTTCCACGGCGTCGAGCATGTCTTGCCATCGGCTCTGGGTGAGGGCGAACCAGGCCTCGATCTCCCATGCCCAAGCTGCACCGATAACCGGGCGATGCGGACCTCGTTGCCCGGGAGGTTCAGGCGCCAGGCGAGGGCGGGCTGATGAGTCTGATCCCGGTGAGTTCTTCGGTGTGGATGCGGATGACATAGTCCATGGTCTGGTCGACCCATGGGTGCAGGAGTTGCCGATAGCGGTCCAACTCGTTGCGGCTCGTGACCAGTTGCGCGTAGCCAGTGGCTATGACGCTCCAGCCAAGGTGACTGTGGGGGTCGATGGTGTCGGCCTCGTAGGCGACAACCACTCCGCGCCCGTCACTCCCTTCGGTGTGGACGGCCAAGGCGGAGCCCGCGTCGGTGCGGATGATGATGTCCCCTTGGTCCAGGAGATGGTTGACGGGTCGAACAGTCGGCAGAGCACGCAAGGTGAACACGATCCGGCCCAACGAGATGCTCCCCAGCAGCCTGAGTGCCTCGGCATGCTTCAGTTCGACGCATCGACGGGGGCCGGAGGAGCGTGCGGCCTGCCGGTCCATGACGATTCTGCGGACGGATTCATCACTCACGAGGGTTGTCCTCTCGACCGGGGCGGACCCGTGCCGGAGCCGAGACGGGGGAGTGCCCGGCTGCCGACAGCGGGCGGGACCGCGATTCCCAGTCAACGAGTGAGCGCTCCTGTGGTCTAGGGCCGTTCGGCCCTTAGAAGGGCAGCTCTTGCTTGGCGGCGCCTCGCTTGAGGGTCATGATCCGCTCGTGGAAGTCACGTGAGGCGGCTTCGCGCGGGTATCGGGAGCGCAGTTCCTTGTCCAACTCGTCGGCGACTAAAAGCAAGGATGGAAGCGACTTCCGGTCCGCTTCGAGCGCGGTGGTGCCCATGCCGATTGCTTCGTCGATGTCGCCGGTTCGGGCAGCGCCTACCCCGAGTGTGAGGCGGGCCTCGGCGGCGCGCATGGGTGAGATCTCGGTTCCGTCGGGGCCGGTGCTGATGCGGATTACGGAGCGGGCGTGGGCGGCGGCGCGTTCGTCGTCTCCGAGGAGGCGGTAGGCGTCCATCTCGTAGAAGTCCCACTTGTCCGGGTCGATGATGAAGTGGTGTTCCGGGTGGTCCGGGCGCGGGAGGCGGTCCAGGCGGGCCCGGCCGGCGTCCAGAGAGTCGCGGACCAGGCGGGCGTCTCCCATGCGGGCGGCGGCTCGTGCTTTGTGAGCGTAGAGCTGGACGCCCACGGAGTGGGTCTGGTCGGCGACGTGTCCGGCTTCGACGGCGTTGAGCATGTCTTGCCATCGGCCCTGGGTGAGGGCAAACCAGGCCTCGATCTCCCATGCCCAGGCCATGATCTCGCCGTGTCCGGCCTCCTGGCCGATGCGCAAGGCGGCGGCCCTGCTGAGGTTGGCGGCCTCGCGTTGTCCTCGGTCGTACTGGACGCACGCGTTGAGGAGGAAGAGCCATCCGGTGTCGACGAGTAGTTCCCGGTGCTGGCTGAGCGTCATCCGGCCTTCGAGCTGCTTGGTGACGTATTGCAGGCCATTGCGGGTGCGCTCGTGCAGGTAGTCGGCATCGGCGTACGGGTAGGCGCGGGCCAGTTGGTCGATGCCCCCTTCGATCGACTCCAGGGCGGCGCTGTTGATGCTGGACATCTCCGTGCGGCGGAGCACTTCGGCGACATCCCACAACCCGGCGCCACCCTGCGCGATCAGGGCGCTCGGGTCGTCGAGTCGGGACGGTGTGGCCGGTCTTTCCAGCTCCCACGGGCGTGGGGCAAGTCCCGCGAGATGGCCTGGGATACGCAGGCCATCGACGACTTCGAGGATCTTGTGGAACTGGGTGATCCGTGGGCGAACGCCCGTGCCGCCCGTTTCGGGGCGGGCCATCTTGCCGATGTGCTCGCGCTTGTAGCCGACGGCCTCGGAGATCTTGGCGTAGCTGATGTTTCCGTGGATCTTGGCGAGTCTGAAGACTTCGCCGAAGTCGTGGTTGGCGACAGCCGACCGCACGTCTGCGCGTTCCAGGACGTGCGGCGGTAGCGCTGCCGGTGTCGGTGCAGCTTCGGTCATCTCACTTCCCCATTGTGATCGACCTGACGGTGTTTGGCGTTGCTGTCTGTTGTGCCGCGTCCGTCTCGCGAGTGTACCCACGAGGGGGGTCCCCAAGAGGGGGGAGCGACAGTCGGGGAGAGAGGTGCACCCTCGGGTCACCCTGCCGGGAGGGACTCGGTAGCCGTGAGCTGAGACGGGGTCGTGTCATGGACGCGAGGAAAGCGCGCCGGCATGCGTACGTGGCCGAGGAACTGAACGCGATGGCTCATTGGTACACGCGGCCTGATCCCTCCTCCGGCGGGCACTTCCTGACGCTGACGCTCCTCGCAGAGTTCTGCGACACCGGACGCATCGCGCGTGATCAGACGGCCGTGTTTCTCCGGAGCGTGGGCGCGGATGCGGTCGTCGACGATGCCCAGTTGGCTGTGTCGGAGCTGGTCGGGAACGTGGTCAACCACGTGGTTCCGGACCGTTGTCTTGCTCGCCCTGGCGCGAGTCGCCGTATCGACGTGATCTTCAAGATGTGGCCGAAGTGGCTGTTCATCGGCGTTGCGGATGAGGACTCGTCACCCCCGGTGCTTCCCCTGGGCGACTCGTTCTTGCCTGGGCTGACGGAGAAGTTGTCGGAAGCGGTCTTACCCGACTGTGGCCGTGGGCTGCTGATCCTTCAGCGACTGGCTGCGGCGGTCTGGTGGACACCAGGAGATGGGGGCGGCAAGACCGTGTGGTGCCGATTCGACCTCGGCGGCGGAGGCGACAGCCCACCGTCCTGATGATCTTCGGCTGTCGCTACGCGTTTCGCTCCCTCGGGAGTGAGCGGCGGCCGGGGCTGGAGGGTGATTCCTCCGGCGAACGGGGCGTGCCTCCTGGAGCTCCGCCGGGTTCCCCACTCGGTGCCAGGAGGCCCGCTTCACAACCGAAGACGGAGACCGGGTCACCCCCTTAGCCCTGGAAAAGCGGAGGGTGACCCGGTTGGGGAACGCGAAGATCCCCGGTGCCTGATGGTACCGGGGCCGTTGTGCTGTGCATCTGCCTTGGACCAAAGAGAGTTGACGATCTGTTACCTAGATCAGGGCAGAGGTGGGCAAGGTGTCTGGCGCGGGTGAGAACTGGCTGAGCGATGGACTCGGCGACGTTGCGGGGGCGGACTTCGGTCTGTGGGTGTCGGGTGTCGACTACATCGCGGGCTGGCGTGAAGCGCGGGAGTCCGCTGATCAGCTGAACAGGGCGTTCCTGGGTGTCGGGTTCGAGCTGTCCGAGTTACGGGCGGTCGCTTCGACCAATGAGGAGGGGCGCGGAGTTGTGCGGGTGGCGGGTTGGCCGGGCGCGGTGAACCGGCTCGCCGGTCTCCTGGAGGGGCTTGCGGACGGCGACGGCGGTGCGCGGTGAGCCGTCGTTCCGCTGGTGAGCGCGGTACGTGGGCACGTCGGCGGGTGTCGAGACTTTGGGCGGTAGCTGCCATGGGGCGAGTGAACAGGGGGCCTTACGCTCGCCGGCGGATCGGGCAGTCTCTTGGAGCCTGCCCGCGTTTAGCCCGATCGGCCCCCTGTTCTTCGAGGCTCGCCCCATGGGAGCTGCCTAAAGTCTCGGCAGCCGGCGACCCCCAGCCCCCAACACCCCTGCCGGTGACGGCCGTTCGACGCGTCAACTCCTCTGGCGTGCTGTGGTGCGGGGCGTCGGGCGTCCGGACGGGACCGGCGGCCACGCCGCACGCCCGGCCGGGGCGGCCGGGCGCCCCGGCGCGCCGCAGGCGCGCCCTTGAGGAAGTGAAGACTGTTTCGACCGATCGCCGTTGCTGCTCAGGTGCGGGTGCGCCGGGTGGGCTGATTGTCGGCGGTGATCCGGTAGGCGAGTTCGGCACGGTCCGCACCCACGCGCAGCTCTTCGAGCAACAGCGGGCGGTCATCGGCACCGTGCGCGACGCGGGTCACGTGCAGGATCGGCGTCGCATCCGGGAGGCGGAGCGTTGTGCGCTCGTCGGGCGGCGGCATGTGCGCGCGAACCGTCTCGGTCCAGGTCAGTTTGTGGCCGGCCTGGGTGAGGACCCAGTAGATCGCTGCCGGGGGCTTGCACGGCTCCTTGCCGAGCAGCGGGACGGCCTCGGCGACCTCGAAGGGGATCAGTGTGCGGTGCATGGCACGCGTTCCGGTGGCGGGGTCGGTGAGCAGCCGGTCACAGCCGAACAGGGCCTCTTCCTCGCCGAGGTGGAGGAGGCGGCCGGTCTCCTTCGTGGTGTGGGTGCGGTAGGTGCTCGGTTCTTCTGCTTCCTGCCAGGTGTCGCCGTTGGGCATCACGAACTTGCCCTCGCTGCTGTGGCTGATGCGGCGTTCGAGGGTGAGTGCGGGCTGTCCGTCGGAGCGGACGAAGCTGCCCTTGCCGTGCCGGACGTCGATCAGGCCTTCCGCGCGCAGGGCGGCGATGGCGTTTCGGACGGTGGGGCGGGAGACCCCGTAGCGGGCCATGAGCTGGGCCTCGGACGGCAGCATCGCGTCCGGGGCGAACTCGCCGGACAGGATGGCTTCGCGGATGGCGGCGGCCACCTGCTGGTAGAGGGCTCCGGGGCGCTGGATCTCCGACATGGCGGCATCTCCGGGTCGAGGTCATAGTCACGTCGCACGCGCGACATCACTCGTCAGCATAAGTACTTGCGCTCATGTCGTACAGAGCCCCATAGTCATAACTCGTAAGGACAAGTGACGTCTGAATATGTCGGACGTCCCGACTGGCCAGGGAGGCCAAGCAATGCAGTCCATTCCCGTGGACACGGCGCGGCTGGGCGTACTGCGGTGCGCCATCGCCCCGGAAACGAAGATCAGCAACTTCGAGACACAGGAGGTGAAGAAGGACCGGGACGGCAACCCCGTCTACACCGTCGCCGTCACCGTCCGCCAGGACGGACGCCGGATCTCCGTCATCGAGATCGCGGTGAGCGGTGAACCGAAAGGCATTCAGGAAGGACAGGTCGTCCGCGTCACCGGGCTGACCGCGTTCATGTGGTCGATGGGCGACCGGCACGGCGTCAGCTTCCGCGCCGACGCCATCACACCCGTGCACGGCACCCCGGCGGCGCAGGCCAAGGGTGGTGACGCGTGATGGGACCGATCCTGCTCGCCTTCGCCCTGGCCGTGCTGGCCTGGCTGCTCGTTGTCGGCGACCTGGTGCGCCGGCACCGCCCGGCCTGGCACTGGTACGTCGTCGGTTACCCGGTGACCGTATGGCGGGTGCTGTTCACCTGGCGCCGGGTCGCCCTGCTCAACGATCTGTCCGTGTCCAAGCTCCCGGCCCGCACGCTGGTCGGACACCTGATCGTCAAAGGGGATCCGGTGCGGCCGGTGGCGCCCCGGTGCTCGTTCCCGCGGGCGACTCGCATGGGGCTGACCGTGACGGTGCGGCTGCATGCGGGGCAGACCCCGATGACGTACATGAAGGCGGCCGAAGCACTCGTCCATGCGTGGAGAGTCCACGCGGTCCGGGTCACCTCGCCGGAACGCGGCCTCGTGCTGCTGACCGCCATGGCCAGTGATCCGCTGCAACGGCCCGGCTTAGCCACCGCCCCGGCCGAGCTGCTGTCCGCGCTGATCGGCGCGCTTGAGTCCGGCGGTGCCTGGGTGATGAACCTGCGCATGGTGCCGCACTGGCTGATCACCGGGGCCACCCGCTCGGGCAAGTCCACCCTGCTGGCCCGGCTCATCACCCAACTCGCCACACAGCCGGTCGCCCTGGTCGGCATCGACTGCAAGGGCGGTATGGAACTCGGCCTATTCGCACAGCGGTTGACCGCCCTTGCCACCTGCCGACGCGAAGCCGTCGCGGTGCTCTCCGCGCTCGTCGTCGACATGCAGGACCGGATGAGCGCCTGCCGGGCGGCGGGTGTCCGCTCGATCTGGGAACTGCCCACCAAGCTCCGCCCGATACCCGTCGTCGTGATCGTCGACGAGATCGCGGAACTGTACCTGTCCGACGGAACCCGTGAGAGCAAGGCGGAAGCCGAGCAGTGCTCGACCCTGCTGCTGCGCCTGGGCCAACTGGGGGCCGCGCTCGGTCTGCACCTGGTCGTCGCCGGCCAACGCGTCGGCTCCGACCTCGGACCCGGCGTCACCGCACTGCGCGCCCAACTTGGCGGACGGATCTGCCACCGCGTCAACGACCCCGGCACCGCCGAAATGACCCTCGGCGACCTCAACAAAGACGCCGTGGCCGTCGCGCAGACCATCACAGCGGAGGAACGCGGCGTGGCCGTGTGCACGGGCCCGGACGGCGGATGGAGCCGAGCCCGCTCCCACCTCACCTCCACGCAAGAGGCCGTGTCGACGGCCCGCAAGTACTCCGGCATGACCCCTCAACTGCCCGCCCTGGACCGAGCGATTGCGGCGCTGGAAGGAGACATCAAGTGACCGGCGGAGATGTGATCAGCAACGGCACGGCGTTCACGTTCGCGGTGATCTTCGGGATCATCACCGTCCTCCTCGTCCGCTCCCGCGACGTGCGCGCCTGGGAAGCGGTCTGCGTCGGCCTGTTCGGCGTCTACCTCGGCCAGACTCCCGTGGTCTTCACCATCCACGGCCTCGTCGTCTGGTTCATCAGCGGCTTCTCCCACACCTGAGCAGAAGGGACCCATCACCATGCCCATGTCTCGCGTGAGGTGCCCGTTCTGCAAGGGCGACGGAGCCCGCAGGACCTGGACCGGACGACTGCGCCGCTGCCGCATATGCCGGGGCACCGGAACCATCCGCTGAATCACCCGCACGACCAACCGAGAGGGACGTGATCCCCATGACCGACTGCGCGCCACCCACCCACCGTGCCGCTTCGGCGGCCCACCCCGGAAGGTCACCACCATCACCCCGGAGTACGCCCCGGCTGACAGGCGCGCCGTCCTCGACCGCGCGGCGCGCCTGCGCCAACTCCCCGAAGCAGATCGCGACGCAATACGCATCGCCCAAGACCCTCAATTCCCGCGCTGGCTGGAGCAGATCACCGCAACCGGCGGCTGCTCCCACCCCATCCACCTATCCGGCTCTACCACCACCCTGGACGACGCAACCGGCGAGATCCTTCACCACTACGACACCCGCACTGAACCCGGCGAACGCCTCTCCGTCCGCTGCCGCAACCGACGCGCAACCGTCTGCGCCCCCTGCTCCCGCCTCCACGCCGGAGACACCTTCCACCTCGTCCGCGCCGGCCTCCTCGGCGGCAAGAACGTCCCCGCCACCGTCCGCAACTGCCCTCGCCTCTTCGTCACCCTCACCGCCCCGTCCTTCGGGCCGGTCCATCGTGCCGGGGATCGGTGCCGCCCCCGCCGTGAAGGCGGCACCTGCGGACACGGGCGCCCTCTCGGCTGCGCCACCGTCCATGCCCCGGACGCGCCGGTCGTTGGTCAACCGCTGTGCGCCGACTGCTACGACTACCCGGGCCACGTGCTGTGGCACTCACACGCATCCAAACTGTGGGACCGCTTCGTCATCGACGTCCGGCGGCGCCTCGCCTCCTCGGCCGGCCTCGTACAGTCCCGCTTCGCCGATCACGCCCGACTGTCCTTCGCCCGCGTCGCCGAGTACCAGAAACGGGCGGCCGTCCACGTCCACGCAGTCGTCCGTCTCGACGGCCCGGCCGGACCCGACGACGAACCCCCGGCATGGGGCACGGCCGACCGGCTGATCGATGCCGTACGCGCCTCGGCTCGGCGGGTCCTGGTCCGCACGCCCTACAGCCCGGCCGTGGGTGAACTGGCCCTGCGCTGGGGCGCCCAGGTCGACGCCCGCCCCCTGCGTACTGACGGCGACGGACCCGACGATGACGCCGTGGCCGCGTACGTCGCCAAGTACGTCACCAAAGGCGCAAGCGAGACCGGCGCCGGCCTCGACCACAGGGTCACCACCTGGGACGACATCGAATTGGCACCCGTCAGCGAACACGTCCGCACCCTCATGCGTACCTGCTGGCGCCTCGGCACTCTCCCCGAGTACGAGCCGCTGCACCTGCGCACCTGGACCCACACCCTCGGGTACCGGGGGCACATCCTCACAAAGTCCCGCGCCTACTCGACGACATACGCAGCCCTACGCGCCGAACGGGCCCACCACGTAGGCCACACCGAAATCCCCGACGCGATCACCGACCGGAACTGGCGCTACGTCGGCTCCGGCCACACCCCCGGCGCCGCACTCATCGCGGCCGGAATCGCGGACGACATCGCACGGAATCGAGAGGTCGCCGCTGAGGATAGATCGAGTCGTGACGGGAGCTTCGTTTGAGGCTGCCTCTGGAGGGTGACGACGACTGGGCTTGGGCTTGGGAGCAGGCGCGCAAGGCTCCCGCCTGGTCCGACGGCGATTGGCGACGGGCGAATACGATCCTCGGCTTGCCCGTCGCCTCGCATCCCGCTCAGCCTGCCGCGAAGGTCACGCTGAGGCGGTCTCAGGTTCCGGCTCCGTCGACTCGCCCTTCGGCCGCCACAGCGGAGTCAGCCGCCCCCGCACAGGCCTCCCGCGTCCGATTGCGGGTCCGACGAGTACGGCAATCAGCAGGTCTTCGATGTAAGCGCGCTTCTCGCTGAGTAGGAGGTCGTCCCAAGTCTCCGCGAGATCAACGGGCTTGCTCCGTGCAGAGTGCTTGTTGCGCAGGACTCGGTTCCGTTCCGTCGTGAGCCGACGCTTCTCAGCCTCGTGCTCCGCAAGCTGACTGAAGTACGTCTCAGCAGTGATGATCCGCGCTTTGCGGGCCTGCTTCAGCTCCTCGATGTCTTCGAGAACCCGCGTCAGCTCCTCTTCCTTCTCCCATGTCGCGGGCTCAGGGTCGTCCCGCCGTTTGGCGGCCTCCTCTTGGTACTTCGCGATCAGCATCATGGTGACGGCCTTGTCCGTCTCGGGGCCGTTGATCCGCGTGCCGCCGCACCCTGAAGGAACGCTGCCGCTGCTCGGGCACGCATAGTCGAAGTAACCCTCGGGCTTGTTGCGGCTCCTGTCGGCCTTCCTGCTTCGCAGCGGTGCGCCGCAGCCGTCGCGCCCACACCGAAGCGTGCCGCGCAACAGGGACTTGCGCGTGTTGTGTCCCTGGCCTGGTTGGGGATTGGATCCGAGCAGCTCCCTGAGGGCCTCCCACTCCTCGACGGAAACGACAGGCTCCCACTGCCCGATCACGGGTTTGCCCTTGTCGTCCAGGACGATTTCGACCCGTGTGTTCGCCGTCCCGGTGACCGGGTCGACGTCGATGACTTGGCGCGACCGGTAACCACATAGCCGGGGATTGCGCATGATGGCCAAGAGCCCCGGGCGGGACCATTGGCGGCCTGTCGACGTGGTCACCCCGGCCTCGTCGATTGCCTTGATCACGGCGGAGATCGGCTTTCCTCCGAGCAGCCAATGCACCATCTGACGTAGCCACTCGGCCTCGTGCTGGTCCAGAGTGCGCTTGTCGTCCTGCCAGCCGAACGGCCTTGTGCCACCCGTGGGAATCCCGGCCTGTTGCAGCGCCTGGTGCTTCCGCGCAACCCGTCGTGCGGTGTCGGCGGACTGCTTGTTGTTGGTCGCTGTCACGATGCGCGCGACCGTGCGGCCGTTGTCGGTCAGTAGGTCGAGACTGCCCGTGATGTCGATGATCGGGCGCTTGAAGTTCTCGACGACCTCGATCGCGTCCTCAAGGTGCCTGTTGTCACGGGTGAGACGGTCGATGTCGTAGACGATTAGGCCGTCCAGGTGCTCACCGTTCGGCGCGACGCCACGCTTGAGATCTTCCAACGCGCCTTCGAACACGGGGCGGATGACGCGGTACCCGATCTCCCCGTTGGGCAGGCGGACCCGCTTGCGCTTCCATGCGCTCGTGTCCGGCTCCTCGTATGTATAGACGTACCGCCCGTGGCGCGACTCGACGAACGTCCGGCTGTCCTTCTCCTGCTCGTCACGGCTCCTGATGTCCCGTCCCGTCATGGGTCGGAACACGGGCTTCGCGTCCGTGGTGCCGGTAGCGTCGCTCTCAACGGTGGCGGGACCCTCGTCGACCTCGAAGGACAGACGGACCAAGCCGGCCCAGTTCTGTCCCTCTAAGTCTCCCCAACGGGCGCGCTGCACAAGGTCGTTGTCCATGCCCTTAGGGTACTTTCGGGAAACCGCTGGAGGTCCACCTTGCGGGATCACACCGTCGTCATCGGCTTCGGTACGAAGGGGCGGTCGGCGATCCAGACCGTGTGCGCGACGGGGCTGAAG
>Ga0307509_10005850_pt1 | contig 16872 bp, 19 predicted proteins | sample 10_EM_MG_FD_202245 | JGI IMG/M metagenome (GOLD analysis project Ga0307509, IMG submission 202245) | Populus trichocarpa ectomycorrhiza microbial communities from riparian zone in the Pacific Northwest, United States - 10_EM | ecosystem: Host-associated > Plants > Roots > Unclassified | place... | reverse complement strand
GTCCAAGTTACCCTACCTTCACCGGCAAAGTCATCCTAGAACTTAGAGGTCGATTGCCTCACATTCTATGGGCTCTTAGATGTTCTTGGGCGCACACGCATCTGCGCGGGGAGGCCCCACGCCTGTGAAATAGTGTCCCGAACATACTATTGAACTTGGGCGGGTTTAGCTAACACCCCCCTCTGGCCCCAGCATTGGGACGGCGCGTCATAGGCAGATTGCTGTGTAGTTGCTCGTTTGCTAGTAAAAAGAGGTCATTGGAGCAGCTGCCGTAACACCGTATAAGTCGTTGCCGTCCGTCCAACTGAGTGTCGTTCGCAGGATATATAAGGGGAGTGTGGGTAACCGCCAAAATGGGGGTCACCCATATATGGTCTCTTGGGCATCTAGGAGTCTATTCTAGCCTACGGGTAGTAGGGTAGTCTTCCTAGTTGTACTCAGGTAGTCTCAGAAGGCCAGGGTGCTTTCCAGGCAAATACCTCAGTAACCAGCCCGGACCTTCTCCCCTTGATTTGTAGCATTACTATGGGTTATTATTGGACTCTAGAGGTATGAGTCTTATCACGGTAGAGTATGTCCCGAGAGGATGGCTATGGGTAGCGCCCACTTAGCCAACCATCGGCTACATCTCACTGGGAGAGCTTGCATGTCAATTTATCACATTGAATAGTCGAGTAGATTAAATGATGGACTGCATAGCTTGTATAGACGAAACTGCCACTGGGCCAGTTAGTCCACCACCTAGGTATTGACTCCGGTTGTTGTCATAACAGTTAGCCACTGGTATAACTTCGATAGGAAGAGTTTTTCCACCTGCGGTTGTATTGGAAATGCATTGCAGAAACTCATATCCTATTGACAGAGTTAAGCGTACCCGAGTTGGTCTGACACTTCCGGCAGGATAAATCCTGATGGGGGGTAGACCTCGGACAAACCCTGAGCAGGCCAGGGTGCTCACATAAGGACGGAAGTAGTGGTCAATGTCAAAGGCTTAAATCTGATATCTACTTAAGTTAAAGCGTTTGGCATTCTACTTCGATAACCAACTTTTCCTCGAGAGAACTAAATTGAGTGAAACTTTGAGCTTAACTATATTAAGTTTTATCGTTGATTCTTCTGAATTATTTTACCTCATCTTTATCTTCTACTTTGAATGTTTGGTGCGGTCGCAACCTTAGAGTTCACCTCTCTACAGGGTGCCCCTGTTACACCCAGATTTAGCCAGCAAGGGAGGAGAGGTGGCAGAGTGAGGACTAGAGGGGAGGGTCAACAGATGTCAAACCTTGAATGTGGCTGGACCTGGTGGCTTCTTCCACTAGCCAGCTCAGGATGGCGTGGCTCAAGGCTTCCTGTTCTTCACCACAGAGGGGACAGAGTTGGGAGGTGCCAGTAGACGACCAGGAGCGGTGGGCAGTGAGGCAGCTCTTTTGGGCCCTTATCTGATGGATCTGGCCAGCAATGTACTTCTCCAGGCTCTTGAACTGGTGTGAGGTGAGGGACAGGGGGAAGGTATAGTAGGGGGGGGGAAGGTTCTCTGGACACCAGTTGTCAAGCATGAGCAGGCGAGCTTTGGCCTTGATGGAGAAGTAGGTAGCTTTCATGACGCTGGCCCGTGGGAGGGGGGGAAGGAATTGGAGAAGAAAGGAATTCTGAGTTGAGCGAATGAGAGGCCCTCAAGGAGAGGGAGGGTAAAGTGAGCCATAGTGTCAATGGGGAGGTTAGTCCTAGTCGGTGGGGAGGGGCCTGGGGTTCTCCGATTGAGTGGCATAACATTGGAGTCTAGTCAGATACAGAGAGAGCGGTGGCAGTCAGGTGCGCAAAACTTTAAGAAGGAGGGAAAGGACCTGCATAGGCGAGCAGTTGCAGGGTTAATCTCCGGGAGGGAGAACACCAAACAGAGGGCGGCCATTCGTCTTTTGTGGTGTAGTAAGACGGACAGGGGGGGGAGGCAGGCCTCGACAACCAGGATTGGGAGTGGGAAGATTGTGGGAGTGTGGGAAGTTAATAAAGGATTGGAGTGTGAATGGAGGTTATAGATTGACGGTGGGTATGGGGGAATGGGTGGAGTGAAAAGATTCATGAAGAAGGTAGAAGCGGAGTATTTGCCTAGTTTGGGAAAGCTGATGGTAGCGGTGGATATTCAAGGAGTATTGAAGAGTATGAGAAAAGGGAGAGGGTTTTGTGGAGAATTAGAGAGTCGAGTGACGATGATGGGCAAGAGGTTGATGGAGAAGGGTTGGAGGTTAGTTTCTGTATGGGTTTTGGGTCATGTGGGGATAGTGGAGAATGAGTAGGCGGATTAGATGGCAGAGGAGGGTAGATGGAGAGTGGATGAGGAGGATGAGGAGTGTAACGGGGGCACCCTGTAGAGAGGTGAACTCTAAGGTTGGGACCGCACCAAACACTGAAAATAGAAGATAAAGATGAGGTAAAATAATTCAGAAGAATCACCGGAAAAACTTAATATAGTTAAGCTCGAAGCTTCACTCAATTTAGTTCTCTCGAGGAAAAGTTGGTTATCAAAGTAGAATGCCAAACGCTTAAACTTAAGTAGATATCAGATTTAAGCCTTTGACATTCACCACTACTCCGACCTTGTGCGAGTACCCTGTCCTGCACAGGGCTTGTCCGAGTTCTACCCTCCACCAGGAATTATCCTTTCAGAGGTATCGGACCAACTCGGGTACACCTAACTCCGTCAATAGGATATGAGTTTCTGCAATGCATCTCCAATACAACCGCAGGTGGAAAGACTCTTTCTATCGAAGTCATACAAGTGGCTAACTGTTATGACAACAACCGGAGTCCATACCTAGGTTGTAGACTCACTGGCCCAGTGGTAGTTTCGTCTATACAAGCTATGCAGTCGATCATTTAATCTACGTGACTATCCAATATGATAGATTGACATGCAAGCTCCCAAGGTCAGATGTAGCTGATGGTTGGCTAAATGGGCGCTACACATAGGCAGCCTCTCGGGACATACTCTACCGTGATAAGACTCATACCTCTAGAGTCCATTGACAACCCATAGTAATGCTACAAATCAAGGGGAGAAGGTCCCGGCTGGTTACTGTGGTATTTGTCCCAAAAGCTCCCTGGCCTCCTTGGACTACCTAAGTACTACTAGGAAGACTATCCTACTACCCGTGGGCTAAGGTAGACTCCTAGATGCCGGAGAGACCATTTATGGACGACCCCCATTTTGGCGGTTACACATACTCCCCTTATATATTCTGCGAACGACATTCAGTCAGACAGAGGGCGACGACTTATATGGTGTTACGGCAGCCTCTTTAATGACCTCTTTTTTACTAGCAACCAAGCAACTATGCAGCCGTCTGCCTATGACGCGCTATCCCAATGCTGGGGCCAGAGGGGGGTGTTAGCAAAACCTGCTCCAGTTCAATAGCCTGTTCGGGCCACCTTTACTCAGGTGTTGGTCCTTCTCATGCAGATGCGTGTACACCCATGAACATCTAAGAGCCCATAGAATGTAAGGCAATCGACCTCTAAGTTCTAGGATAACTTTGCCGGTGAAGGTAGGGTAACTTGGACTCTTTCCTACTGAGGAATCCTTATGCCATGTAATGATCTTTGGCGCCTACTCGATTCCCGTTGAATCTTTCACGTAATAAATATTTGTGTTTTGCATTAAATAACTCTGCCGCCTTGGAGAGTTGAAGACGTGACCTTCTATAAAGGCACGTGACACTTACCAATTAGCCCCCGGCTTACCAGCCATTTGTATACGAGATCATACTACCTCTGGTTACAACTTGGTATACCATTTGGGCTAAGGTGGTAGTTATTGTAGCTACCTATCGTAGGGTCGTTACACTACCCCCCTCTTCTCTTAGTCTGTCCTCAGACCGTCAACGTCGTCTCTTAGTTCCACGGTTTGGATTGTCTATAACCCTATGGTCTTTAGGTTTAGACGGATACCTCTCATCAAACAGTTGCAATGCTTGCATTGCGGTATCTTCTAACATCTCGAACGGTTTCTAAGAATTGTCTTCTGGACTGTACCCTTCCCAAGCAATCATATATTGCACAAAGCGGTGTCGAAACTTTGACTTAGGATTCCCATCACATTGACTATCAACCACTTCCGCAACAACATAGCTAGGCCCATTGTCTACTATCTCATGTGTTGGTATTATCTTTTGAGGCCTGCCCACAGGATCCTCACGATAAGGTTCCAATAGACTAACATGGAATACAGGATGGATGTCCCATCTTTCTGGCAGCTCAATCTCATAGGCCCTAGACCCCACCTTGTTTTTGACAACAAAGGGTCCAAACATCTTATGGTCTGGTTTTTCCATAGGCCTTTTTGTACGGAGGTTCTTGCGGTTTAGCATAACCCTATCCGCTTTCTTAGCTCTGCCCTGTATGACATCTTCCAAGGTGATATATTCCGGAGCTGGCTGTCACTTTTGATCATGCCCTTTCTGTTGTCTTTCCTGTGCCTGCTGTATAGTTTCTCAGATCTCTTGCCATGTGTCTTCCCAATTCTTTACAACAAGCTTGCTGTCTGGGTGTATTCCTTTGTTATCTGACACTATCCCCGACCACTGAGTTTGTGTGGAGAATCCATAATTTATTTCAAAGGGACTTGCCTTTGTGGATTCCGATATTGAAGTATTATACGCATGGTCCGCAAAAGGCAACACCGATACCCAATCGTCTTGCTGATATGAACAATAACTTCTTAAATATTGTTCTAGTGTCTGATTAACCTTTTCAGTTTGCCTATCACTTTCTGGGTAGAATGCGGTCGAGATGTTTAGCTTTACTTGCAATAGCTGCATCAGGCGTGTCCAAAACTTAGACTTGAATCGGGTATCTTGGTCAGAGACAATTGATTCAGGAACCCCATGGAGGTGCCAGATTTCTTTCACGAACGTCAAGGCCAGTTCCTTAATATCTTCTTCAGTCCTTATTGGTATGAAGTGTGACATCTTAGAGAACCTGTCTACGATGAGCCATATCTTCGTATACCTATTGGACTTTGGTAACCCACCAATGAAGTCCATGGATATTGCCGTCCATGGCCTCATAGGAACTTCTAAGGGTTCTAGGAGTCCATACTTCTTATGCGGGATGACTTTATTACGTTGACATACATCGCATGAGCGAACATACTCAATAATGTTATCATCCATTTTTAGCCAATAGAAGTTAGCTCTAACCCTACCAATGGTCTTGTATGTTCTGAAGTGTCCAGCAATCTTTGAATCATGTTCTGCCTCCATGATCGTTCTTCTTAGACCTTTATTCTTTAGAATGTACCATCTGTTTTTATACAGGAGGAAGTCCTTTTCGATACTAAAATTTGTATCAACATTACTATTACCTTTGAGGAGTGCCTTTAGCGTTGCTAAATAGGTTTGATCACTATCGGCTGCTTTCCTAAGAGCCTCATGAAATGTTGTCTGCAACCGAAAGCCTTGGCAAGTCTGCAACACATGTGGTCGCAAGATTACTTGCTCCTCTCCAATATACTGTCCAGAGCGAAAAAATGTAAAAGGTTCGGAATTACTCCCCCCTTCAGGCCGGTACTCCCTACATCTCGACAAAGCATCAGCCTTTTCATTTAACCGTCCTTCCCTATAAATAACCTTAAAATTGAACGGTTGTAGAAATTCTGCACAGCGATGTTTTCTACGATTTAGAGTCTTCTTAGTCATAAAGTACTCTAAATTCTTGTGATCAGTGTACACCAATATCAGATCATCAACTTACATCAACATATATGCCCATGCCTTAAAGGCTGCCACTATTGCGGCCTTTTCATTATCATGAACGTCATAATTTATCTCTGCTGGTGAGAATTTTCCACTATGAAATGCTACAGGATGCCACTTCTCATCCTCCCAGAGTTGAAATAGTACGGCCCTTAATGCAAAGTCACTAGAGTTGGTTTCCAACTTAGTTGGACAAGTGTCATCAAAGTGTGTCAGAATCGGATCTGTGGTAAACATATCCTTCAATGTGTCAAAAGCATCCTGACACGAAGGAGTCCCCATCTATTTGATACCTTTCTTTGTCAAGTCCGTCAATGGTTTGGCTATCTTGCTAAAACCTTTTATGAACCGACGATAGAAGTTAGCAAAGCCCATGAAGCTTTGCACATCCACGACCTTCTCGGGCTTTGACCATGCCCGGATCTCTTCAACCTTTGTACTTGTCATAGAGATTCCTCTATCGGATATCTTATACCCAAGGAACTCTACTTCCCGTTGATGGAGGCTTGACTTCTTAATGCTAACGCAAAGGCGTGCCTTTCTCAGCCTTTCCATGACCCGCATTACCAGGGGGACATGTTCTTCAACTGTCTCCTTATAGATTAATATGTCATCCATATCGACGATGACTCTGACATCTAACATGTCACAGAATACATCATTGATCATACTCTGGAATGTGGATGGTGCGTTGCATAACCCAAAGACCATCACGGTGTACTCATAAAGACCGTACTTGCTCTTAAAACCGGTCTTCCATTCTTCACCTTCCGCCATACGGATCAGGTAATAGCCATTCTTCAGATCCAATTTTGTGAAGATAGTGGCTTTACAGAGCCTACTCCTAAGCTCGCTCATCAAGGGCAACGGATACTTATTCTTGATAGTAATCTTTTTTAACCTTCGGTAATCAACACATAACCAAAGAGTTCTATCCGGCTTGGGCAGAAATAATATAGGGGCACCTATTGGCGAGGAAGATCTTCTAATCTTTCCATGGTCTTCCATTTCCCTAATATAATCCCAGAGCGCGTCAAATTCCTTCTTAGACAAGGGATAGATTGGCCCATCTGGTAATTTGGCCTTAGGAATCAAGTCGATACGGTCATCGTATTTACTATGCTCAGGTAAAGCATTGACTTTCTCCTGACTGAATATATCTGCATAGTCTCTATATTCAGGGAGAATCTTCATCTTGATGTCCTCGCCATCTTCATCAGTTTAAAGGGTGATGCCCATGACAAGATATTGTCTGGGTCTTCGGCTAAGAGTTCCTCTTCTGTAATGAACTCTAAGCGCCTTTCTTTCCCTACTCAGTGTGCTTTACAATACTCTGATCGCCACTTAAGACAGCCCTTCTCCCAGTTAATGTCTGGGTTGAGGTCCTTTAGCCACGACATTGGCAGGTAACCATTCACTTTGCCTGCCGGCATATCTGCAACTTCAAATCGCATTTTATTCATATGGTCTCCTATGTACATATCGACCGTAGCGGTATAGTGTAGACCTGAGCCTGGGATGTGGTTCCCACTGGCATCCAAAATTGGTGTTGGTTCCTTCCGACGTACACAAGGCACTTGGGCATTCTTAACCCAGTCACTGCTTAATACAGCCCCAGTAGCGCCACTGTCTAACAATAAGAGGGCTTCACCACTTAGCCTCTCTTGATTATGGCTCGATTCCAGTCTCACTCTCACATGGATGGATTTTGTATGCGGCGGTGGGCCTGCAAGCCTCAACTGCTTATCGGGTCTCTTGTCCCTAAACATTGCGGTTAGTAGTTTTCGAGAAGAATTTGGTATGGTTTTACAATAGCTAATAAATATCTCTTGCCTTTCGACACAAGAGCGGCCACAACAGGTCGTGAATAACTTTTATCACTTGATAAACTTTATATGGTTTTAATAGCTTGGCTGTTTACTATCATGCCAGCATGATTTCAGGTATTCAACCCTCCTCAGGTAAACTTGCCAAATAACTTCAATTCCTAAGCCAAGTCCAGCCTGACAAAATCAACACAAAACCCAACCAAATTCAATCCAAAATTCCAAACAGTAGGAGATAAGCAAATAAGACTTTTGCAAAATCACATAAGAAAGTACAACAAACGCAGAAAACAGACTACCGCAATCATTCCCAATTTAACAAAAGAAATCCAACCAATCTCGCTATCCCTATAGCCAGATATTGGTTTCAATTTGTTGTACCTCTGGTAGGGAACATTACTGCTTCGTTTCCGTCATCTATCTCATCAGCTCTTCTAGGCGCTAGAGTAGAGTAAGCTTTTGAATTCCTATCATCTCTTGAGATAGATCTTACCTAGCCGTCCATATCGGTATCAATCTCCAAGATATCCAAATCTGGAGGTGTTGATCCACGGACCTTGGCTACAACTTGCTTGATAGTGGGTTTTGGAGCAGCTTCAATGCGTCGCGATTTCGAGACTTGGGTGGCTTAGTGTCTAGCTTCACTAGAGCCTCGTTTTCGATTAATTCGAGAGGACCCAACAACTGGAGTAGCCGAAGGACACTTTGAGCAGGAGTGACCAGCTTGTCCACATCAAGAGCATTGATTCAACCGTTTGCGTTTGTCAATCAGAGTCTGAGGAATATCAGCATGCATCTTCGTCTGCTCTGTTTCTTGAGGTCTTGAAGACCCAGACACATGGTTGCAGGGTTTCTGTTGGCGTGGCACCAAGCCTTTCCTATCCTTTCGCTGTCTCTTAGCGGACGATTGCCTATCATCGCTCTTTTCCGGCTTGGAATGATGTTTTTCCCTTGTAACCGGATGGTTGAAGGAAGCAACGTCTTCCAACTGATCGCCGGTTTGACGGAGGAGATTGACATATTTGACGTATTCTTCGGGAAGCGGAGTTTTCAAAGCATATGTATTGCGAAGGTCTGTAGTTATACCTACGCGGGCTTTGTCCTTGACAAAATTGCGGCTATATCCCAACTCTAAAGCGAGTCTCATTAGTTCGTCACAGAAGTGATCGATCTTACAGGGCTTCATAGTCAACTCATGCCACTCCCGAAGAGCGCGATCCCGATCAGAGTGTCCACCAAAACTTGACACCAGCCGTTGCCGAAAACCTTCCCAAGTGCGAAGGACATTTTTCTGATCAAAGGGAATACCTTCTCGATGGCCACTCTCCTCACTAACGTAAGGGTGTATACTCTGGTCCCATTTTTTGGCAGGACCTTGAAGAAGGGGGATTACCAGACTGACTTTATCCCAGTCCTTGCGGAGGGATTCCCTAAAATTGTCCAGTTTGATCTCGCAATCCTGTATGAAGCATTGAGTATCGCTAGAGTCACCTTTGAACGGATCAACACCTAATTTCTCAGGATACTTCCGTCGATGCGCTGACTTCTTACCCTTGCGTTGTTTCTGAAGATGCTCAGCAAGCTCATGACACTGCCTATCATACTTTTCCTTCCTTGCATTGTTCCAGTGAGACTTGTGTCTTCCTACAAATTTCCGCCGATCGGGAAGGGAGGAGTTAGAATCACCTTCTAACGAGGAGTCAGAATCACCTGGGTCTCCACCTCCTCCAGCGTTTCCACCACCGGGAGGAAGGTTTCCTCCACTGCCTCCGGCGTTGCCATAGGGGCGTCCCCTAGGGGAATCATACCCACTAAAACCATCTTCGCCTGGCACGTCTTCATCCATTCTCTCAGGTAATGGGTTAGACGGTGGGAGAGGAGGTCGTTGGCTAGCGGCACGAGTATTAACCGTATAGTCTCTTAAAAAATCAGGGCAGTCACTATGCCTGATGTGCTTCACACTCTCTCAGTACCCGTATCGGTTCTGTTTTGACTTCGGCTGAGGAGCGTCGTTGAAAGTTCTCAACCAAATCTTGATCGGCTCAAAGTCACTCTTGAGACAGGGAAACCTATGCGCATAGCGAATTTCGCTTCCTTCGGCCACAACCCTACAGTCAGGGGAACAAACACCCCTAGGCGCTGGCGCCTCTGACCTGCGGGCACAACCGGGAGGTCCAACATTACCCGAAGACATTGCTGGCGCGGGTGGTGCTAATGCCGAAGCAAAGGCACCTGGGACTTGTTGAGTGGTGGGTAGTGGGGTTTGCCCTGCTACCGCAACGGGTCATTCTGGTTCGATACCTCTCACCGGGGTATTTTGTTCAACTGCCGGAGGGGCAGGTACCGTTGATGATCGCGGTAAGGAAGAGGGGGTTGCGGGGACAGCCTCCAGAGGTGGCGGCTGTGGAGAATTCTGTCTCGATGATTTCCACGACGAAATGGAGCTGGATTTGGTAACCCCAAGACGAGGTGATGATGGTCGGCGGCTTTTGACCAAAGGAGTTGTTCCCCGTGGGCGGACAACCTCACTGAAGGCCACTTCGAGAGGGGTTCGACGTTCATGTGCTTCGGCCACCTGCTTTTGCAATTCTGCAAGCTGCTCTTGGTGTGCAATGAATTGTCTACCCACTGCATTCAACCAAGGTTGATATTTCTCATTAATCATGCAGGCTGCAACTTCAGCCGCATAATGAGGAGAGGGTTCTATAGCCAAAGGAAGGGCAGGGGCAGCATTCATAACCACGTCATTCTCGGCATCAATGGAGTACCCCTGGGCAGCGGCCTGCTCCAAGGCTTCTACCAGTTTCCGAATCAGCTGATGGGACATAGCTAACTGGCGGAAGTTCTTTTGCTAGTATTCCATCCAATGATTAGCATTTTCCACGATCTCAGTTTCAAATCCATGCTGATGCTATTCAGCAAGATTGGGGAGGTGGCTTTGTGCATCTTGTATCTGCCGTGTGATTTCCTCAAGTATCTATGGTTCAATGAGATGTTTGTGAAATCAGGGAAAGTCATCTTCCGTCATCTAATCTGGGGTATTCGCCCTCCTACTGATGGGTCATGAGTGAAACTTTGGAGGAAGGCCCAGGGGTCTTCAATCTCCATCTCTCTGACCGTACAAGGTATTTGCTCCTCGAAGGCAGGATCATTCTCAATGTCATATGTCAGGACCTGCTGGATTGGCCGCCAACCTAATCTTTTCAGGTCTGCTCTTGCAGTGGTTCGAGATATTTCTCGCCCAATACCAGTCATACGCTCAGGATGAGAATGAAACTGGGACACAGCCATAGTTGAACACATTGTTCTTTCCACCTGATGCTTCTTGTACCAGACAAGCGACTTGTAATCAAATAATGTCCAAACTGTAGGCTAAAAACAACAAGTCTCAGAAGCGTATGAAGTGTGGGCGCTTAACTATAGACTGTAACGGGGGCACCCTGTAGAGAGGTGAACTCTAAGGTTGGGACTGCACCAAACACTCAAAGTAGAAGATAAAGATGAGGTAAAATTATTCATAAGAATCAAAGGTGAAACTTAATATAGTTAAGCTCGAAGCTTCACTCAATTTAGTTCTCTCATGGAACAGTTGGTTATCGAAGTAGAATGCCAAACGCTTAAACTTAAGTAGATATCAGATTTAAGCCTTTGACATTCACCACTACTCCGACCTTGTGCGTGTACCCTGTCCTGCACAGGGCTTGTCCGAGTTCTACCCTCCACCAGGAATTATCCTTTCAGAGGTATCGGACCAACTCGGGTACACATAACCCCGTCAACATGATATGAGTTTCTGCAATGCATCTCCAATACAACCGCAGGTGGAAAAACTCTGCCTTTCGAAGTCATACCAGTGGCTAACTGTTATGACAACAACCGGAGTCAATACCTAGGTGGTAGACTCAGTGGCCCAGTGGTAGTTTCGTCTATACAAGCTATGCAGTCTATCATTTAATCTACGCAACTATCCAATATGATAAATTGACATGCATTCTGCCCTGGTGAGATGTAGCCGATGGTTGGCTAAATGGGGACTACCCATAGCCAGCCTCTCGGGACATACTCTACCGCGATAAGACTCATACCTCTAGAGTCCATTGACAACCCATAGTAATGCTACAAATCAAGGGGTGAAGGTCCCAGCTGGTTACTGAGGTATTTGTCCCAAAGGCTCCCTGCCCTCCTTGGACTACCTAAGTACCACTAGGAAGACTAACCGACTACCCTTAGGGTAAGGTAGACTCCTCGGTGCCGGAGAGACCATTTACAGGTGACCCCTATTTTGGCGGTTCCCCATACTCCCTTTATATATCCTGCGAACAACATTCAGGCGGACGGATGGCGACGACATATATCGTGTTATGGCAGCCCCTCCATTAACCTCTTTTTTACTATCAAACGAGCAACTATGCAGCCGTCTGCCTATAACGCGCCGTCCCAATGCTGGAGCCAGAGGGGGGTGTTAGCAAAACCCGCCTGAGTTTAATAGCATGTTCGGGCCACCTTTACTCATGTGTGGGGCCTCCTCACGCAGATGCGTGTGCACTCGTGAACATCAAAGAGCCCATAGACTGTGAGGGAATCGACCTCGAAGTTCTACGATGACTTTGCCGGTGAAGGTTGGGTAACTTGAACTCTTTCCTACTGGGGGATCCTTATGCCGTGTAACAATATTTAGCACCTACTTGATTCCTGTTGAATCTTTCACGTAATAAACATTCGTGTTATGCATACAATAACTCTGCTGCCTTGGAGAGTTAAACACGTGACCTTCTACAAAAGCACGTGACCCTTACCAATTAGCCCATGGCTAACCAGCCATTTGTATACGAGACCATACCACCTCTGATTACCACTTGGTTTACCATTTGGGCTAAGGTGGTAGTTATTGTAGCTACCTATCATAGGGGCGTTACACTGGGCCACCGCCACAAACTACCTACCGGACATGTTCCCCTCCTTCCTCCATCACTGGCCTGAATGGTCTTTCCTTCCTCTCTCCCCTCCCCACTCCCTGGGGCCCTTTTATCCTCTCCCCAGCCTCGGCCCATTTAGGTTTCCTACCGCAATGGATGTTAGCGTGCTTTCCTTGAGCAGCGATTTAGTTGTTTAGCTAGTATCATGTTTTTACTTTCCTTTGTCAACCCTATATTGGTGCCGCATCAAGGACTTGATGCACTTGGAGATGGTTGTGTAGTTTTTCTTTTGTTACAAGTTTTTGGAATTCAGGTATTGTTTATGCCATAGCTAGCGCTGCATGCGAGTTTTTGTACCCATTTTTTATTTCTTTATTTTTATTTATTTTTATTTTTAGAATCATGAGATTATTGTTTAAGGTACACAATCCTGCCTTTGACTCATATGCATTTATTTAAAGTGCAAAGACAGCCTCGTCTGTCTCCTCTACACCCCCAGCGATTAAAATCTCAACACCACGAGCTTATCACCACTTTTCCAAACTCCACCCCCCGTTATGAGTTCACTCTAGGGGGTGGAGCCATACCTCCTCTACACTTCCCTTCCCCTAGGTTTATCCCTTTGGGCCTTCTTCTCTCTGGGTTGATGGATTTCGTCTTCTTTTGATGATGTTTCCTCTCCCTACTCCGCTTTTGCTCTGCCTTGCGTACCGCATTTGCACGGTCGGCAACACTCTTCCCAACGCTCATGTTACAGACAGCCGAGTACATGGTTTGCAGTAAGAGAAAACACTTCAACAGGCCACTGTCGATTTCTCTACTCTCTTTCTCTTTAAGAGGCTGCCTAGTCAAGACACGAACACGTTTTCAGATAGTTTCTACAGAACAGAGTTGGGTCTACCCCTCCTTCTTCTTCTCCTCACACGGTCGGATCGGCTGGCACCCTACTACCTCTTCACCTACTTGGCTGGTACCCACAACTACCTGGCTGGTATCCACAACTACTTCTTCACCTTCTGGACTTTGAAGACCACGGTCCATCGCGGCTTGCCTCTGGGAGGATGGTATTGCACTATCTCTTTCCTCTTTTCGAGTGTTTTGCCAAACACAGAGAGTGTGTAAGGCCCCGCCAGGTCTCTCTTTAGGCGAGCCTGGCGACCCTTGCGCTGATTGTGCAGGAACTTCTCCAGTGGTCGCTATGTTGTTTGATTTTTGATTTTTCTTTTTGTCTGGATAAATGTACCATGGGTTTTCCTGACTCTCCCTGCTTGTTCTTTGATTTGAGTCCTTTCATCTATCTTCTTGGCTAGTCGGGGGTTTCTTGTTGGGGGCAAAATATGCAATTGGTTCCCCACTAGAGGGACTTGGGGGGTTGGCTTTTTCCCAGGGGTATTGGAAGTTTCTTTTTGCCATAGCGTGAGCCGCATGCAAGAATTTGTACCTTAAAACAATAATCATATGATTCCAAAAAAAATAAAAAAAATAAAAATAAAAATATAATAAAATAAAAAAAGTAAAATAAAATCTACACATCCCCCGTCTCCTCTACACACCTGGCGATTGAAATCTCAACACCACGAGATTATCACCACTTTTCTTTTCTCCACTCCCCGCCATGAGCTCGCTCTAGGGGATGGAGTCATACCTCCTCTACACTCCCCTCCCCTTAGGCTTATCCCTTTGGGCTTTCTTCACTCTGGATGATGGATTTCGTCTTCTTTTGATGATGTTTCCTCTCCCTACCCCGCTTCTGCTCTTCCTCGCTTAGAGTATTTGTACGGTCGGCAACACTCTTCTCAACCCCCATGTTACAGACGGCCGGGTACACGGTTTGCAGTAAGAGAAAACATTTCAACAGGCCACGGTCGATTTCTCTACTCTCTTTCGCTTTAAGAGGCTGCCTAGTCAAGACACGAACGCGTTTTCCGATAGTTTCTACAGCACAGAGTTGGGTTTACCCCTCTTTCTCCTCCTCACAAAGTCGGATTGGCTGGCACCCTACTCCTTCTCCACTTTTTTGGCTGGTACCCACAACTACCTGGCTGGTATCTATAACTACTTCTTCACCATTCGGACTATGACTACGGTCCATCACGGCCTGCCTCTGGGAGGATGGTATTGCACTATCTCCTTCCTCTTTTTCGAGTGTGAGGCCAAAATAGATGGCTTCTTAGCCTCCCCAGGCCTTCGATCATGTCAAGCCTAGCCCCTTCCGCGCTGAGTGTGCCAAATTTTCAAGTGGGCTCCACTACGTTTGCTTTTTGTTTTTCCTTTGTTCGGATGATCGTGCCATGGGTTTTCCTTACTCTTCCTGCTTGTTCTTTGATTTGATTTCTTTCGTCTATCTTCTTAGCTAGTCAAGGGTTTCTTGTTGGGGGCGAGATGTGTGGTTGGTTCCATACCAGAGGGACTTGGGGGGTTGGCTTTTTCCCAGGGGTAGTTGGGGGTTTTTTTATGCCATAGCGTAAGCTGCATGCAAGATTTTGTATCCTAAAACAATAATCCTATGATTCAAAAAAAAAAGAAGAAAAAAAGGTACAAAGACAGCATCCTCCGCCTCCTCTACACACCCGGTGATTGAAATCTCAACACCACGAGCTTATCACCCCTTTTCTTTTCTCCACCCCCCACCATGAGCTTGCTCTAGGGGTCGGAGTCATACCTCCTCTACGCTCCCCTCCCCTTAGGTTTATCCCTTTGGGCTCTCTTCACTCTGGGTGATGGATTTCGTCTTCTTTTGATGATGTTTCCTCTCCCTACCCTGCTTTTGCTCTGCCTCGCTTAGAGCATTTGTACGGTCAGCAACACTCTTCTCAACGCTCATGTTACAGACGGCTGGGAACACGGTTTGCAGTAAGGGAAAACATTCAACAGGCCACGGTCGATTTCCCTGTTCTCTCTTTTCTTTGAGAGGCTGCCTAGTCCAGACACGAACGCGGTTACCAATAGTTTCCACGGCATAGAGTTGGGTCTACCCCTCCTGCTCCTCTTCTCCTCACTCGCTGATCGGCTGGCACCCTACTGCTTCTACACCCTGGGCCTCTGTTCCCTTCTGATCTCTGGGCTTGGGTGATTGTCATGGCTGCGTGCGTGGCTTTTGCCTGTGCCTGGAGTAGGGGCTTCATGCCTGCCGCCTCTGTTGCCTCCGGGTGACATGCACTCCCTCCTGGTTTGGTTTCCGGTGGGCCTACGGTCGCTACTTCGCCCTGCCACACACTTCGGTTTGTGTTGGTTTCGGTTACACATCTTTCTCTTGGTGGTCTTGTCTGCCCTTGGGTCCGGGACGTAAGAGCCCCAGGTAAATTTACGTCTTTGTGTATGATCATTGGCCAACGGCATTGTCCTGCTGGCTCCTTGGCCCCTCCCCTGCTCCAGCAGAATGGGGTCAGTCGTTCCGCTATGGGTGGGTTGCTTATGGGTTCGGCTGGGATTTTTCTTCCTTGAGTTTGTTGAGGTTTCTTTACTTTCCTTGGTTGTTCACTGTTGGGGTAGGGAGTTTTCTTATAGGCTGCATATCTGCGGAGGTTTTGTGGTTTATTGTATTCAGGCCTGTACGCTCTTCTGTAGTTTCTACCCATAGTACCGGGCGCTTTGGTGTCCAGCAGGGTCAGCGGGTTTTAGCACAAGGGATGCGGAATGGACTGTAGGTGTAGGTTTTTTCTGTCTTAGAGCGATCAGCATACTGGAGTTTGTACCTTAAACAATACTAAAGTGATACTAAAAAAAAAAAAAAAAGAAAAAGAAAAAGAAAAAGGTACAAAGACTGCATTCAGCTTTAACGCTATGGCCAACAAAAACCCTATCCTCCTCACCCCAGGAAACATCCAAACCCCCAAGTCCTTCTGGTCTGAGACCAACCGCACATCTCGCCTATCGCCCAACCAAATCCTACGGACATACAGAGACATACGAAGGAAGTAGAAAGGAAAGAAGCAAGCAGGAAGGAGAGGAGAACCATTAGCGACATCTGCAAAAACCGAAAGGGTGAACAAAAGAAATGTATGAACCCCTGACAAAGGAAAATTACGTCTGATAAGTGACGTGTATCAGCCTAAGGTAGGAAGTGAGAGTGTGGACCTGCACGCCGGAGCGGTGCCAGGGAACGAAGCGGTGCCCGATGGCAGGATGGGATAGCGGATGGAGGAGACTCTGATGAGGGGTCCCCGGTAGGTGTGCCAAAACGGCATTAGCGACGGCCAGAAGGACGGGCGTAACCGAGACGGGTCTTTGTATAGCGACCGAAGATCAACCGCTGTAACGACCCTACGATAGGTAGCTACAATCACTATCACCTTAGCCCAAATGGTATACCAAGAGGTAACCAGAGGTGGTATGGTCTCGTATACTTCATACAAATAGCTGGTAAACCTAGGATAAGGC
>Ga0307509_10005849_pt1 | contig 16872 bp, 23 predicted proteins | sample 10_EM_MG_FD_202245 | JGI IMG/M metagenome (GOLD analysis project Ga0307509, IMG submission 202245) | Populus trichocarpa ectomycorrhiza microbial communities from riparian zone in the Pacific Northwest, United States - 10_EM | ecosystem: Host-associated > Plants > Roots > Unclassified | place... | reverse complement strand
TATCCACTTGAAAATTGTGACTCGAATAGCAAGGAAGGAAAACAGATGATTGACGATTATATCTAGGTTCACACGACTTCACTAAACCATGAAATCACGTGGCTCATCACTCAAACTCCAACGTTCAACGAATTTATGACATTAATAACGATGTTTGTAATGTAAATCGCCAGTCATCTCAAAGATATGTGCAGCCAAATAGGGTAAAGCAAGGATCGTCACGGAAATATATGCAGTTGAATATTAAGGAAACAATGGGTAGGCCAAAGCAATGATCCGAGTCATTGCAGAAATATCTGCAGTCCATATGGGTAGCATGAAGCAATGATCGAAGTACCTAGGAAATATGTGCAGTCGAATACCAGGAAAGAATGGGTAGAACAACCAAATTAAACCAATGACAAGACAAGTCGACAATCCTGAACAGCAGTTAACCAGGCCTTAAGAGGCCCCACTTTCCCTTGGACATCCAATCCCCAGTAGAATAGGGCGGCCACTACACTCACGATGCCGTTCTGGCCCGGAAGCCTCAAGCATTCCCAATTCCCTTTTGTTAAAGTTGTCTTCACACTGCCGTGGACAACTCGCCAAGTCGGCTGAAGGCTTTTCCACCACGCATTGAATTCAGCCTCGTAAATTTTCAAGCATGGAATATCTGGTCGCCAAGACGAGGGACGCCGCCCACGGTTAATCCACTGGCCCACAACACCAGGCCTTCCTGCTGATCCGAGGCGGCGAACTTCTGTATAACGACTTCGTTGTTCAAAAGCGGCCCATGACGACACGAGGGCCTCCCACTCCTTGCCCAAATTAAGCTCTACGAACATCTTTTGGCAATTTAAGAACCAAGCAGGATGGACAGGTGGAGGAGGTATGGAAAGGGGTGTTGTTCCGGTCTGGGAGAGTGCATGACCTTTTTTGTGCCGAGTTGATGCAGAGGGAGATGACTTTTTGGATGCGTTAACCGCCTTCTCCACGGGGTCCTGAGTCAAAAGCCGTCTTCGTTTTGAAATCCCTCCATTCACCGCCCCTTCATCCACAGAGACGGTATCGCGCTCCCGTTTCGGCTGCATTTGTTGCTGGGTGTTTGATGCCCGAGCTATGTTTTTAGGTTCCTGACCCTGCACTCCAGGAACAGAGCCCATCGAAACTGCTCTAGTGGATTGGGGCAACCCGTCATTTGTAACCACCGGCGAATTTGGGTAAGGCGACCGTGCTGGAGTAGAGACTCGGGATAGAAAAGGGGTCGGACTCCCACGGGATATACGACCCACAGTGTCAGCATCCTCGATTAAATTACGAGGAGGCAACTTTGAAACATCCCCGGCAAAGGGTGATTCGCGAGAGGCAGCGATGGAGACACCAGAAGCCGATATCGAGTTGACGTTCTCAACTGCAATCGCCTGCACTTCGTCCGCCGGCAAAGCGAATTCAAGGCAATCACCCCTGGCTGTTAATTTGGTTAGAAACGCCTTCTAGAAAAGAAGAAACGACATACTGTAGCACTTCTTGAGGAAATCGCCGAAAATGGGAATAATGTGTTCTTGGTAACGATCTTGCTCTGCCCGTCCAAAAGTCATTTTTATGCTTCCCTTTGTGACTCCCGAATGGATACTGAGAAATATGTCAGTCATCGAAACTAGCCAGTAAAAGCATCATTTGCATACCTGATCATATTGAGTCTACCCCCCTGAGAAGGCTCTGGACCTCCTGCAATCAAAGATACCTTCCAGCCCGTGACAGCACATATACCATCTAAGATCGGTTGCACAAACTTGGTGAGATTTTGTATGCACCTGTGGTCAGGACTCAGATTTAAAAAATGGGAATAAAACAGGACCACAACAGTGTTACCTTTCACGATCGGCTGGACGAGTGGAAGGCAGTGCCGATATTTCCTTTTTCCACTCCGAACTTGCCGCCTCATGCTGTTGCTTTGCCTCCTCTGCCCATTCGTTCTTCTCAGCTTGACTCAGATTTCCAAATAACTCCCTTGCGACCCTTTCACGAAGTGCAGCCAACGTCTTTCGGCTCCTGCCCTCCGTTTTAGCCCGGTGTGATAGCTCAGTCTCCATTTCGTCACGATGGTCTTTTCTCCAGATATTTGAGGCCGGGTTGAATCGAGGCGGCTTCGACGAAGTTCCTGTAAGCTGAAGTAGAAGAAGATGATAAGGATTGGAGACGTCGGGCTCTTGTGGATCATCATCATTGTCTTTCAAGTATTGATATGCTAACCAACGTTTGATTTGCTGGATATAGAATTAGCGCTTATAATTAGATTAGATAACATGACATACGTTCTTCCGAAAGGTAAACAACTTCCTTCGGTTGTTGAGTTTGACCACCTCTGCAGCATATTCCTCTTCGCTGAGCTTGTCTTTGACTGGTTCTGTAGGCTCTGGGTCTGCCTCGTCGTCATCTATGGAAGCTAGATGCTCGGCTGTCGGTTCTTCCTCATGAGGAAGATCGATAGGAAAATGTTTGAAGTATCTTCGCTGAATGCCTGCTATTGCATCCCTTGTATACCCACCAGTGACTGCAGCACTATACGCGGCTTTCTCTTTGGTCAAAAACTCCTTTCTCGATCCTGCAAAAGCGCCAGGATGAACCATGTTCCTGCTTGACAAACTATGTTATATATGTCATTCTTGATCGAATTTAAGGTACTTACAAGTGTCGGCCTTGTTGCTCTCGTGAAGCTGGTGCGAATTTTCTGGCAGCCCTCCTTAAATTGTTCAATGCATGAACAAGGGATGGCGTTAAGCGTGGAGGAAAGTGGCGTTGAGCTTGGAGGCAAGTCAGTTGAGTCAATGGGCTGTCATGCTTCTGCTAAGCAACTCACCAACGACAAACGATTCGGAGGGAGCCGGATGAAACTTCGGAATTGTTGACGAAGCTTTTATGACCCACACAATGCGCCAAGACGGGAATAACAATCGTTGTGTGACTCCTAACGGCATCGCCATCTCGGAGTTTGTGCGACAGATCTGCCAATTTCATTTGGTACGTGTGCTTTGTTAGAATTTCGCTTGGCCCTGACCAGATTTCTAGATTGTTCAAGGCTGGTACAGAGTGATAGAATACCCCCCCAGATGGCCCCGAAGACAACTCCCTTCTTCTCACTAATATGTCTGTGCCCTCTGCCCCTCTCGATGCCTCAGGCAGCTCTGGCACTGACAATGCTGGTGAGTTGTTTAATTGTTATATGGTATTCCTGACAAGTCGGTTTGAATCCGCAGGCAATGGGTCCGCCGGTCCACAAGGGTTTTCAAATCCATCGTGGAAACGCTTCCGTATCATTAAGGACGCCCTCAACTCGAAGTATCAGAATCAAAGTGTGGCGACCACTCCAGTCCACCCTCAACAAGCCTACAGCTCCAAGGCGATTCAGACTACACCGTCTCTCACGAGGGCCCAACGACCACTTTCTGTCATCGAAATCTCCTCTGAGTCTGAGGGTGAACGTTCAATCTATGCACCACCCACCTGTGTCAAGGAAGGTGGAGGAACTTCACTCCCGACTGGCGACCCTCGTAAACGTCGAGTAATTATTGTCGAGTCGTTGGAGGACGAAGACCTTCCTTTGAAGATGCCTGGAGGGTACCCACCTATGGATCCCTCTACCGTCGAGGAACTTGCCGTTAATCATTCTCCTGATTATGTGCCTCGTTGGCTGCTTATGAACACAGATCATACTCCAACCCCTGCGCAACGACAACCACCTCGTCGAAGGTTCACCCGGGCCGCTCCAGCCCCCAATCGTTATCCGTCCACGCCAACTCGTCCTGCTAGGAATGTCGCTTCACCAGGTGGGTTCATTGCTCCATCTGTGAACGGCCATGATTTGGAACCTGAACGTATTCAATCTTTCACAGAAATCGGAGAAGGCCACTCTGATGTGTGACTGGAATCTCGATTAGCTATTTTTTCCATTTGCGGATCCTCGGAACCTTTAGTTAGATTGGCGTTGATTTTAATAAACATTTGTTCATGTTGGTCCCACTGGCACACAGAGAATCTCTCAGGGATGAGAAGGGAGTGTCATCAACTTTCCGAGAATATGTTATCGTCGAATAAGCAATTGTGCTTCACAGCCGGTACTATGGCAGGTTCTCGAATGTCAACGAAAAGTGGAGCAAGTCCGGCACTTGTCCGGCACAACCTAAGATTCAGAAATTCAATCTGCCCTAGTGGGCGACGAAGAGGATTGATTTAATTTGGCTAGCCAGGCGCCGGAACTGGGCCCATCGGGAATTGCTTACAATCTTGAACCATCAAAAAAAAGAACTCCTTGTTGACTTCGTGTTGACTTCGGTAATTTCCGACAAACTGTCATCGGCGAGGGGAAGGTCATTCGATCCCATCAAATGAGAGTGGCGCGACTTCGCGCGGAAGCATCCTAAAAAGGCAAAATCATGCGTGGAAGGTTGGTTCAACTTTTGGTTGCCATCGAAGCCTGACCTGGGACCCAGAACACAGTTAAATTTGATTCTTTAGTGAATATTGATGTGCTCCTACTTGTACGGTGCTTTATGTTGAAATTCTCTAACAACATTTCGACAGGGCGTCAAGAACACAATAAGTAATGCTATACCTCCGTGCCTGAACCGGTCCAGAGTTCGAGTTTGGCCGCCGTAAGCTCGTGAGGCAAATGCTAAGCAAATGGATAGTAAGAGGGCCAAAATTACAGTAAATACTTGCTTACATATATGTCGAACAGTGACCATTTTCATCGACATGAATGAATAATAAGGAAAAAAGGCGCTGCTAGCTGGTTGCTACCGAAGTGGGTTGACAGGGTCCGGGGAAAGAACCATCTTTCGGAAACGGGGGGGGGGTCTTCTTTTGATGGCATCGGATAAGAGTAATCAACGACTCCATTACGTAATGTTAACGCCAAACTGCCAAATGCAGCGTGGATCTGAGATCTGCATTACAGCATGTGAGTCGATCAAAGACTCTGGCGATTTCGAGTCCTCGTCGCTGTGTCGTAACCCTAGCATAACTGCCTACTGTCATTGTCGAGATTCACCACAATTGGAATGGTGTCAGTTCAACCATCTGCCTGCTTTAAACGGATCGGTCGGCTTCCAAGTTTTCGTCCTTGAGTTTCCATTTTTTCTTTAATTTACCTGCTGCACCTATTCCTCATCTTTTGGCATTATGGTCCCCAGATTGTTTGCCAGCTATGCCGCACAACAGGCCCGTAGCACCGAACTTGTCATTTTTTCGAATGCTCTCTCAAAGCCTGTAGAGGTTGCCTGGTACCACTCCTCCTCTTGTATTCTTTAATCTTTTTCAACTTTGAATTATTAGGCCTTTCCAGAACGGAATTCGTATCAAAGCGACTGGCCTCCGTGCGTGGCTTCGGAACTGTGGCCTTCACTGGCCGTGCTTCTGCTCTCTGGCAGATGAGACCTCCGTTTCGTGCTCCATTGTCCACACCATCGACGGCTGTTGCATGGCTTACTGCAGTCACTATCCATCGCAGTGCAGCTTCAGAAGTAAGTGGTTCATCCGTTGCTCTTGATGTTTATTCATCATTTTCAAGTGGGTTTGACCAGAATCTACAACACTTCCTTGCTGGTCTCTGAGTACAACCATCTCCCAACGACTGGTATATTGTCAGCATGTGTCCATTTTTTCAGCGTTTTCATGGTTGTCATAGATTCTGGCCACCCACCCGATATTGGCGCCATTATAGCTCCCCGAGATATGTCAGAGAGCTGCCCATACGTCGAAGGTTATTGTGGAGAACATATCCATGACTACCCGGATGTCATCCAAAAGGCAGGCAGACTCAAAATACCCAGAATTTGTAGGTTTTATTCTCTCTTTTCTGTGTACTTCGCACCTAACTTTCCAGATCCAATTCTTGACAATCCGGCCGGAGCCGCATCCGAGTCCGCCAACGAAAGACGAAGAAACGCTATGGATCGTGATGCGAGGGCGTTGGCGGCTGCTGTTGCGATGCGTGTGGCAGCTCATCGCCCAATCTCATCGTCTACCACCCGTGTCCGCCGTCGCCCAGCTCAGGCCAACGCTATTGCCGGACCTTCAACGTTGCCTCAAGCCCCTGCCGGTCAGTCTCATACAATCCCAACTCAGGCGGAGATTGAACTCCTCACAACTTGAAGGCTTGCAAACGGCAATGGTCTTTCGTCTCACGACACTGCAGGTTTCCTTGAGAGATGTGATACCTGTGGCCATACTTTTCTTGGTAGTTTTCTTCGTGGTCATATTATATTGAGCCACCAGTAATTTACTAACAATTTGATTCTGTCATTCTGTATGTTCATGAAAAGTCACATGCTGTAGCGAGTGTGGGAGATGTGCCATTTGTCCAATACAATGAACACGTTGCAAGATATTCAACGTTTTGCCTTTCCTCTTCTCCTCTTTTCTTTCCAATCTTGTGTCAAAATCATCATGAATATTCTTACTACTGCATCTCAGAACAATGCTCTCGATTCTTCACCCAATTGGAGTCAACAGGAGACTACCTATCTTGTCGATTATCTCTACGACAATCGGAACCAAATCACTCAAGGCCATTTCCTCAGCGAGACCTACAATGATCTGACATTCCAGCTGAATCGAATACATCCAGTTCCAGGCAGGAGTCTCCCAGCGATTAAGGCTAAATTCCGCAAGGTGAGTACCTTTCAGATATTGACCCACTGGGGACTTATAGGTATATCACAGCTTCAAAAGATCGTCAAGCTCATTGATACATACAATTCGTATGGGTTTGGCAGATCGAATGATTGTTCTATTATTGCTGTTGACGACAACCCGGAGGCCCGGCGTTTATTCCAGACGAGTCTCGATGCTGCAGCGGGTCTAGTAAGTCTTATTTTTTGTTAACTGCATTTGTATCTCATTGCAATTGGAGGCCCACACTATTCTTTTAAAGTATTCCGAATTTCCTTTTGAACATTATGGGAAAATAAGCGCGATACGGGAGACAATGGAGGGCCAAAAGAGTCGATTGGACCCAAGTCTGAACACACCGGGTCCATTTATGGAAGGTCCTGCTACCGTATCTTCCTCAGCCACTACCCAACCTGTGAGTCAAATACCACAGGAATCATGGTCTGGTTCCACTGCTCCCTCAATGTCATCGACTCTTGCAACACCATCAGCCGTATCAGATAATCCGGCTCACATGCCATTTCACCATTTATCCTATCAACCCCCTCCCAACTCCTCGCAGAACTTTTCGGTTGCTGCCCAGCAAGTCCAGATGCCATTGGCTTATGGAGAGCTCCCCTTTCCTCCCCTTTCATCCATGGCCCCTTTTATGTATCAGTCGTCGGTATCGCTGAATACCTCAGGAGATTACCAAGCTGGCAGTAGTGTCGGTCAATCAGCCCACGGCGAACCAGAATTTCTACCTACTCCTGCCCCTTCACTTACGTTTTCCCGTCCACCCGCATCTTCGAGCCCACCGCCAAGCCAAGGAACTGATAGTTCCATCCAACAATTGGTTGGTGACTTACAGCTGGAATCTCGACCAGTTCCAGCCAAATCATTTTCACTGCATTCCTCTCGATGTCCTTCATCATCTCGTAATTCAGCAAGCCAACCTAACAGCCCCGACCAGCCATTGGGCATCCCTCAAAGTGTACACACGTCCAGATCGTCTCTCAAGCGTAGGCGTGTGGATAGAGAACCTACGATCTCTGATGATGGCCCTTCACAACACTCTTCCCTCCCTTCTGTTTCGGATGTAACCAACTCGAATATCGCTTCGGCGCTTGTAAGCATGGCGGGGGCCTTGAATAACATGACTACCACATGGCATCAGGCTATGCAGGCGACTCCCGAGATGAAAGCTATTAGGAAAGCGGCGGAGATCGTTCAAAGAGCTGATTATCTGACGGAAGTCGAGAGGGTCAGACTTTTTCGGTTCTTTGGTGACAATCCAAAGCAAGCTGTTTTGGTGCCGGGACAGTCTTCTGGTTTCCAAAAGACCTATTTTCGAGAACTGCTTGGTACCATGTGATACATACATTTTTGTCAACTTGTATATCTATATAAAAGAATGCGTGCCTCAGCATGGCACAGTTGAAGGAGCTATGATAGGAAAGCAACCATATGGTTTGTGGCTCGTGGTCTTATAGTTTACACATTTGAGAATAACAAAGCATTACTCAAGGAAAAGAAAGCGGCAGAGCAGGAGGCCATGAGGGCCAGAGAGGATCAAGGTGCAATAAAAGCAAGGTTTGAGGAACACCCTAGCTCGGGGCTCGTAGCATTTTATTAAAGAATTGAATGAAGTCTAGCAAGAATTTGCGATTGACCTTCGCATGTGAATACCCATAAGAGGCAGCTGAGCGGTCGTGGTATGTCACGTGTTGTTAGGAGCCCGTACTGTAGTCTTAGAGCCTCTCGTTCCATTTTTTAAATGCACATTTGTCAAAAAGTATTTTCCCGTAAGGTAGTCAGTTATAAGATACAAAAAGCGGGCTAAGCGCGTGGTGTTTAGACCACGGTGCACGAATGGCAGCACCTACTAGTCCCAACTCCCATGAACCACGAACCACGTGACACGTCGCGCCCACACATATCTTCGGTTGCGGACTACCAAACAAGCCATAGCTCACACTCCAAGTCCTCATGCCAGAGAGTTTGGTTATCTCATTCATCGATAGGGAAATTAAGAACCCACCGCCAGTTGTTGTATCACGCCAGAAAAACCATGTTTTCAAGGAAACTGCCAGTGAGTTACCTCAGAGTTAGTATGTCATTTGTGAATAATGTCTTTGTTGTTCATCCAGAGTGTTGCGCACAAATGGGTGGAAATCAACAAACAGTAACCTTGCAGTCACATCAATGCAAGCTGGAAGACCTGCATTTCGCAATGTTACATATGCCAGCACAACACCCCAAAAGACCTCAAAGGCTTTGACGAAGACTTTCGATACTTATAAATGTTGATCGTGTTTGGATAATGAAGTAATTATCATTTCCTAATTCGAAACCTACTGGTTGATCTCACAGAAAACCCAGGACTCACCAGACATTCCTGTGCATGAAGAGGTGTTCTTTGTTTTCCCTGTTGATCCTAAGAGATTTAGTGTAGCATTAATACTCCTTATAGTAGTAAATTCGTCGTAGCTTTGATTATATCATCGTGATTTTGACCATCACATGGCAATTTGCCCCTTTTGGACTTCAAGGGCTTCTTAAAGTAATACAATAACACGACGGTTGCCAACAACCGACCACTCGTTCGCCTTCTACCACGACAAAATGGTTTCTCCTGGTGTTGAAGACCAGATTAAGGAGGCTCAGAAGCGTTAGTTTCATTCATTTTCCCCCTTCCCAGTCTGCTGGATGCCTCTTTGTTTTACTAGGTGTCGTACGAGCGGAGGAAGTGTTCGACGAGGCCGAATACGAGTATGACTTGAAATTTATTAAGTTCAACACCACAAAGAACATAAAGTCAGGTAAAAAGGGTGGTGGAAAACGTATGTATTCCTTGATATATGTCCAAGCTCTCCTTTTATTATCGGTCCAGTGGCCAAAAGGGAGGCTGCCAAAGCTAAGGACTGCGCCAAAGAAAATTTAACCAAGGCCAAGGCCGATCTCAGCGAAGCCAAATCTTTCCTGGCTTCTCTCAGAAATGAGGAGTCCGTAAGTCGTTTACTAATCAGGTTCCTACTGGTAGATACTAATTTTTACCTATGAAGGCAACCACAGGTACATCTAACGACGTTTCATCAGTAAGTGTCATCTGACCCGTGTAGTCTCATTCTAACCACATATAGGTGAACGATTGTCCTCCCTCTAGCAATGCTGATACGAACGATTGTGCCGACGACGCTGATGGTGGGCCCGAACTTGAAGCAGAACCTTCCAGACAAATGCGTTTCTCGGACATCGATGGCGACGACGCCGGTTCTCAGGTCGGAATCTCGAACAGCTTGAACGGTGTCAAACAAACGGAATCACAGGTTGGGACCAGTGCTTCCCATGATGGCACTGTGGTTCCCGGTGCAGAATCTTCGCCCGATACCTCAGATACCTCAGATGATGACGATGACAATTCTAAAAGAGCCGATAGGAAAGATATCGAGTTGGGTACAGGTAAGCAACATTACTCCGCCTGAAAGAGAAGTGACTTTTATTGACATATGTCATGCAGAAGACCTCAAGATGTTTAGGTTCCTCAAAGAGTCAAAGCAGCACCAGTTGAATAGTGAGGGTTTCGTTCCCTGTCATTCGAATCTCATACCTTGTACAGAGGCTGGAGAAGACGCGATTTGCGCCTACCTTAAGGACAAAACCCCTGTTTCTGAAGAAATCAAGCGGATGGCGCGAATCGATCCAGTTTTTTTACCAGCGGCAGCTCATACGTCTAGGGAGTTGGGTATACATTTTCTGACCAGCGCTAAAGGGAACATTCAGTGTGGCTACCATGCTTTTCGCAACAAGGGGAGCTATGATCGCGATGGTTGGGGGAAGCCTGGTGCTAAGGTACATGGAGTCCCAGGTCGAAGGATCATTAACCATGGAACGGCGAAAGCTAAGGGGAAGGGAAGGGGAAAAGCTGCCAGAGAAAAGACTCCCCCCTTGTGACTCCCCGTGCAGGCTTAGCCAACTGTGGTTGTTGCATAGACGACTGCTTGCTGGAGTTCTTCCTCTCTAAACACCTGACAATTAAAGGGAAAGTAAAGGGCGAAAAAAGCAAGGAGGGGATGTTTGGGGTCCATGACTTCCAGCCCCCTCGGGTTCGAAGCTTCATGCACGCCGCGTTTTGGTCTTTCACCGGCCCTTTGAAACTGGATGAATTGTTCTACAACGGACGCCCATCAGCAAACTACAGCCTCGACATGAACAAGTTATTGGCGCAACACTATGTTACCGACTTTAATGCTACGGTCAAGGCATGCAACATGGACGACACTGAACATCTTTTTTTGGTATCGTCGGCTCGTATGAAGGCACTTCAAGAATATGAAAGGAGCTTGTCGGACGTAGATCAGATGGAGTTGGGACAGTAGTAAGAGCAGGCTTGCTGGTGGTGAATTAAACAGTCCCAAGTGTACTATTCAATAAATGTGTTTTTCTTCCTTTACCTTGGGAAACTTATCCAGTATAAAATATGACAGATTCAAAGGTATCAGTGAGGGTGGGTCATGGGCTACCATACCAAAATGAAGTTTTGGGCGCAACAAAAGGGGAAGTAGTGGTCTACCTTGTCTAGTTATAGATCACAGTAGTCCTCTATCTCTAATTTTGTTGATGTTAAGCACCGTGATGGTAGTTCGCTACCATTCTTTTTAAGGAATAAGTAGGATAACAGTCTACTTTTGTTTATCTTTCGGCATAGTTGAGGACTATCATACTAAGTAATGGATGGTAGTGGCCTACCTTCACCTAGTTATTCACTGTGGACAACCTGGTACAGTGGTAGTGGTCTACTTTTACTCATAGTCAGCCTTGGTAGAGGACTACCACATTTAATAATAGGTAGAGTAGCTGTCTACCATGGTACACAGTAGAGGACAACCTGGTAGAGGACTACCAAACTAATAGGTAGAGTAGCTTTCTGCCTTTGTACCCAGTAGTGGACAACCCAGTAGTACCTTTAATCGGGCTTGGTAGAGGATTACCACACCAAATAATACGTAGGGTAGCTGTCTACCTTTGTATCCACAACCTGACTGAAGGTGGTAAGTGGTCTACCTTTACTCATAGTCGGGCTCAGTAGAGGACTACCAACTAAATAATAGGTTGGGTAGCTGTCTACCTTTGTATCCAGTAGAGGACGACCTCATAATTGGGCTTGGTAGGGGACTACCACACTAAATAATAGGTAGGGTAGCTCTCTACCTTTGTATATAGTAGAGGACAACCCGGTAATGGTCTACTTTTACTCGTAATCGGGTTTGGTGGAGGACTACCACACCAAATAATATGCTGTCCATCTTGGTACACAGTAGAGGACAACCTGGTAGTGGTCTACCTTTACTCATTATCGGACTTGGTAGAGGACTACCACACTAAATAATAGGTTGGGTAGCTGTCTACCTTTCTACATGGTAGAGGACAACCTGACTAATGGAGGGTAGTAGTCTACCTTTGTGTTTTTATTGAGCATGGTAGTGGGCTACCTGACCAAAGGAGGTGGGTGAACACCAGACTAGTGCCCTACCTTTGATTTATTGCCCATAGTTGATGACTACCACCTAGACAAAAAGGTAGGTAGTGGTCTACCAGAGTTTCTCTATGGCACATGGTTGTTGTCTACCTTTCATCACGACTGGCGGACCTCGAAATTGACACATGTCGTACTAACTTGGCACGCCATGCCGTTTGCAACTTATCCGCGGCATGTCAGCCCTTGATTGTAAGATGATTAGAACCTACATACTACAGCTAATTGCAAAACGATAGAGCAGGTCAGTTCCCGTTCCAGTACAGTGATCTGTTTGGTTTGATGGCTTGCCGTCCTGCCGAATACCCAGAAATGCTGAGCCGCTTATTCGGTTGGCTTCCACATCATGGAATCCATCAAAACCAAACAAAAGCGCTATTCTGCAATGGGAACCGAGCTGCTCTATCGTTTTGCAATTAGCTGTAATAGACCACAATGATACAAGTTTGTACAGCCTACAGAAAGCTATGTATGTAGCAGATGGGAATGGAACAAAAAATTCTGATACCAATCTGTGGCTGCAACGACAGTATGCGGACCGATAAATAGGCCAGGAGCTCATTTTTGGTTGGGTGGGACAAAGGCACAGGTTGAGTTGTCGGCAGAGGCACAATAACACGTGCGTCACCCTCTCGCAACTCTCCTTCCTCTTGTCTCCTCAATCTGTACTCCAGGTCCCGCTGCTCTGTTGTCTCCAGTTGCCAGCGAAATACCCTGATTACGATGTCCGGAAGACCGAACAAACGCAGTAGGACAACCGACGGACATTCTTACCATAATGTTATTCCCCTTGGTGCGGACGACCTTCTCGACGTTCAAGCTCGGGAGGGCCGCTTAATTAAGGTTGGCTACCAAACTTTTACGGCTCCCACTACTCGTATCACCCAAAAGTCGAACGAGCATCGGAATGTGGCGGAACCATGGGCTCCATCGGACAATGCGGAATTCGCTCTGGATCCAAATGCGGCCTTGTATGATACTGTTGTGGAAGGACCAATTGTGGAGGATACTCCTTCGCCAGCCTCTGCTGGAAATAAGAAGGCGAAGAGTCAATTATCGGTAACTCTACTTGATGCTCTGGTTATTCCAATGAATTTATTATGCCTGCATATGACAGAGGAGGCCCAACGTTGTCTGGAAAGACCTTCATTGTTCTACTTACTTAGATGAACTGATCCGTGCTGATGGTCGTGGTGATTTTCGAAACGTTAACTGTTGCGCCGACTGCAATGCCCCTGCCGTGGATGCCTCTGGTCCACCTATTTACCGCTGTAAAGGATGCTTGATTCCTGATCTTACGTGCATGTCCTGCTGCCTCCGTCATCATAAGAGACTTCCTTTTCATCGAATCGAGGTTTGTGCTTCCGGTACAATTGCATGCTGTGTGCTAAAAGGCTTGGCATCTAATTAGGAATGGAATGGAACTTTTTTCGACAAGGTGTCGTTGAAGTCCCTCGGTCTTAAAGTTCAGCTGAACCACAGCGGAATGTATTGTGAAAACCCTCTTCCATGCCACACCTCCCTGGCTGTTATTCACACAAATGGGATTCACGAAGTTGCATTCCAGTATTGTGGTTGCAGCCGTGCCCTCCCTCACCACATCCAGCTCCTCCGTCGACAAATTTATCCTTCCTCCCAGCTTCGCATCAAGGCCTGCGCAACGTTCGAGTTGCTTGATTCCCTGCACAAAATTACTCTTACAACAAAATCCTTGACTTATGAACTCTACCGCGCACTTGAGATACTTACTAATAACACCGGTATCAGCGTTCCGAAATCGAAACGTCGAGCTCTCTCTCGCATGTTGCGTCAATGGAGGTACCTTAAACTTTTGAAGTGGGCAGGGCGGGCCCATGATCCTATGGGGCCAAAAGGGACAAAGCCTGGAGAATTGGCCCTTCTTTGTCCATCATGCCCTTATCCATTGATCAACCTTCCGGAATGTTGGCGGGATGTGGGGGCTTGTAAACGGTAGGCCTGCTTCCGGCTGTCTAATTGTCTCAATGCTAATGCTTATTAATGCACAGCTTCCTATATATGATGTTTGTCTGTATGGATGCAAATTTTCGTTTGAAAACCAACTTGTTTCAAATTACTCACAAGACCCCGGGCTGGGAATTGGTTTGGCCTACATGGTGCCTAGAGAGCCATATGAGCAGTATGTATTGAGTAGGGCTGATGATGGTGATGTAAGTAATGCTCCCTCAATTTTGGCAAGTTATTTTAACGATGATTGCTAGATTAGTACTTGTGTTGGTTTTCAAGCGCTTGCGCAAGCCAACAGCCGTTTCTCGCGAGGACTGAGGTATACTGGCGTTGGGGGAGCTTTCTGCGGAAGGTCAGAAATGGTACTGCCCATGGCTGTTGGAAATTTGCAGAAGGGGGAGCGGTAGGGTATTCAATACCTTCTTCGAAAGTCCGCTCATGTCTGATGCAGATACGCGAATATGGACTACATCTTTGCATCGGCTGTTCAGCAAATGGCGCTCCTTTTTATTCTTGTTAGCTATGACATTGCGTGTCAGTGGTTCGTGCGTCTATTCAAGCGGATGACAGATCATTGGCCCCAGGAGCTCCGCCTGCCCGAGTCAACTACTTTTATTCCCGCCATTCCTAAACTCCATGAACCCATGCATGTGGCTGCAGGTCATCAAGTTTATTCATTGAATTACATTCATGGCATTGGCCTTTCAGACCTTGAGTGCCCAGAAAGAATATGGGCCGGTCATAATGCCCTTGGGAATTCTACAAAAACGCAAGGCCCTGGTTTACGACACGACGTTCTCGACGATCATTTCAGCTTCTGGAATTGGCAAAAGTACAACGCCATGGGGAATACGCTGATGAGGAAGTATTGAAATGCGATAGCGCAACAAAACATCCAAGCTGAGGCCCATCGAGGGTTGACTTCATCGCTTTCCTCAGCACTGGTTGCAAAGTGGAAGAAAATGTGTGTGGATTGGGAGAATGATAGCTTTCCAAAGACAAAGAAGAATCCTTATCAATCCAACACCTCGAGTGAGTGACCCCAATTTCGACATCTATTTAATTCTCATGGTTCATTTTTAAGCTATAACGGAGGCCCAAGCTAAGAAAGAATTGGCCGAAGAGGAACAAAGTCGGCTTGCAGCTGGTGGAGCTTCCTTGCATGTGACAAGTGCATCTTCGTTTGTTGTCATGGCACTAGAAATTGAGGAGACTCAGTGAGTTTTTGCCTTTTGTGCCTTACCAATGCCTCCTTTTAAACACGACTGTTAATTCAAAAGGCGTCGACTCCAGAGTTTATCTAGCAGTCTCAACGAAAATGCGACAGACCTTCAGGAGGGTGGGCTCACTGAGCAACGAAATCAGCTTTCAACACGAATCCGTGTTTGGGAGCAGCTCCTACCACTCTATATGCCTGGCCTCCTACAATATAAGTCCGATATTCATGAAGAAAGTGACCCTCCTGAGTACCCTGAAGACTTCGACCTCTGGCTTCCTTCCAAATTACCAAAAGAGGCCAGGCAGCATGTCTGCATACAAGTTCTGCCGAGTATTGAAGAGAAGCTTCGAACCGCTCAATGCTTTGATGCACTCGAGAGTGTCCGACACACCTTGAAGATCAAAAGCCGCCTCATTAAGTTCAAAAACAAGAACATTCGAGGACAACGGGAAGGAACACGCTCAAGGGCAATTATCGACAGGGTCCATGAAAGAGCCAGGACTGCTGCAGCGAAGTACAGGGCTGCAAGGGGTGCCAAACTCATGCTTTCGGGTCCTGGAGAGTGGGAGAGTAAGCTGCAAGTTCTCGCAGATGCTGATATCAGAGCCTATCAGGACCCTGACAAGTTGCCCAAGAAAGTGGGCCGACGTGGGACCATCGAGGATGAGCAGATTTCCAACAACGATGAGCCTGACAATTTCGAAGAGGCAATGGAAACTGAAATCTTTAGCCTTCTTCCTGAGCAACAAGATCAGCGAGATGGCACGGGAGAAACTCGACGGTTGTTGTTATGGATTTGGCTGACTGGGAACACTACCGCTGATCCAGATAATGACGGGGATGAAATTCTGCAGATCGAATGGGCCAAAAGTCGTGCTCATGCCGCGCGTGCAACAGAGGAAGTTCTTTTGCTCAAAGAGGAAATGCGGCGAGTTCTAGAGTTTCTAAAATGGAAAGCAGGGTGGTGGGTTTCGAGAGTAGAGCTTCATTCGGCGGACAAAGGCATCGCAGAGGGTCTACGTGCATATTCACACAAACAGTCATTACTTCAAAACAACCTGTCTCAGCATTTCCGATCCATCTGGGGGGTACCCCTCAAGAATTCCGCCACTGATGGCACTCCATCTCAAGATCAGAGCCCGTCAGGGGTTGGAAATGACGACAATGACGACGACGACGACGACGACGACGATCAAGAGGAGTGTGCAGATGGGGGACCAATGGAGTGTGATGATGAACGTGTTGATTAAGTTAATGTCGTGCCCTATCAATTGATTTCTTTGGAATCCAATTTTGCGATGCCCTGGTGTTGCTCCGTCTATGAAGACACATATTTAGAGTACTGGCATATAAAATCAATAATTAATGTCATGAACGTTGGAGTTTGAGTGATGAGCCACGTGATTTCATGGTTTAGTGAAGTCGTGTGAACCTAGATATAATCGTCAATCATCTGTTTTCCTTCCTTGCTATTCGAGTCACAATTTTCAAGTGGATA
>Ga0307509_10005847_pt1 | contig 16877 bp, 18 predicted proteins | sample 10_EM_MG_FD_202245 | JGI IMG/M metagenome (GOLD analysis project Ga0307509, IMG submission 202245) | Populus trichocarpa ectomycorrhiza microbial communities from riparian zone in the Pacific Northwest, United States - 10_EM | ecosystem: Host-associated > Plants > Roots > Unclassified | place... | reverse complement strand
TGGTTGATTTAGAGGGATTTGTTTGGGTGGTGTAGGAAGTGCGGGGTGATGAGGAGGGGTGCGTTGCCATCGATCGTTGAACCGCCGTTATTTTTGTCCCCCGACAATATTAACATTGCGTTTAAAGGTATAATATGAATATATAAAAAAGTGGCATCCCTCCATTAGTAAAAATCGTCCCCGGAAAAACACCAAGAACTATGACTCTAATCTCAACCCAAGAAATATGCCTGAGGTATGATAATGCATGGCACGAAAAAATAAAACACCACCCTAATAGTACAAGCAATAAAAATGGTCACCACAAACTCCCCCAGACAGAGCCTATTCAAACCACGACTCCTAAACCTCCTCCTGAGAGGCCCCACTCTCGGACTCATCGTCGGCCTCCTCGGCACCGCTCTCGGCAGACGTACCCTCGGGCATAGAAGTATACCCAGAAGAGTAACTCGGGCTCCGCGAGGCCCTCGCCGACTTGCGCAAGCGTACTGCCTTGGCCCCCTTGGTCGCTCTGATTTTTGGCCCGGTGTTCCCACCGCTACCTTCCCCTCCCCCCCCAGCCTCCCCCTTCCCGTCCGGCCTCGCGGAAGCAGCACTGCCCAACTTCAACCCCCTCGCGCTAGGCGTCGGCTCACTAGCGACCACTCCCACTTTCTCGATCCTGCGCTTCTTGTTGGTCTCCCAGGGCGCATAGTACTCGACGTCGTCGACCCAATCGTGAATATCGGCTGGCCGCTTACGAAGTCCCCTCGGTGCCGCAAGTACCTTTGGCAATCCCTCCAAGATTGGCCGCTCTGGTTGCTTCCCGAGGAGTTGCCAGAGGCGCCACTCCTCCTCTTGGGAGTCCCGCTGGTCACGTGATTCAAGGTAAGATTCTTCCCGGTCCGTGTGCGCTTGGTACTCGCGATCGAGGCGCTTACGGGTTTTGTTTGGCTCGTGGTATATATCTGGGTTCAGGACTACAAAGTCGTCGTCTTTGCATTCCCCGCTCCACAAGGTTTCGTCGTGGTCTGACTCGTCGTTGTCGGAGTATTCATTTTCGTCCCCGGCCTCGGAATTGGCGTGAATTGTTCCCTCTTTGTCTTCTCCTTCTTGAGCTAACTCCTCCCGGTCAGATGCTCTTAACTCCTCTTTAATCGCTGGGCGTATTCTGAACGACTCTCCAGAGCGCATGAAACGCTCTACCTCATCTAATGGAGTTAGAATCTTTCTTTTGCTACCGTTGAGAATGTAGAATCTGCCCTCAAGGACATCTAGACCTAGTCTTCGAGGAACCTTGGCCCAGTACTCCTTCATGTTGGGGGCGAGTCCTAGAGTATTGGTAGCCGCTTCTACGTCAGACGACCTGAGGTCCAATTCTTTACTGGATTTGAGTATCCTGCTGTCGGTAGATCTAAGTCGTGACTGCGCCATGAAAATTGATGCTGATACGAGTTTCCTTGTAAAACTAACAACCAGGGTGTGGATATCGATGAAGGCGGTGTATCGTATTGAGGGGGGTTGGCCACCGAGGGTTTGCCAGCTTTCTTTGGGACCATTCATAAAGACACTGTGGTGCGATCAACTTAGTCAATTAATGCCAGAGGCGATGCATTGGGGGAGAGGTGGGTGAAAGGTTGATAAATGAAGGATTGAAATGTGCATACTATTCAGATAAATTCAGCATGCTTGAGACACTAAGTAATTCAGCCTCCGGCGCAAACTCCCTAATCTTTTCAAGGCCCTCTTCATCGCTGCCATTCTCGTAACTTTCGTATAGATCTTCGATGTGCTCAGAGGTGTCACCATCCAACAGCCAGAAATTTCCCCACTTATTTTTCTCCCTTCTCTGCTCATTAGCCACAGTTCGATTTTCCAAGAGCTGCGCCTCCTCCTCTAGGGCTCCTGCGCACTCATCCGAGATCTCTACAGCTGCCGGCATGTCGACCATTCCGGGCAGTCTCCCACCTTTGTATAACAAGTTCTCATTCGCCTCTACCACTGCCTCTTTCAGAAGCTTTAAATATGCACGGCACTCCACAATGCTCTTGGTCTTCATGCTGCTTGCGAGAGCGACAACGTCGTGTCTTCCAATTCTAGCTATTAAGTTGAAGAATTTGTGCTTCTCTGTATGTGACCACCAGGAGCCAACGACCCATGATCCTCGTAGGACCTTAAGGCTATTGGGGCATAGCTCCAGTGAATTTGCTAAAGCTATAGCGTCATTTAGCTCCTTAACGTATTCCGAGTTGAATTTATCGATCTGCTGCCCGCGCCTTCTTCCAGGAGTGCCGCGTTTAGGTGCTGGCTTTCGATCAGACTCGCTCTCAGTATTTTCAGTGGAATCCCCGGTATCTGAGCTCGAGCCTAATGCCTTGCCTGTTGAGGTCTTGGGGAAGGAAGATGCAACATTGCTTTTCGGGTAAACGCCATCTTTGGTGACCCGGGGGGCGACCTCGTCCGCTTGAGGAAGGTCTGTGATCCCATGGTCACCATTATCATTTGTCAACTCCAAAGAGTAAGCTCGAGGACTTGCCTCATCCGCAGGTTCATCGTACTCTTTCTCACCTCCACTATGATCTCCTCCACTGCCGTTGCTCTCTGCGTAACCATCGGATTGCGAACCGAGATCGGACTCACTATCCTCGTCACTAAGGGCCGACGTTGGAGCCGCAGCAGGCATAATTTCTTCCAGGGGTGTAAATCTAGAGTTTCCGCGGATTCGCCCACTATCACCAGATTCAAGGCCAGAACCTGCATCATCCAGCCCTGAAACCGAACCCCAATCTGTTTCCAGTTGGGGATAATCACTAACCTTGACTGAGTGTGGTTCATCCCGCTGTATTTTCACCCAGTCATCTGAGTCTTCCGAGGCGGCTGACAAAACCGCCTTTGGAGAGGAGGGTTGTGATACAGAACTCGCTGTTTCTAGCTCTAGCGCGGGAGAGCTCTCCCCGGGACCACTAGCGGCTTGCGCTTTTCCCATAGCCTCTGGTTCCGATTCCGTCTCAGAGGAAACCACTACAGGTGGCCGACGCCGTTGTGGAGGCCGCGTGTTTGGGCTCGAAGACATGGTGGATGAAGTAGAAATTCGGGATGAGCTTGACGGCCCAGGAGATTTTGAAGCCATTTCCGTGTGAATTGCAGGTGTGAAGATAGTTAATGATTCGGAGGGAGTTGGGTGTTAGGTCAAGAGCTCAAATGTACTCGAGTAGATAGCCCTTGTTTAAACCCTAAAGTAGTAACGTCCCTGCAGATCATTTCATTCAAGAAATCGATAAGATCAGATTAGATAATTTCAGCCCCAAGGCTCCACTCTGGCTTGGCGTGTGTTAAGGACACTGTTCAACCCTCTTCCACCGTAAGGTACGATTTCATCCTCAAGCTCCCCCCAGGTAACCATAACTGCCTCCATAAACAAACCACCTCCGGGATCTCTCGAAAAATGACAGCAAGGCCGAAAGCTAACCTTCATGCTCTTCCAGGTGCGTCATTCATTGTTCCCTTCTTCATCTGACCTTAAAGTTCGCGCGCGCTGACAATTGGTTTCCAGAACTGAAGAACACATCCGATGATTCTATAGCTCCTGTTTGTTCCATCTTTTTCTCCCGCTTTCCCGAGCAACGACAAGGGGCGAGCTCTCATAACTGACCCATTCTCTAGTATCTAAAATCAAAAGGCTGGAAGCAAAATCATACTCTCATGGATGTGCGGCTCGTATTGGGCTTCTCCGCCGTCATAATCGCCGGAGCCACCTTCTATTATGATTATACTCTAGGTTTCGATAAGACAAAAGTTATGACTTTATATGCTGTGATCGCGTATTTCGTCATCAACACGGTACTCACATGGTGGATATGGGGTATGGAAGGCGGTAAGGTCTATGTAGGCTCGAAGGACGGCGTTACTGTGAGCAGATCCTTATAAAGCAAGTGTGCTCAGTGGATGAGTACTAATAATCCGGTGCATTTAGATCACTATATCGTCACACACCGAGAAGCACTCGCCAATCTACCATCTCAAAATTGTTTCTCAATCGTTAGGACAGAAGCCTACTACGACTAAAGTAGAAAGTCCTTTCACCAGCTGGTTTGACACACAGGGGTTCCTTGTTGAGAAGCCATTCATGACTTTTATCTCAAATTCTATCCCCTCGATGGCAGCGACAACCCCCGAAGGCCAGAACCTGAAACCTAAGACGAAGCCAAAAAGCACAAAGAGGGCTTAGGTGGGTATAGTTGGTTTGGGGGAGACTGAAAATAAAAACACCTCCACGGGTCCCGTCGCTACTATGAATCCAAGAATCGTGGAATCGATGAACAGTGTCTTGTATGTTAGGTGCTTAAGTTTTTAGTTGTTTTTTTTTTCACAGGAAAACGCGGTCTTTTAAGGACCCGCTAAGCTATTTAATATGATGTTCTACACATCGTTTAAATACTCCTGGATCTAGCTCTATTTCCGACGTTGCGATTCGTAGTGCTCCCGGAGTGACGAAAGATCTACCGACTGCGCCCAACCAACCTCGTTATTGCGAGGGCTAAAATTGTTCAACATCCTGCACCTTTGTTAGACTTTGCGGATAATTGCCACAAGGTTAAAAGAGGGGAAGGTATACTCTGGAAATTTGACTTGGACTGTCTTATTAGGCTCAGAGTTCAAGAACAAGGTTCGATCGGTCGCAGCTCTCTCTATAAGCACAGTGCGTCGGGTATTTCTCTTCTCCCAAAGGTCTTGAACATCCGAATAGTATTCGATAGCTCGGGTGAAGGGAGATCGGTCGCTCCCGGAGATGCTCTGTTCGAGTTTGTAGAGAGCGATCGTACCGACCACTGCCGCAATCGAGAGGTAGAACCCCTTGCCGAAGGCTGGTAAAACACCAATCAATATTTAGTAAATCAAACAAACCAACAGAGCCCTTTCCGGTGGGACCTACACTCTTCGGGGTGTTCGGGCGGCGGTGTAGAGCGGTGGATCTTCTGGCCGTCTAGCGCATTCGGGGGTGCTTTACCCTTCTGAACGTCGGCCAAAGTAGCATCATAGCGCCTACCCAGAATTGCTCTCGAGGAGCAGATAATGGTCCTATGGTTGCTTCGGAGGGCAAGCATATCGAAGAAATCGAAGGGAGATGATGTATAAAATATAAATATTCGGTGGAGTTTGATATCCCCATGCTGGTTTTATTCTGGCATAAAACCCCTCCGTAGACAGCCGGGTAACCTTATGCATGACGGACGCGGTAGCTTTCCCAGGAAAATACTGGTAGGCTGGCTGATTTAAAGCTCTACCGCAGTCCATCTTAACAACTCGACAGCACCATCCTATCTCCCACTCTCTCTGCTCCACCATACACAAACTCGCCCTTCTTCACCGTCATCATGGCTTCTAGGTTTCCGTCGATTGAGGAATTCGATGAGGGGCAGACTTCGGCTACTACTGGCGGCGAAACCCCTTTAGATCTTGGACTCGGCGAAACAAGTGGAATGGATTTCTCTGAGCGTGAGAGACTTGCTTTGGGAGAAGACGCAGCCCTTTTTGCCAATCCAGCCGATTCTGATCTTCTTGGTGGAGATAGCGATGCTCAGGAGAAATTCCAGCAGGATTCTTATGAGGGCACTTTCTTCCCTGCTCTCGATAACCCGGTAGGTGGCGCTACGCTACAGGTCTTCTATTCTCCTTTATTTGTTCAAGTCTTCTAGAAGAAATTATATCTTCTAATCTTAGTTTCCTGAGCAGAGCATCGGTCCCGGAGGTGTCATCACTGGAACTTCAGAGCCTTACCTCCCGAACCAGAATACTTATTCCGGGTTGTCAATGCAGCCCGAAGAAGAGGAGCCCGAAGTCATCAAGTCAGCTACCCTAAACTCCTGCGAGTTTATATTGCGGACCTTCCAGCTGACTTGAAGCTCATAGACAATGGCGCGAACGCCAAACCCTTGAGATCCAGCGCCGTGATGAGCTTTCGGAAACTCGCAAGCGTGAGACTATCGAGAAAGCTCAGCGTGCCGTCGACGACTTCTATGAGAACTACAACTCCAAGCGTGACAAGGCCATCGAGGTGACTCGGTAATTAGATATATCTCAACGTTCTCTACCAAAAGTTAACGATAGTACGATAGTGCCGAAGCGCAGGAGTTCTTAGACTCTCGCGAGAATACCACTTCCGGGGGCACTTCTTGGGAAAGAATCGCAAAACTTGTTGACCTGACCGAAAAAGGTGCAAGAGGTGGCAAAAGCGACAAGACTAGATTCAGGGAAATGCTCTTGAGCTTGAAAAAGGATGAGAAGGTAAGGATGGGATATAAACTATTCCGTTCTAGTTACGGCGCTAACTTTGTATCTCTTAGGCACCTGGTGCCAGCGGTTTCTAAAAGCCCTGATGGTCGGGTCTATGGGTGGCCTTTTTTAGTGACAAAAAAACAAGCAAATAGGCGGGGAGCATAGAAATTCTAATTTGGGGGGTTTTCCGTATATCTCTTTCTGAGCCAGGAGAATGTCTGTATGAAGCTGTGGTAGGGGCGTTGGCGGATTTTTTTTTCCTTGTAGGATGCCTTTATTGACTGGTGTGCTAACTACACCATCCACTTCCTTATGACCCATGGTATTATTCCAAAACTAAACTTACCCGGTATGCAGCTTCTTGTTAGTTTTCTAGAGTCATTCCTTCTAGGAATTGGGGTGGGATAGTAGATTCCTACCTCCATTAAATCGGAATATAGAGGCTTCACCCTATAGGATATGATACATTTCCATTTCTAGCAAATACTATAACCCAGCATCATAACAAACCTACGATAATCAAACAGGAGACACCCTCAAGAGATATGATAGTGCGCTCATTTGCTGCCCGCCCATCTCCTGCCGTTCCCGCTAATTGGCAATTCACCCCACCCCACTCATCTCCTCTTGTCTACAGCACATGTTTGAATACACAAAGCTATCATATCTCCGGTACGGTAACCAACTTCACTCACCCTCCTTCAGCCTCACTGCATACGACATAATCCACCAAGACACACACCTAGGCACTGTACAGGAAATACCCTATCCATTCACTCAATTCGCTTTAGCTATTTCAAGCACGGCACTGCATCCAGCCATAGCCTTCAAGACGTACAAACAGAAAAAAAGAAACAAAATCCTCAATCCAAACCTGCCACCCATACAGTCCATCCTTACTTATCCCGCTAAATATGAAAGGAAAACTTCATTCAGCAAATTAGATACATCGTTCACGTTGCGTCGGGGTGTGAATTGATTCTGAAGAAAAAAAGGAGGAAAGGAGGAAAGGAGGAAAACTGAAGAGTAAAAAGTGCCGTGGTATACCATCACCGCGAGAAAGTAAGAGGGGAAGAAGGAAAGAAGGAGAAGGGGGGGGTAATAGAAGGGGGGAAACACTATTCACGCGCCAATGAAACCCTTTTTAGGATAGGAAAGGAAGAAAAAAAGGGAAAGAGAGAAATGAGAGAGATGAGGGGTCAGCAGTAGTTGTTAGTCCATATGTCTATTCCATTTATCCATCCATCCATCCATCCATCCATCTAAGCTTCAAACGCCACGTACCCTCCTGGATTCTCGAGCGATACTGGCTTCATACTTATTTGTGGGACCGTAGCAGACGCAGCTGTAGCAGAGGACGAAGAGCCCGCAGGTGCAGGGGTAGAAGTAGCACTCCCCACCGCCGCCGCCATCGATGTCGCAGGATGTTCGAAAGCCAACCTGGGACCCTGCCCACCAACTTGTCCCGCCTGCACCGCGATCTGGAAGCCCTCCTGTCCGCCGACGGACATAGCGCGTTGTAACTGCTCCTGCACCTGCAAACACTGCTTCTTCATGGACAACCTATCTAGGAATAGTTGTTGTCTCCCCTTCTCAATCTCCCGACGCTCCGCTTGCAGGACTTGCTCGAGTTCATTGAACTGTGTGAGCTTGAGTTCTAGTTTACGAAGGCTGCAGTTCACAACTGCGTTGACGAGTTTGGCCATTTCGCGCTCTTCATTCGAGGCGAGTGCGTGTGCGCGTGCGGCGGACGCAGCGAGGGCGATTGTGCCGGCCTTTGCGAGGGGGTTTTCTGAGGCGGAGGCGTCGTCGGAAGGTGAGAGGGGGTCGCCACCGGCGGTGGAGGAGGTCTCGGGCTCGTCGACGTCCATGCTTTCCTCTATTTGGCCTTCGGATTTTACTGGCGGGGTTGTGGTGGTGTTAGTCACGGCTTCTGGGGAGGTGGGTTTTGGTGTTGCAGAGTTTTCAGGGCCATTTTCTTTGGCTTTTTGGTCGGACTTTTTGGAACCGGACTCGATTGTCTGGCTGAGGTTCTTGGTCATTTCTTCGATAGAGCTCTTAGCGGCGGCGGCGGCAACCTTGGGGTCCACGATGCTGGCCAGGAAGGCTACCACACTCATTACTGGGTTGTCGGCTTGGGTGAAGGGTGTGCGGTTGTATTGGAGAGGGCCTAGTTGCTCGGGCTTTTCTTCGAGGTAGTTATCCTCGATTGGAAGTTGGAGAAAGCGAATCACACACTGCTCTCTTGTTCGGGTGCTGACATGGTCGGCTACTTGGTTCCAGTCTTCGTTATAAAGCTCGAGCCCCTCGAGGAGCTGGAATGTTTCCTGGTCGGTCCACGGTGCGTCCCTTTCTACTGTTGAGTAGGAGGGATCTTCCATGCGCACGTAATCAGTGTTGGTAGATGAAGATGGGAAGCGGGCCTCCAGGAAGCAGTTGGGACACAATTCGATTTGCTTCTGGTTGCGAGAACTCCTAGCGGAATGATAACGAATGCGAGTGCAATCGATGCCACAAGAAAAACAGTTGTGGGTCTTCTTGTCTGCGCCATCTTCCGAGTCCACGGAGTGTCCATTGGCTTGAGATGAGCCACTAATCTTATTGCCAGAAGCATCATAAATATTCTTGCGGATTTCCAAGTTCAATTCGACCTTGGAGGGACCAGCGCTTGCTGCGCGCTCAGTTACAGCGTGGGGTTTTCCGGCCGTAGTGACAGCTCCAGGAGCGGGCTGGAAAGGCTGGAGACCGCGAGGAGTATCGGCGGTAATCCGGAAATGGCCTGTGAAAGGCGGTCCAATATTCGAAGGACGTGTCTCAGGGTCAATCTAACAAGTATTCAGTAACCGCAAAGGTTAGAGAACATGGCAAAAACGAACCTGATAATTTATCAATCCCCATTGTTCCAAAAAGGCATGAACGCGCATTATCGAGCAAACATCGCCTGCGAGATTTCTCCTGCAGGCTGTGACAGTAAGATATTCGGAGGGGTTCAGACGGTAGGTGTTGACCATGAAATCGCGATAGTCCTTGTATACCAATGGCGTCTTGGATCTATTTCTATTGTTGAAAAACTCGGGTAAAGACTTGCGCTCAATATCCTTGACAACGTTCATGTCGAACCATGTTGAATAAGAAGGCATAACCACAGTGTGGGTCTGCTCAACGAGGTACCCCCTCGCAGTCTCCTCCAGCTTTTTCTTTTCCGTTCCAGGCGAGGCTGGCGCTCCCGATGCCTGCCCTCCTTCCACCTGCGCGTTGTCGCCATTTTTCCCAGGGGATCCTGGGATATCAATTTTTTGAGGCGAGTCGCTAGCACCTTGCATGATGGAATCGCCATCCTCAGGTGCGATATTTAACTGCTGCGCATTGGTGTGTGCCGGTGACCCGGTAGTCGGAATCCCTGGAGAAGCTTTTCGCTGTCCATCAGATGAATTTGTGGGAAGCTGGAGGGAGTGAATCGGGTTGTGTCCAGTGCTCTGCTCATCATCCTCCATGGGTTGTCCTGGTGTTAACCCCAAAGGAGTTCCTGCATCAGCGACGAGATGAGGCTGACCCAACGGATTGTTAGTTATCGGGGTGCCAGCATTGGTTCCTGATAAAGGCGATTCGCCGAAATCGATATTGTCTGAGTCCATAATCCTTTCCACTTTAACTATAAGATGAAAATCGGAGGGTACGGCCGCTGCGACTCTAAATAAGTTGAATATTCACTCTTTCCCCTTCAAAAAAAAGGGGGACAGTTGCTGATGATTTATTTCCCGAGAATAAAAATAAAATAAAAGTAAACGGGTATTTTAGGTAGGTTGGGGGGGGATGGGGGGATGAGAGTGGTGAAAGAAACGAGCGAGTGCTGAGTTGTGCAGATGAGGGTAGGTTCTTGGATCTGTGATGAAGGAGAGAAGTTGTCGCGTTAGAGAAGGGCGGTTGGTGTCAGTTGCGTGATGGCGGCTGGATGTTGCAGGCCAAACAATGTGGCTGAAAAACTCCAGGGTTCGAAGAAACAGATCATGATTAGTAATCATGATCACAAGTTCACATTTTAATCACACATCTCAGCATGAGCACGAGTTAATGTTCTTGAGCCAAGGGCCGACCATTTCCCTCTGTAAGTAGGAACCCGAAGTGAAGCGGCACTTTCTCTCCAACATTCTCTTCCCCCAAACAAACCCTCAACCATGTCTGTTTGTCTCGTCCAGGCACGAGCTTCACTACTTCGGCCATTTCGTCGATCTACTCGTTCTACCATCTCCTCTCGTCTATTCTTGCTGAGCCGGCGACTTCTCAGCACTCTTGTAGTCCTCGAACACAAAGAGGGAAAGGTTTCCGCTCAATCATTCCCAGCCGTCACCGCTGCCTCAAAATTCGGCGAGCCTATCACGGTTTTTCTTGCAGGCTCAGGTTCGGAGAAGGCAGCAGAACAAGCTGCAAAACTCAATGGCGTTGGGAAGGTAATTTACACTTCAAACAGCGCCTACGACAAGGTACTTTCCTTTCCCCCACTTTTAGGCTCTGGAACCACCTATCCTCTCTTCCAAGGCCAACATTCGCACTCACAACCGCTCCTAGGGATTGCCCGAGAACTTTGCCCCTCTACTCGTCGAGAATATTAAGAAGGGAAACTTTACACATGTTGTCGGTGCCCACTCGGCATTTGGCAAAAACATTCTGCCACGAGCATCTGCTCTGCTGGACGTTCAACAGATATCCGACTGTATTGAAATCAAGGACGAAAATACCTTTGTGCGACCTATTTATGCCGGCAACGCCATAGCAACGGTCAGGTCGACCGACACAATCAAGATTGTCACTATTCGAGGAACTGCATTCCCCCCAGCGGAAGAGACATCCAATACAGCGGCTATCGAGGAGGCGCCTGTAGATCCTAATGCAGAATGCACGACAGTTTGGATATCTGAGAATCTCACTAGATCAGAGAGGCCAGATTTGGGAACTGCTCCAAAGGTTGTTTCGGGTGGGCGAGGACTTAAGGATAAAGAGAACTTTGATAAATTAATGCCCCCACTTGCAGATGCCCTTGGCGCTGCCATTGGTGCCTCAAGGGCCGCTGTGGATGCCGGATTCGCAGATAACAGTTTGCAAGTTGGTCAGACAGGGAAGGTTGTTGCTCCTCAGCTCTACCTGGCGGCTGGGATTTCTGGAGCCATCCAACATTTGGCTGGAATGAAGGATTCTAAGGTTATTGCCGCTATTAACAAGGGTATGCACAGATCCGATGATAAATCCCAGCGATAAGCATCAATTCTAATATATTATAGATCCGGATGCGCCAATATTTCAGGTTGCCGATGTCGGATTGGTAGCAGATCTATTCCAGGCTGTGAGTTAATATACCTTTAAACTACACTTCCGATCATTGGCTCATAATCCACGTGACAGGTACCGGAGCTCACAGAAAAACTAAATGCAGAGAGGAAGTAACCACATATTATCTATTGGGTCCATTGTATACTATCACATAGGAGTGTGTAGATGATTTCAAAGTATGATGCAATCGGTAGAGAGACATAATCTGCCCCATAACCACCGCTAATCAAGTCAACTTATCGCACAAACATTACCAAAGCTGTAAAGAATTCATTCCCCGCCCAAGACCTAAGCCTACTTTCTTAGTCTAACTTTCCTTTTCGGGGCTCCTAGGGATGATACACGCATCATACCATGTTAGCATGATTATTGGGTGGTGAATACCGGTAAGATGATGTTGCTCATAAACAAACCTCTCCAGAAACATGACTGCCGGTATTACAAACGGGGCTTTCGAAAATTTATTATCCTACCGGTATCTATCACTGCCGATAGTGGGCGGCTTACCGTGGAACTATAATGAAAATCGCAGCACTGGCAATACCGTTATTGATATGATTACCACGGGTGGCTTACTTATTCAAGCAAAGCTTTTTTTAATTTTCTCCTTTCTTTTAACCATACAACAGAGTTGGTGCAGAAGCCTGGGCCTGTCGCAGGCTCAGTGACCAAAGATGCTGTGTTTGAGGGCTGTATGTAAACCACTTTGCGTTGTTGCAACGCGAAGCACTAGAAAAACCCTAGCTAACTAAACGCGTCTTTCCGTCGTTCCTGCCGCCACCTCCTGACTTCACTCCCTTCACACCCTTTGTCGCGTTCAGAGCCCAGTCTAATATCTACACCACGCACTCTCTGAGAGACCACACACCCATTCTTTAGGATTTCTCTGCTCCTCCCTCTCTCTTCTCTCTACTAGTCATTCCTATCCAATTCCTTTTCCTTTCCCCCTATTTTCTTTTACAACCGAAGGAATGTCTAGCGGGTCACCTTCCAATGCAAACTCGCCCGCCGATACTCAGGCGACGTCTGTTTCGCCCCCTGGTGAAACGGACTACTCCCCTACAGAGCCAATAAAAGTTGAAGGTGCCGGTGAGTTATTTCTTTTATTTGCCAGTTTTTATAAATTCTATTTGTGTCTTATATATACACATGTATGTATGTATCTTTTATTAGAGAACTTTAGTAGCTAACTTAATACTATCCTGCATCAGAGGAAGACTTTTCCAACGTTCCTGTGGATAAGATGAAGATTCGTCTCGACTTTTTAATCAAGCAGAGCGGAATTTACACCTCCATCATTGGTGAAAAAATGATGCAGCAGCAGCAAGCGATGAGGAAGCGAGCTGAAGCTATCGATAAAAAACAAAAGGCCGAAACGGAGGAAGAAGCGGTAAAAGCGGAGGGGAACGCTAAGGTTGAGACCATCCGCAAGAGCTCTCGAACTACTAGTTCTTCCACTGAGCAGGAGTCACTCACCGCGAGAACCAAGAGAAGAGCTGGACGCCCCGCCAAGAAGGAAACGGCTAATATTTCCGATTACTTCGCTAAATATGAGTTGAAAGGCGCAGGAAATACTGCACAGGCATTGGCATCTGCAGTTGAGGAAGCTGGTGAGACGAAATTGGGTCAACAGAAGGACCTAAAATCAGCTAGACAGCCCAAGTTGATTACTGGGGGTATTATGAAAGAGTATCAGCTTCAAGGACTAGAATGGTTGGTTTCACTCTACGAGAACGGACTCAACGGGATTCTAGCAGACGAGATGGGGCTTGGTAAAACTCTTCAAACAATCAGTTTTCTGGCATTTCTGAGAGAAAAGGGTATGGTGGGCCCTTTCCTGGTCGTCGCACCTGTGTCTACGTTGTCGAATTGGGTTGAAGAGATTGCGAGGTTTGTGATTCTGTTTAGTTGCTATCATATTGGGCTTGATGGCTTACTGTTCGCTCAGATTCGCACCCGAGATCCCAGCTGTTCTATACCATGGGACTCCGCCCGAACGCGATGAGATACGTAAAACAAGGATGGTGAAGCTAGATGCGACGTTCCCCGTTGTATGCACCTCTTACGAACTCGTCATGGTCGATCGCAAGCATCTCAAAAAGCATAATTGGAAGTTTATCATCATCGATGAAGGTCACCGTATTAAGAACCTTAATTGCAAATTGATCAGTGAGTTGAAGAAGTACCGGTCAGCAAATCGCCTGCTTCTTACTGGCACTCCTCTTCAGAACAATTTGTCAGAATTGTGGTCTCTACTAAACTTCTTGTTGCCTGATATCTTCGACGATCTCGATAGTTTTCAAAATTGGTTTAATTTTAATGACTTGAAAGAGAAAGAGGGGCATCATGCGTGGTTGGAAGAGGAGAAGAAGGTTGGGATAGTGGCTAGTTTACATGCAATCTTGAAGCCGTTCTTGCTCCGAAGAATCAAGGCGGACGTCGAAACCAACTTGCCTCCCAAGCGAGAGTATATCTTGTATGCACCTCTGACTAGGAGCCAGAAAGATCTCTACGGAATGATTTTAGATGGCAAGGCCAAGGAGTGGTTGATAGAACAACTACTCAACAGCAGGCACAGTAATAGAAAGCGTAAGCTTTTGACCGTGGGCCAAGAATCACCCAATAAGAGGGCCAAGAGCCCAGATCCAAAGCGGAAGAAAAAGTGTGTTTCATACAAGGAGTTGTCAGATGACGAGTATTTTCAGATGTTAGAAGAAGCACCGTCTGAGCAAGAGGAACTAGAACCTGCTCTCACTGAGGAAGAAATGCAGGTTCTCCAAGCCAGTAAGTTGCCGGCCTGCCACCCAAAAATTTCGGTGGCATAAACCCTCTGCCAATGATTTGCTGACTTGTTTTTTTCATTTTTTTTCAACAGCTCAGGAAATTAGTGCTAAGAAACTACAAAATCCTATTATGCAACTACGTCTTGTCTGCAATAGTCCTCATTTGTTCTACTGGCCGTGGGGCGAGGGTGAACCTGATGAACGTCTAGTAACTGTCTCTGGAAAGATGATGCTTCTCGAGAGACTCGTTCCAGCACTCTTCGCCAGAGGCCACAAGGTCCTTATCTTCAGCCAGTTCACCAGGATGCTTGACATTCTCGAGGAATGGGCTATGACTCTTAAGCACTGGCCCGTTTGCAGAATTGATGGTAAAATCAAACAAGTAGATAGGCGTGAGCACATCAGGAGATTCAACAAAGAAGCGGGATGGAATCTCTTCTTGCTCAGCACTAGAGCCGGTGGTTTAGGTATCAACGTAAGGCCCCCCTATCCATTATCGAAGACCATTCTTTTAGTAACCCAAACAACAGCTCACTGCCGCCGACACGGTCATCCTCTTCGACTCAGACTGGAACCCGCAGCAGGACCTCCAAGCCCAAGATCGCGCGCACCGCATAGGGCAAAAGAAGCCTGTAATAATCTACCGCTTCGCCACCGCTGCAACCGTGGAGCAGACCATCCTAGAGAAAGCGGATGGCAAGCGCCGCTTGGAAAAGCTGGTCATCCAGAAGGGTAAGTTCAAGAGCGTCTCCGCCCCTTCAGCCTTGGAGGAGGAAGAGATCGCCCAGCTCCTCAAAGAGGACTTTGAGAAAGTCAATGTTGTCGAGCAAGGCACGCAGTTGCTCACCGATGCGGAACTGGAAACTTTGATGGACCGCAGTCCCGAAGCGTACTCTCGCGCTGCCAGGGGTAAGGAGGAGGCTAGTGGGGCGTTTAGAGTCGTGGAGGCTGGGGTGAAGAAAGAAGAGGAGGAAGAGGAGGATAAAGGAGAGGCGGCCCAGGGAGCCGAGCGCGGTGCTAACGATGGAGCCGACGGAGTTTAGCCTCCCCGAACTCTCCCTTTTGAAGGAAGGAAGGAAGCAGGAAGTGGGTTCAGCCAATCAATGTCATATACTTACCTTTTTTTCTCTCTTCTTTCCTTCTACTCTAACTTTTTTTCCTACTAGAACAAACTTTACCATTAGGTGATATGGGTTAGACGTATTGGTGGTGATTTGGTGTTCTTTTACATTTTTTTCACGGATCTTTTAGCACTCTTTTTCCTCCAAGCTTCTTCATGTTTACTCGGCTTACCTTACTTTGCTATCTGTCATGGAACTTTGGATCATTACTTTTCACTCCTACTCCCATTTACTTCCCCAACTGGCTAGTTACCTTGGTTGGATCAGTCCCCTCTTACCCTCGCATGTATTTTTTTTCCCACCCCCCTTATGATGCAGCACCATTAACCACGGGCCAGGGGGAAGCCGTTTTTCTGTTTCTGTTTGTTTTTTTTCTTTTCCGGTTCGGTTTGGTTCGTTAGATGTATTCTTTATTCTCTAGTATTAGCTAAAGTTACGATGGACGGATGAAAGGGAGGATATATTATATTGCTTTTTTTCCTTGCCTTTTTACCGCATCTCTCTTATTATACTAAAAATGTATGGTTTGTGATGGGTGCTGGCTGGTTGTGCGCATTAACTTAATAGCTTCCTCTTTCCTCCACCTCTTTTCCACTCACTTGTTGGTTGTCGGTCACTTAAGTAGCTTTTGCCGTGTCTCTATTACTTTGTGTTGGATGTATGGCACCGGCAGGTGGGCCAGGCGAGTTGTGAGAGTGAGAGGTTATCGGGGTCGAGTTATGTAGTGAATTATGTAGTGAATTGAAAACAATATTTCTATCAATTATAAAGCGGTTCTTTTCTAATCTTGCTGTGCTATGTGTATGCCTAGGCTGTCCGTCGGCCCATCCATTTACCACCTTCCACCTTTGGCCTTCATAGGACATCACTCGCTGTGAAATACCCTTGTGACGAACCATGCCATGCGCGGTATCTTTGAGCCGTTAAACTACGCTATATTAGATAGGTAGCAAGTGGGCAGTCTCGGGGGAGTGGATCCGACACCGGTGTTTGGATGCTTCAGGAGGAAAATATGGCGGTGCGAGACCTGCGCAATTGCGGGGATGATGGCTTCGGAGGCGGATGGAGGGTGGCCAGGGGGGCGAGCTATTATGATTGGCGGCACAATGCGGGAGGGAGGGCGGGAGTGTGCGGCGCTAGTGGCATATGCTGACTTTTGCCGGGTCTACCCCAGCGCACCTTATCAGATGGTTTTGGGTAGAAGAGGGTTTCTTCAAAGAAAAGAAAAGTCGTACCACATTGTTATTCCTGCTCCCCCCCCCCCCCCGGGGGGGGGGGGGGGGGGGGGGGGGGGGGCGGGGGGGGGGGGCGGCGGGGGGGGGGGGGGGGGGGGGGGGGGGGGGGTTGGTTTTTGGGGGGGGGGGGGGTGGGGGGTGGGTGGTGGGGTGGGGGT